>Ga0209202_1001738_pt1 | contig 12753 bp, 10 predicted proteins | sample AD_UKC032_MetaG_FD_184416 | JGI IMG/M metagenome (GOLD analysis project Ga0209202, IMG submission 184416) | Active sludge microbial communities of municipal wastewater-treating anaerobic digesters from USA - AD_UKC032_MetaG (SPAdes) (version 2) | ecosystem: Engineered > Bioreactor > Anaerobic >... | reverse complement strand
GCGCGATGTCCGCTTCGGTATGGGCGGCGGAAACCGAGATACGCAGCCGCGCCGTGCCTTTCGGGACGGTCGGCGGACGAATGGCCGGTACCCACAGGCCACGTTCCCAGAGCGCGTTGGCGAGGGTCAGCGCTGCTTCGTTTTCACCGACGATCAGCGGCTGGATGGCGGTCGGCGAGGGCAGCAGGCGCCAAGGCAGCCCGCCCAGCCCGTCGCGCAACTGGCCGATGCGGGCGAACAGGTTGGCGCGCAGGGCGTCGCCGTGTTCGATGATCTGCAGGCTCTTGCTCAGTGCGCAGGCGATGGCGGGCGGCGCGGCGGTGGTGAAAATGTAGCTGCGCCCCTTCTGCAGCAGGTATTCGATGGCCGTTTGCGAACCGGCGACGAAGGCCCCGCCAACGCCGGCCGCCTTGCCCAGCGTGCCCATCAGCAGGATGCGGGGTGAGGCAGGCAGGTTGAAATGGGCGAGGCTGCCTGCGCCGTGCGGGCCAAGCACGCCGAAGCCGTGCGCGTCGTCAATCACCAGCCAGGCGTCGTAGCGCTCGGCCAGCGCGAAGAGGACGGGCAGCGGCGCAAGATCGCCGTCCATGCTGAAGACGGCGTCGCTGACGATGATCTTGTTCGGCGCGCTGCTCGCAGCCAGCAGTTTCTCCAGCGCCGCCATGTCGCAGTGCGGATAGCGCTGCGTCTCGGCACCGCTGGCCTTGGCCAGTTGCATGGCGTCGATCAGCGAAGCGTGGTTCAGCTTGTCCGAGAAGATCATGGCGCCGCGCGACGCCAGCGTCGGGACGATGGCGAGGTTGGCGAGATAGCCGGTGGAGAAGGTCAGGGCGTGCGGGAAGTCGACGAAGGCGGCGATCGACGTTTCCAGCGCCTCATGCGGTGCCAGATGGCCGCTGACCAGATGCGAGGCGCCGCTGCCGGCGCCCCATTGCGTGGCACCGTCGGCCATTGCCTGGGCAATTTCCGCATTGCCAGCCAGCCCGAGGTAATCGTTGCTGGCGAAATTCAGCACATTTTTGCCGTCGACCGCAGCAATTCGCCCGCAGGGCGAATCCAGCACCCGGCGGCGGCGAGTCAGGCCGGCGGCGGCGAGTTCGGCGAGTTCGGCGGTGAGGCGGGTTTCAGTCACTGTATTTTTGCGCTCTTGCTCAGATTGTGCCGGGCGCATAGCAATTGAATATTTTCAGCTTTGAGCGAAGTTCCACCTTTGGAATAGGGAACAATGTGATCGAAATGAAGTTCATTCATGGCACCGCAAGAGACGCAGCGTCCTCTGTCACGAGCCCATACTTCTAACTTGACTGCCGTCGGGATAATCCGGCTTCGTTCTACAATGGCTTCAGAGAGCGCCTCGGGTGCTTTTTCGTCGGTTACAGATTCAATTGCCTCCAGACGGAACTTGAAAACATTTCGGGTGCCGTCGTGCTCTGTCCATGAGTCGATCAAGTGGAAAAAGCCATTGTCTGTCCAAATACCCGATTTAATTTTTTCGTAGACTTTGACGATATCCGGGCCTTTCTTTCCTGTTTTGTAACCCTGCGCTGCATGGTGAAATTTTCCGTTCTCTGTCAGGGTGCCGCCTGGCTGCCGCTCTGGTTGATCGAGTACTTTGGGGTTAACTCCTTGTCGCCTTGGTTCATCGTGACCTTCATATATAAGCGTTGAACCATCATCCAGAATCTGGTCGTGATACGGTGCGTTGGGGCGTACCGACATCAAAATAACTGAGTGGCTACCCTTCAATCGGAAATTCATCCCCCGCTGTAGGCTGGTGCCTTCTGTTTGGCACATTGTGAGGTAGGAAATGACGTTGCCTCTCATGATGTGGTTCTCATACTCTCAGTTAAGGCCCCTTTGATGGCGCTGCCCAGGTGGCCGATCTCTTCGTCGCTTACGATATATGGCGGCATCAGGTAGACCGTGTTGCCGATCGGCCGGATCAGCGCTTCGCGGTCGAGTGCGGCGCGGTAGAAGCGGCGGGAGAAGTGGGGGGCGTCGGTTTCCACATCGAAGGCGGCGATCATGCCGCGCTGGCGCAGATGTCTGACTTGCGGGTGGTCGGCCAGCGGGGCGAGGGCGGCGCCAATTTTGGCCGACTTTTGGCGGTTGACCGCGAGCACGTCGTCCTGCTCGAAAATATCGAGCGTCGCCAGCGCGGCGCGGCAGGCGAGGGGGTTGCCGGTGTAGCTGTGCGAGTGCAGGAAGGCACGGGCGACCGATTCGTCGAGGAAAGCCTCGTAGATCGTGTCGCTGGATAGCACGATGGACAGCGGCAGGTAGCCACCGGATATGCCTTTGGAGAGGCACATCAGGTCGGGGCGGATTTCCGCCTGCTCGTGGGCGAAGAAGGTGCCGGTGCGGCCGCAGCCGACGGCGATTTCGTCGCAGATCAGGTGGACTTCGTAGCGATCGCAGAGGGCGCGGGCGAGGCGCAGGTATTCTGGGTCGTACATGGCCATGCCGGCGGCGCCTTGGACCAGCGGCTCCACGATCAGCGCCGCGATGTGCTCGCCGTGTTGTACGAGATGCGCTTCGAGTGCGGCGGCGGCGCGGTGCGCGATATCGGCCGGGGTTTCTCCGGTTTCAGCCAAGCGGAAATCGGGCGAGGCGACGACCGTTGCAGCCCGAACCAGCGGTGCGTAGGCGTCCTTGAAAATGGCGACATCGGTGACGGCGAGCGCGCCGACCGTTTCGCCGTGGTAGCTGCCGGCGAGGCAGAGGAATTCCGCCTTCTCGGGGCGGCCGACATTGCGCCAGTAATGAAAGCTCATCTTCAGCGCGATTTCGGTCGCCGAGGCGCCGTCCGAGGCGTAGAAGGCATGGCCGAGGCTGCCGCCGGTCAACGCCGATAAGCGCTCGGAAAGCTCGACCACCGGCTGGTGCGTGAAGCCGGCGAGCATGACATGTTCGAGCGTTTCCAGTTGCTCGCGCAAGGTCGCGTTGATGCGCGGATTGGCGTGGCCGAACAGGTTGGTCCACCACGAGCTGATGCCGTCGAGGTAGCGTCGGCCGTCGAAATCGTAGAGCCAGGCGCCGCTGCCGCGGGCGATGGGGACCAGCGGCAGGTGGCTCGGTGAAGCCGTCTGCGCGTGATGCCGCATCTGCGTGCACGGGTGCCAGACGGCGGCCTGACTGCGCGCAAGCCAGTTCGCGTTGCGCGAGTCGTCCATCAATGCAGGACTTGCGAGTTGGCTGCTGGCTGCTCCGGCATTTCGGCGTGCACCAGTTCGGCTTCGGCGTTCGGGTAGAGCGGGGCGCCGCAGTCGTCGCAGAATTCGAGCGGGAAATGGTGATCGAGGAAGATCACGTCCTTGACCCCGGCTTCGCGCAGCACGGCCTCGATTTCGCCGGCGGCATCGGTGGCTTCGTCCTCGGCGCCGAGCAGCGGCCAGACGATGCCGTGATAGGTTTCATCCTTGTCCTTGGGGCCGAGGCCGACGCGATATTCTTCCATGCGGCGGTCGTAGCAGGGGCCGACGACGGCGCGGATGTCAGCCGGCATCAGGCCGAGCATGGTCTGCAGGAAGGCGACCGAGGCCTTCAGCGAATACGGGCGCGACAGGCGGTCGGCGTTGCGGCAGCCGGCATGGTAGGCGTCGGGCAGCAGCGGCTGCCAGGCGCAGCCGGTGAGCAGCGGCTCAAGATTGGGGCTGCCCTGCTTGATCCATTCCTTGAGCGCGCTGTCCTTGCTGCCGTCCTTCTCGTTCCAGCGGAACAGCGGTTTGCCGCGCGGCACGGCGATGCTGCCGACGAGGTAGCGGACATCGGACAGGAAACGGTTGGTTTCGGCCATGCCTTCGCTGTCGACCGCAAGATTCTGCCCGGCCAGTGTCGCCTCGCCCAGTGCACGAGTCAGTTGCCAGGTGTCGCAGAAACTGCGCGGCAACTGGTCGGGGCTGAACAGGAAATCGGCCAGTGCGAGGCGCGTGTCTGCGCCGAAGACGTGGGCGCCGAGTTGCACAGTCAATGCTTCCAGCGTGCTCTTCGGCAGTGGACAGGCGGGAATCGAGAAGCGCGACCAGGCCAGCACCGGCGCCGCGAACAACTGGATGTCGAATTCCTGGCCCTGCGCTTCCAGGCGGCTGGTTTCGGCGCATGATTCGACCATATCGGCGAGTTCGTCATGGGCGCGCGGGTTGGCCTCGAACAGGCGGTCGAGCGCGGTGTTGATGTCGTCCTCGGCGCCGTTTTTGAGCAGGCTGTCGACCAGTTCGGCGAGTTGCTCCTCCCAGAACCTGTCTTCCAGCTTGCCGCCGGATTCGGAAAGGCCGGTGGCCAGGCGTTGCAGTTCTGCTGCGTCGCGCGAAGTGCGATCGCGCGCGCCGAAGCGGGTTCGTTTCATCGATGTTCCTGAAAATCCAAAACCGGAATTTTACCAGCCGGTAAAATCGGGCGTAGCGCATTACCGGAATATAAGGAATTTACCCCCATGCTGATTTTTCTCTCACCCGCTAAATCGCTCGATTACACGACGCCGCCGCAGGTGGCTACGCACACCCGTCCGGCTTTCCTGAAGCAGTCGGAAACACTGATCAAGCAGTTGCGCAAGCTATCGCCGGCCGACATCGCCAACCTGATGGATCTCTCCGACCCGCTGGCGCTGCTCAATTTCAACCGCTACGCCGACTGGAAGCTGCCATTCACGCCGGAAAACGCCAAGCAGGCGGTGCTTGCCTTCGACGGCGACGTGTACGACGGGCTGGCGGCGAAGACGCTGTCGGCGGCCGACCTCGATTTCGCGCAGCAGCACGTGCGGATTCTTTCCGGCCTCTACGGCATCCTCAGGCCGCTCGACCTGATGCAGCCCTACCGGCTGGAGATGGGCACCAAGTTCGCCAACAAGGGTGGCAAGGATCTTTACGCCTTCTGGGGCGAGCGCCTGCTCGACGCGATCAATGCCGAACTTGAAGCGATGCAGCGGCCGGTCGCGGTCAACCTCGCTTCCGAGGAATATTTCAAGGCCGCCGTCGGGCGCAAGTTCAAGGGCCAGCTGATCCAGCTGGTGTTCGAGGACTGGAAATCGGGCAAGTACAAGATCATCAGCTTCTACGCCAAGCGGGCGCGCGGGCTGATGACGCGCTACGCCGTGCTCAACCGGCTGGATGAACCGGAAGGGCTCAAGGATTTCGACTACGACGGCTACGCCTTCGCGCCGTCGGTCTCCGACGACAGACGCTGGGTTTTCCGCCGACGCGCGGAGTAGTCCGGCTGTTTTCACAACTGGTCGGCGATGAACTCGGCGATGTAGTCGGTCCAGTTGACCGGCTGCGTTTCCTGTAGCTCGCGCGAACGGGCGAAGTCGACCTCGAAAAGTTCTCGGCGCAGGCGATCGACGAACCGCGCGTCGGAGGTGCCCAGGTTGGCCTCCTGGTTGATGCGCAGGCTCAGCTTGTCGAAATTGGCCGATCCGACACAAGCCCAGCCGTCGAAGATGGCCGCCTTGACGTGGCTCATGCCGGGGTAGCCATAGACCCGCACACCGTTTCTCAGGAAGGCGTTGGCCGCCAGCAGGTTGGCGCTATTCATCAGGCCGGAATCGTTGCCGGTGGGCAGGATGACGCGCACATCGACGCCACGCCGGCGCGCGGCAATCAGCTCGTGAATGATTTCGTCATCGGAAACGTAGGGCTGCTCGATGTAGATGAGCGAACGCGCCCGGCGGATTGCGGCGAGCTGGGCGCGCAGGATTTGCGCATCGCCGGTCCGGGTGTACAGCGGGCGGACGTCCATGTCGCCGATATCGCCCGCATCGGGTGGCTCATCTGGCCGGACGGCGTTGATTGCGAAGGCCAGATCGCCGCCCGGACCGGCGTGGGCCCAGCGTCCGTCGAAGTCCTTTTGCAGGCGCCGGACAAGCGGACCGTCGACTTCGAGCATCAGGTCATGCCACTCATAGCGGTATTCGCGGCCGATGTTCATGCCGCCGAGGTAGGCCTTGGCATGATCGATGATTATCAGCTTGGTGTGGCTCGAGGTCAGCCAGGGGTTTTCCAGCGCCCGCACTTCGATTGCGGAATTTTCCCGAAGGTAGCCAAGGATCGAAAGCGGGGGCTTGCTGCTCGAGTAGTACGGTGATTTCGTGGGAACCTGGCCGGCGGCAAGGGAGCCGAGCCGGTCGACGAGAACCCGCACCCGGATTTCCCGCGAGCGCTGCTTGAGCAGGTCGGCGATGCGCAGGGCGTAGTCGTCGCTGTCGAAGATATATATCTGGATGTCGATCGTTTCGCGGGCCTCCTGAATCGCCTGTATCAGCTCGACGAAGAATGCTTCCCCGTCGATCAGCGGCTTCAGGCGGGCGCGGTATTTTTCCGGGCTGACCAATTCGTCCAGCAGCGCTTCCCATGCCGCCGGGTCCATCGGCGCGTTCTGCGCCAGCGGCGGCGGGGCCTGCTCCTTGAGGCCGATCCCCCGCGGCAACAGGACCGCGCCCGAGTGCCCGGTCATCCATAGCAGCCGGTTGGTGCTGGAGACCGGGTTGTGGACCACGCCCAGAACGTGGCTGCGCAGCGCCAGGGCATCGATCAGCTGGAGCGAGTATCCGAGTTTCTTGCCAAGCGGCAGGGCGCCCGCCGGCTGGGTGAGGAAGACTGACCTGTCTGCCGCAAGATCGAAAAGGACGAAGGCGCGCCCGGGTTCGTTCTCGCCGACGACGAACATGACCGGGCCGGGTAACTGCCCGTTGGACGCGAGTTCTTTCTTGAGATAGGCGTTGGCCAGTGCGGAAAAGGCTTGTTCGCCGATGCTGCGCATGATTTTCAGGCCGGCCGGCTTGCTTTCCAGGCGATGAACGGCGAGCGCGCCATCCGCGCCGCGGCTGATGACGAAGTCGGCGCCCTGCAGCGTGATCAGGGTACCGCTGTCGGGTTGTTTCAGGGCGGCGCTTTCCAGCAGACTGCGGACGATGCTGTTCCAGCGCTCGTTCCCGAGCAGCGTGACGGGTTGCCAGTCGCGTTGCAGCGTCTGCGGGTCCGGGGTTTCGTCGGCGAAGAGGTCGATTCTTGCAGCGTAGTAGCGGAACTGGCGGTCGTCCCGCTCCGTGGCGGGCCAGTTTGCGCCGAGGAAAACTGATCCGTATTGCAAGAGGAGTTGCCCATCCTTGTAGAAAGTTGCGGATGGCGGCTGCTCCTGCAGTATTTCCTCATCCGGCAATGCGGGCGCGGGTTGCGCGGCGCATCCGGCGAGCAGCAGCGCCAGGCTCGCCAGCAGGGCAGTAATCAGCCGGAACAGGGTCGAACGGAACATGTCGTAATCCTACGCCTGCTCCGGCAAGGCATGCATTCGCCGTCAGTCTTGCTCCGCCCAGCGCGCCTTGCGCCAGCGTTCCATTTCTCCGTTGCCGCAGAAAGTCCAGGCGATCAGCCGGCTCTGCTTCTGGCCCTGCGCCATCGGGATGATCCGGATCGCGACCGGATGCACCTTCTTGAGCGCCGCTTCGACGTGGGCGACGTTCTCCGCCTTCGACACCAGGCTGGTGAACCACAGGCAGCGCTTGGGGATGCCGGCGCTCTGCGCGACCATCCGTTCGAGGAAGGCGCGTTCGCCACCCTCGCACCACAGTTCGGTACCCTGGCCGCCGAAATTGAGGCGTGGCGGGCCGGCGGCTTTCCTGCTACCGCCCTTGCCGAGCTGGTTCCACTTGCGCTGGGCGACATCCAGCACATCGCCCGGCGAGTTGTGGAAGGGCGGGTTGCAGATGCTGAGGTCGAAGCTTTCGCCCGAGCGCAGCATGCCGATGAAGATGTTGTCCTGCACCGGCTGGTGGCGCAGTTCGATGGCAGCGCCAAACGCCGGATTGGCGGCGATGATGCGTTGTGCGTTGGCGAGCGCCGGCTGGTCGATGTCGACGCCGAGAAAGCGCCAGCCGTATTCGCCGTGGCCGATCAGCGGGTAGATGCAGTTGGCGCCGACGCCGATGTCGACGACGCGCACTGCCGGCCCGGTCGGAATGACTTTCTTGTTGCAACTGGCGAGTAGGTCGGCGACATGGTGGATATAGTCGGCGCGGCCGGGGATCGGCGGACACAGGTAGCCGGCAGGAATGTCCCAGCCCGCGATGTCGTAGTGGTGGATCAGCAGTGCGCGGTTGAAGGCCTTGACCGCCGCCGGGTTGGCGAAATCGATGCTAGTCGTGCTGGCTGGCGTCGTGACCAGGTAGCGCGCCAGGCCGGGCGACGCGGCGGCGAGGGCGGGAAAGTCATAGCCGGCGAGATCGCGGTTGCGCGGATGCAGGCCGGGCTTGAACCGGGCAGCAGCGGGCTTGCTTTTGGGCGGCGGTGTGGCAGGGCCGGCTTCGCTCATGGTGTTTCCTGAAGTGGGGCGGGCGGCAGCAGCGTCGAGGCGACCCCCGGTTTGAGAATCTGGAAGCCAAGCGTGGTCCGCCCGCGCAACCTGAGCAACGCCTTGTCCTTGGTGACCAGGATGTTGGCGGCACAACGTGCGGCGAGTTCGAGGAACTTCTGGTCGTCGCGGTCCTTGCAGCGCGGCAGCGGCGGCGCCTCGCCTTCGGGGAATATCCGGACGAGGCCGCTGTAGCGGCGGTAGCGGTCGACCGCCATTTCCGGCGTCAATTTGAGTTGCGGATAGGTCAGCACGCGTTGCAGTTCGTCCAGTGTCCGTTCGTCGGCCAGACATTCGACCTGCCCGCCCTCGAGCGCCGCCATGATCGGCACCGCGTCGGTATTGGCCCAATGGAAGAGATCGAGGACGACGTTGGTGTCGAGGACTAAGCGCAGCATGACGCGGATTATAAGGAGAAAGTCGGATTTGACCCGATGCAGGCTGGCGGATCGAAGGTTTCGGTTCGGCCAAGAACGGTCATCCGCGACTGAGCCACATAGCGGACGTCAAATGCTCTGGAGTGTGTGGTGAGAGGTTCTTAGATTGCAGCCCCAATGCCATCGGGGCAAGTTTGAACCTGTCCGGTTTGTCGGTGGCCCAGCAAGATGAATAACAGCGAGAACCGCGCGATACCTTGTCCCACGCCTACTCCGGCCTGTCGTGCATCCCGGCTTATTGGACAGGCTTCGGAATATTGGACATTATTATTATCTACTTCTAGTTATGCCTTTGGAGGCATCAGCTAATGACCGCGCCGAAACTATTCATGTCGTACAGTTGGTCCAGCCCAACTCACGAGCAATGGGTTATCGACTTGGCTACAGAGTTACGTGAGTCAGGCATAGACGTAATTCTGGACAAATGGGATTTGAAGGAAGGGCACGATGCAATCTCCTTCATGGAGCAGATGGTCATAAACCCTGAAATCAAGAAGGTCGCGATCGTTTCGGATCAAACATATGCCGCCAAAGCGGATGGCCGCGCCGGAGGGGTTGGAACAGAGACACAAATTATTTCCAAGGAAGTTTACGACAACCAATCCCAAGAAAAATTTGTCGCGGTGGTCTCTGAGAAAGACGATCAAGGAAAGCCATTTCTACCGACCTATTACAAGTCGCGGATATACATTGACCTTAGCGAACCTGACAGGTACAGCGAAAATTTTGAGAGACTTCTGCGCTGGGTCTTCGACAAGCCCCTCTATCAAAAACCCGCTCTTGGAGAAAAGCCAACGTTTCTAAGCGATGGCGAACACACATCGCTTGGAACTACTCCGGCGTTCAAACGATGCATCGACGCCATTAAGAACAGTAAGCCATTCGCAGCCGGAGCGTTGGACGAGTATTGCGAACTCTTCGCACAGAATTTCGAGCGATTTCGAATTCCTAAGGTAGAGGGTCGCGACTTCGATGATGAGATCATACGGAATATTGAAGATTTCCTGCCGTATCGAAACGAAGCAATTCAACTATTTATTACGGTGGCGCAGTATGCCCCGACACAAGAATTCATTGGGCGCATTCATCGCTTCTTTGAATCTCTGATTCCTTACATGCAAAAACCAAGTCACATTCAGCAATGGAACGAGTGGGATTTCGACAATTTCAAGTTTCTGGTGCACGAACTATTTCTATATGCGGTTGCAGCATTACTCAAGCAAGACCGATTGGAACAAGCAGCCGACTTCCTATCGTGCCAGTACTACCTTCCTGGCAACTCGGACTATGGTCGTGACTCAATGGTTGGATACTTGGTTTTTCGGGAATATCTGAAGTCCCTTGAGCATAGAAACAAAAGGCTGGGCCTACGTAGATTGTCACTCCGCTCGGATTTATTGAAGGAGCGATCCGCCGGGATAGGTATCGAGTTCCGCCACCTGATGCAAGCCGACTTTGTCGCGTTCCTTCGCGCGGAAGTAGAAATCGACGACGAATGGAACCGCTGGTGGCCAGAAACTCTTCTTCATATCGGCCATTTCAATAGCGCTTTCGAGGTGTTTGCACGATCAGCCTCTAAAGCCTACTTCGACCGAGCGAAACGCCTGATTGCAATTCAGTCGCCCTCCGATCTCGCCCCACTGTTCGAACAATACAAAACTGGTAGCCGCAAGCTGCCTACATGGGAATTCCATGGGTTCAGCCCGGCAGGACTTGTCGGGTTTGAATATTTAGCGACGCGAGCGTAGTCAGTTCAAAGGCATAACCCTGCGGTCCGGTGACCTTGACGTTATGCGGCTGCCGAGTCGGTCCAAGGAGGAAAGAGCAACATGGCAACTGAAAAAGTCACCCGGATCCTCAAGGCGAAGAGCCAGTTATCGGCTGAAGAGATCGCGGGAATGTCAGACGCCCAAGGATGGGAATGGATCTATGCCAACGCCAAGCCTCGGAAGGAGAAGCTGACGCAAGTCTGCTTCACGGGTTTCTCAACGGCAGATAAGGCCGAGCTTACCGCCCTTGCGCAAGCCGCCAACCTCGCGGTTGTTGGATCCGTAACGAAGAACTTGGCATTCTTGTGTGCTGGCGAGAACGCTGGGCCTGCCAAGCTCGAGAAGGCTCAGGAACAGGGCAATCACATACTCAGTAAGGAGCAGTTCCTGCACTTGCTTGAAACGGGCGAGATCCCCATTGCGGCCTAATGCGCGTTCAGCCGGCCCCGCTACGGCGCCTGCCTCCGCGAGCAGGTTAACTCTACGTTGAACGTCAGCTATTCCAACTAGGCTATTTCCGCTTGGGGTCGGTTTTTGTCCCTCGATGCGAACCGATGTTCGCTGCCGGATTACGCCGATCCTGCGAGACTATAATGCCCACCTCGATAGCGACCGCCCCGGATTTCCGATGTCCCGCATTCTCCTCGCCCCGATGGAAGGGCTCGCCGACGATCTGTTGCGCGGCGTGCTGACGGCGATCGGCGGTTACGACTGGGCGATCTGCGAATTCATCCGCGTTTCGGGCAGCGTGCTGCCGGTCAAAACCTACCAGCGCATTTGCCCGGAACTGCTGAGCGCCAGCCGCACTGCGGCAGGCACGCCGATGCGCTTGCAACTGCTCGGCTCCGACCCGTATTTCATGGCCGAGAACGCGCGTCGTCTGGTAACGCTGAATCCGGCCGGGATCGATCTTAACTTCGGCTGCCCGGCGCCGACGGTCAATCGCCATCGCGGCGGCGCCGCGCTGTTGGGTGAGCCGGAACTGCTCAACAGGATTGCCAGCGCCGTGCGCGCGGTCGTTCCGGTCGACGTGCCTTTTACGGCAAAAATGCGCCTCGGCATCGACGATACCAGCCTGGCTGTCGACTGCGCGCAGGCGTTGGCGGCCGGCGGCATCGACGAACTGATCGTGCACGGTCGGACCAAGGCCGACGGCTATCGCCCTCCGGCGCGCTGGGCCTGGATCGACCGGGTGCGGGCGGCGATCGACATCCCGCTTATCGCCAACGGCGAGGTGTGGACGGTGGAAGACTTCGTCCGCTGCCAGCAGGAAACCGGCTGTGCCGACATCATGCTCGGCCGCGGGGCGATCGCCGATCCGCTGCTGGCGCGGCGCGCCCGCGGCGCGGCGGTCGGCGGCTGGGCGGAGGTGGCGCCCGGGGTGGCGGCCTATTGGCAGGGCGTCCGCCACAAGGTGGTGGCGGAACATGCCGGCGGGCGGATCAAGCAATGGCTGGCGTTGCTGCGCCGCAATTATCCCGAGGCCGAGGCGCTCTACCAGCGCCTGCGGCCGATCAAGGCGGCGCTTGAAATCGATGCGGCGCTGGTCGCCGCTGGCATCCTCGGCGAACTGCCGCTCGCCGCATGAGCGGCAATTCGCGCCTGATCGTCAGCGCGCAGGAGGGGCCGCACCGCGACCTCGATGAACTCGTTCGCCGCCACCTCGCGCATCCGTTCAGGAGGCCCGTCCTCGACTACAACCGCGCCGCCTTCGCCGCAGCGCTGGCCGCCCGTGATGCCTGGAATCGCCGGGCGCCGCTGATCCTCGATGCCGGCTGCGGCGTCGGCTGGAGCACGCAGCGCCTCGCCGAGACGTTCCCCGAGCACTTCGTTTTTGGCGTCGATCAGTCGGTTGACCGCATCAATCGCGGTAAACCTTTGCCGATGCCCGAAAATGCCCTGCTGGTCCGCGCCGACCTCGTCGATTTCTGGCGCCTGCTGGCGCAAAACGGCATCCGTCTCGCTCGCCACTACAACCTCTACCCCAATCCATGGCCGAAGATCGGTCATCTGGCGCGGCGCTGGCACGGACATGCGGTGTTCCCGGTCTGGCGCGAACTGGGCGGCGAACTGGAGTGCCGCAGCAACTGGCAAATCTACATCGAGGAAATGGCCCGGGCGCTGACCCTGCTCAGCGGCCAGCCGGTGGTGGCCGAGCCTTACGCGACCGCTGATCCGCTGACCCCGTTCGAGAAAAAATATCTCGC
>Ga0209202_1001737_pt1 | contig 12755 bp, 12 predicted proteins | sample AD_UKC032_MetaG_FD_184416 | JGI IMG/M metagenome (GOLD analysis project Ga0209202, IMG submission 184416) | Active sludge microbial communities of municipal wastewater-treating anaerobic digesters from USA - AD_UKC032_MetaG (SPAdes) (version 2) | ecosystem: Engineered > Bioreactor > Anaerobic >... | reverse complement strand
CCGCTGGAGCAGCTTCGGCAGGAAGACGAAGAGCGGCAGGAAGAGGACCGCACCACCGATGAACCCGATGGCGATCTCCGCCCGGCCTGCCATAGAGATCCCGAGCGGGACTGCAATCATCCCGGCCAGTTCCGCGGCCATCTCCACCTCGCCGAACCCGAAGTAATGCCGCTTCTCGGCATAGGTCAGCCGCTCGATATCGGTAAGCGCCGACAAATCGAAGATGCCGAGCGTGTTCAGCATCCCGTACCAGATTGCGTGTGTCGAGGAGCCGTATGGTACAAGGCCCGTGGATCTCATAGTCTCCGATTTTTCCTTTTGGTAAATATTAGGAAATAAAAAACCAATGCCAAAACCGGTACCATCTGGAAGATGGGTGACTGGTTCACAGGAGTCTGCATCTGCCCATATGAGCTGCTGAAATTACTGCGGGAGTAAGGAGTTCCGTTTGCAAGTATACAGGTTGTCATGGAATCAAGATTTATGGAAGCATTCCAGTTCCCCTGGTACGGATCAAATTTTGTAATAGATACTTGCAGTTTTTCCGCATTGCAGGGAACCGGAGACATCTGCCAGGTAATTTCGTAAGTGTCATTACCTTGACTCCTGATAAAAAAATCCCTGAAGTTCATCGCTGGGCCGTCATCAATCCGGTATTCTGCAGATACTTGAGAAAAACCCGGAGCCGGATTACGAGACCCCGATCTCAGGGCAGGAATGATCAGGGCTGAAATATGGCTCCCCTCTTTATCCAGGATTAGTGATTGAAACTCCGTTGTGATACCATAATCGGTGCTCTGTTTGTCAAGTGACAGGGTGCCAATTTGTACACCCTCGGGTGGCAGGATAATGACCTCCCCATAGGAGTAATGACCTGATGCATTCAAAGTAAGATAGTAAACACCTGGTTTCACAATCATACCATGTTCATCTTTCTGGTCCCAGATTACGGTCCACGATTTTTCAGTTCGTGGCTCGATAACAGAATGATCGCGACCTCCCGGAATTCTCCGGACAATCCCTTTCTCCCAACCGTTTTTCCGGATACTGATGGTTACTTCAGGAGGAATTCCGGAAACATCAAGAGGGTTTTTATCATGGTTTCGTATTGTCAGAGTGATCGGGATTACTTCACCGGGAGCATAGACTTTTTTTATCATTGCCAGATCGGATGCCACCGGTGTTGGTGCAAAACCCGGCGCGTTTTCTTCCGGCATCGTCGCCGGGACGATGGCAATTATACAAAAACACAATGCTATTCCTGCCGCGATCAGCCGGAAAGATTGCTGAGCTGAGATCATTCAACCTCCAAAAAATTAGGATTGGGAATTAGCTGCCCTGTGATAGGAATAGATGGTATCTCCTATCTTATATCCATTCAGCAGGACATAATTGGCATTTCCAGTGAAATAGTCATGCGAGAACCGCTGGCATGTTCCAATCCAGCTTGAACTTCCCGAATCTTTCGTGTTATATGCATTCATAGTGTTCGTGATGGTGTCAAATGATTTCGAAACGGTATCGGTTGTCAGTTCAGTTGACGGGACGATACGATTAATGTATGTCGAGGGATTGTCACTGTCATTATAGTTGAAGTTATACCATATGCCGGTGCCCGTATGGTAGAAGTTGATACTGTACTGGCCGTTGGCATTTACATAGAACTCATAGTTCACCCGGCTTTTCGACGATACATCGATCCATTTCATTCCGGTTCCACCAGTGCCCCATTTCAGAACGCCTTCATCATAGATCGGAGCGGACAACCAGATGTGGCCGTCATCACAATACCATAAAAGGAGTTCAACAACATCATTAGCTCTGTTGAGATGGATCTCAGTCTCATGATAATTTGCCGTGCTCTGGCCACTATTGGAGAATGTATCCGGCTTCATATCGCCACGCAACGCAACCGGCGTATAACTGGTGGATGACCTTTTCCATAAGTCCCATTCAGCATATAGTGTTGATGCCAGTGTACCCATTGTCGCAGGAGCAATTTCCTTTTTCACATTTTTAACAACCTCATGCTGCTGTTTTGCGATCCTTTCTGCTTTTCTTTGTTCGGTTGCTTTTGTTAGCTCAGCCATGGATGGGTAGAATGAATAATACGTGAGGGGATAATCGAGGGTAATTTGATCAGATGTTGCCTTATTTTCCTGTTCAAATAATTCTCTGGGAAGCTGGAGAAGGGCAACACGTTCGGTTTTTTCAATACCCTGGTCCATATATACTTCAATTCCTGATCCAGTATCCAGCTTAATTTTCATCAGTTGAGACCGGGGAATCGTGATGGATACTGTATTAGAAATACCTTTCCGGCTATTCAATAGATTTTCTGAAAAGACAAATGATACAATTTCTGATTCATTTACCGGTTCTTTCAGAACGATTTCCGAATCGTCAAAGACCGGTGTAACCATTCCGGTTTTTGGACTGCTCGTACTTACCGGTGATGCAAAATCTCCTGCGCTCACCATCGGTACCATCGCCATCGCTGCCAGCAGCAGTGCCAGCAGGACGACGCTAAGTTTCATGTGTTTCATGTTTTCATAACCTCGTTTCGTTTTTTCATTTTCTCGATACGCTCCGCTAATAGCAGAAAGACACGACCTAAATGTCAGGTACGGTGTGAATTATGCCAGCGGAAAGGAGAGGGTGGATATGATAGCGATAGTGTTTCCTCTCCGGTTGGGTTATCCGGGACAACCTCCGGCCGTCCCCAGTGAACGGTTTATTCCCGGATTATAAACGATTTGTCGGTTAAAACTTGACATATCCGGGCTTTGTGACAGAACGCGCCGAGGATATAACAGACACTCCATGCAGCAACCGAAAAAGAGCCGACAGGATCCCTCAATCCGGACATATTAAGGATTGGTCCGTACATGGCTTGGATTAGAAATGATTTCCATAAATATTCAAAATTACTCCTGCTTTCGCAAAAGCAGGAATCCAAGAATTCCTAGTGCCATAACGGGAAGAGTTGTCATACTGGGTGCCGGTGTTGCCCTTCGCGATAATGGCGGATTTGTTATTTGATCGGCATGAGTCGGTATTGTAACTGATTCTATTGAGGTATTTCTCTCAACAAGGGTAAACGGGTACTGGTAATGGATCGTTCTGCCGGGCAGCCTGATAGACTGGGAATCGATGGACAGGGTATACTCCCCGGCAATGGCATCAGCCCGGATTACCGTTTGATTTCTTAAGGTTTTTTCGAACTGTGTTGTGTTGATAATTAAAGACCACCGGTTTTGCCCGGCAGTTCCTTCAGTCACAAGAGTTGATCCGGAATATTTGGGTAGCTGACTATCGAGAGTACCCGTGTGAAACCCGGATAGATACGCCCCAAAAATTATCTCGTAACCTACCGGAAAGCCGGTCTTTCCTGAGACAATAAAAGAATCTCCCGTTGTATATGTTCCAATCGGAAGGTTGTCAATGGTGATCCAGTCCGGTGTCTGAACAGGCGATCCTCCAATACCTGATGAATTGGAGATCATGGTTGATGTATTTTCCTTCATTACCGCTCCTGCGGGAACGGTTATAAAAAGGAGTGCAATAATGATGAATACCTCATCTCTCCTGCCTGATGCCATGGTGTAACGACCTTCGAAATTGTTTCAGAGTTCTTTTCTTTTCCGAAAAGAATTATCCCTCTTTCTTTGTTGTTCAGAACTGTATGAATACTGTGTCCCCAAAAAAATAAAAAGAAAGGGGGGCTGTCCATTCGGATCGCCGAATGCCTTCCCCTTTCTCTACCTTCACGGAGTATCCAGGGTAACCTGTGTCGGATTCGGGCTGAACCAGACATTATACAGTCCGCTCCATCCGGATGCTGATATAGACCCTTTATACAGCGTTACTGAAGGAATATTGACATTGTTGAATACAATATCCCCGCACATATGATAGGGATTTGAATTCTGTCCCTGGGCCTGTTCCAGTGCGTTTACGATTTCCAGGTTGGTATTCGTGGGGATGGCGTTAGAGAAATAATATGTGGATGTTCCCTTCGTGAGATCGCTTGTTGTGACCCTCCAGCCGGTTTGCCCACCAACTGTTGTGTACTGAAGCGTTCCCTCAATCTGGTCCCCCTGATTCACACTCAGCATCGGGCTGTAATAATAACTGCTTGGGCTCGTGTATCTCCATGATGATATTTTCCAGACCGGGTTATTCAGACCATAGTTCCATTGTAATACCGGTTGCATAATAGTAGCAGAGTTTTCAAGTCCATTGAAAATGGCAAGGGCAAAACCCGGCGTCCCGCCGCTGGTTGAAGGGGGGGTCGGAGTATACCATCGGGAACGAAGATAACTGATCTGACTGACGGTTTTATAAGCCCATGCAAGCCAGTTACTGCCATAGATAGTTGAGGCGCGTAAGGCCTGAGATCCCTCCCTAGTATCATTATTGATGATGGTCAGGATAAGATCTCCATTTTCGGTCAGGACATAAGTCTTGCTCTTATCAAAGGGCGAATCAAGAATACGTGCACCCTGAGGGACTGCATGGACATGGGTCGCTGGCTGAAGTCCGTTTGGTGTCGATATTTTTGCTGCAGTCTCATCAGATGCAATCAAGACTTGTTTACCCTTTGCATCGAATATTTTTGTTATCCCGTTATCGGAATGATAAATAATTGATCCCTCAGGAATCGCATACTCATCTTTCGCTGGTTGGGTACTCAAAGGACCAGTAATGATTGAATTTTTCAAAGAGCTGTCGGATTGAAGTTCTGGTGTCTCGATTTTTTTCATGTCAATTGTATCTTTTGCACTCACCATCGGTACAATCGCCATCGCCGCCAGCAGCAGTGCCAACAGGATGACGCTGATTTTCATGTGTTTCATGTTTTGATAACCTCGTTTTGCTTTTTCTCATTTCTCGATAAGCTCCGCCAATAGCAGAAAGATACGACCTATTTGTCAAGTACGGTGTGAGTTATACCAGCAGAAAGGAGAGGGTGGATATGATAGCAATAGTGTTTCCTCTCCGGTTGGGTTATCCGGGACAACCTCCGGCTGTTCACACTGAGCGGTTTAACCTTGGGTAATAAACGATTTGTCGGTTAAAACTTTACATGTCCAAAAGATCCCGTGGATCTCTCGTAACAGGTATTAAATTCAGCAGGGCCGGATGAAAATTGATAGATAGCCTGAGTTTATGCTTTTATCCCATCACCCGTTTTTAATCCGGAACAGTATCATTCCCATGATCCCCAGTGCAACAATCGGGATGAGAACGGGTACCGGTGCAGTTTGTCCAGCCGTGGCATTCACTTGGCCGATTATCGTGGGTGTGGGATGTGTCATCCCGGACCCGGGTTTACGCAGATCAGGATTGTTTGGGACTGAGGCAGATTCGGATTGGTTGAACAGGTATATTGTCTCCTCAACATTAACCGTGACAAATTGATAATCCTCGATACTAATATCATACGCCCACCTATCCCCATCGTAGTCAACGGTCCAGAAACCGGTGGTATTCAATTGATAACTCCAAGTGTTCATGCCCGGGCTCCCGTTGACCACAACTGTGTAGCCCAGATGCTCTGACCTGATACAGTAACCCACCCTGCAGCCCCCCAGATGCATACTAACAATAAGTTTTCGCCCGGCAGGAAGGGATGTGACGCCATGAATCGTGAAAACGTCTCCTGTTGTATGGTTCCCCACGGGATCAAGCGTAATTACCCTGTCGGACAGATCTTCATCGTACGGCGTATCCGGCAAGGGGTGTGGCGATAAACCACTGACAGTGCTGAAAAGTGACAGCCAGATAAGACCCGTAACTGCAATTAAACCAAACCGGTTCTTCATTGGGGAAAAAAAGGTCATAGGATTTCCATCAATTGGCGGTATTAAGGATAATCCGGCTTGGCCATGAGTTTCCGACACTCAGTCCAGGAAGATTTGTCCATACCGAATTAACTCCGCTCCCGACTGTACCGGGCATGACATTCTGTCCATTGGTATTCACCAGATAGAAATTCCTGAACGTGGAATCACCACACATGTAATTATTGTTCGGAATCGAGGCACGGTTTGCTGTTTCAAGATAGATCTGGATTTTTACATTCGTATTTGGCATGGCATTCTGGCTCGTCATGTAGGTAGTCTGGATGTTCCGTGTAGTGTCCCTGAATGTGATCGTCCAGTAGTTATTGAAGTGATTGAACAACATATTTCCTTCGATGTTATCTCCCGGGGATATTCCGCTGATCCGGGTTGAGTGGAGTGTGGATGATGAACCAGGATAGGCAAACCAGGAAGCCCCAGTCCAGACCTGTCCGGGTTCCGGACTGCTTGCCCTGTCTTTCCATGCCCATTCAAGAACCGGCTGGACTAGGTAGGATTCATCATTGGTGGTAATACCATTCCAGATCGCAAGTTGGGACCGTTGGGTTGGATTGGATGGATTAACATACAGATACCGCGGGCTTGCCGGAACATTCCAGTTAGCTGTAAACTGGCCGATATTACTCAATGCAGCGCTCTGTGCGCCTTCAATATATTCTTCCCGCCATGTTGGGTTATAGGCAAGGGTGCCGGTCTTTGCCGTTGTCGCCTTGTTTTTATTTTCATCGATAATTGTCAATATCAGTTTTCCATCGTATGACACATATATGGTGCTCCCTTTGACATCCACAAACGATCCATCCGGGATTTCATTGACAAAAGTTGCGGGTTTGTATCCCGAAGGTGTAAACACCAATCCCGCATCGGCATCCTTTGCGGCAAATAGTTGTTTTCCTTGGGAATCAAACACCGTTGTCACACCCTTATCTGAATGGTGAATAATCGCGCCCTGGGGGATTATTCCGGATTTTCCATCTTTTTGAGATACGAAGGATTGTGTTGTTGTCGATGCGTCGACTTGGCCCGTGAGTTTTAACTCATCACTGAGGGAAATTTTCTGCTGCGACGCGTTAAACTGCAATTGCGGCAGGATTACCTGGTCCACGTCAAGTATTATTACATTATCCGTTTCACTTATGGCACTCACCATTGGTATCATCGCAATCGCCGCCAGCAGCAGTGCCAGCAGGATGATGCTTATGTTGCGTAGTTGCATTCTTTTTCATCTCCTTTCGTTTTTTTTCAACAGCATCCGCTCGGTGTATTGGATCAATTCCGTTATTAACAAACCAAAACTGACGATAACCTGCGGATATGCAGGGGTTCAAATAGTATGCAGCGCAGCTGAACCCCCCGCTATCTGTGTTTCCGGGACAACCTCCGGCCGTCCCCAGTGAACGGTTTATTCCCGGATTATAAACGATTTGTCGGTCAAAACTTTACCTGTCCCGGAAAACTAATCATGTGAATGTCTGGATGACATGATAGGATAAGGGTTTTAAGCTTTCCGGAGGTACAGGCTCGTATGCACGGACGTGTTCGGGAGGTTCTTTGTAATCACCCATATATCATATCCACCTTCGGTGAATCCCGATGTATTCATGGTAAACGACCAAACATTCCCATCTTCTCCGGCTGTGACATTTGTTGCATAAGTGCCAGCACCGCAGAATGTATCAGGGTCGCATTTTGTTGTATGGAAGGGCTCTTTTATCCAGGCTATGTCCAGCACTTCTCCAGCCGGCAATGTTGTTGTCCCGCTGATGGTGATCGTTTTACCGACCGGATACATCGAGATAGGATTGACCGTGATTTCAGCATTATCAGCAACCGGTGTTGCAGCCGGTGTAACCACAACGATGCCGGCCGGAGTTGCTGATGGTTCCATCTCAAACAGCAGGATTTCACCATTGCCGGAATCGATACCGGTACCTTGTGCGACGGTTCTGTTGATGGGTATGGCAAAGGTCTTTCTGTCCCCATACCGTGGGTCAGTCTCTTCCGGCCATGCATTGATGATATACATACCTGTGTGCCAGGAAGACGGATCGATCACGAGTAACCAGAATGAAGTTCCATTTTCAGTTAGTACTGTGACCCGACCGGAAATCCCGTCAACCTCGCCGGTCTTTTTACGGGTCGAGATATCCGCTGGCCAAATCTCGTACAGGATACTAGATCCCGCTGGTAATGCTGTCGATCCTTTGAACCTGATTGTAGTATTCATACTTTGGCCGGACACGGAAATGATACCGATCATTTTCCGAATGTTTGTATCGGTATCATGCGGCGCCACGAAATCGGTTCTGATACTAGTGATTCCGGGCTGCGGGGAAAATGCCGGGGCCTTTTCTGCAAGTGGATCCAAGACAACTACGAAGGCTACCAGAGCGAGAAGAATCACAGCAACTATAAAAAATGGAGAGATTTGTGGCATTTTTCCTTTATCCCTAGGTTACGGTGTCGTTCCCTGGATCGTGGATGTTGTTACCAGCTGTCCGTTGCCTGAGAATGATCCGGTCGTGCTAACATAAAGCATCTGCCCGGGATGGTTCTCAATCAGACGCTGGAAGCTGAATGCATACGAAGGTGCATGCCAGTTAGAATCGCCGGAGACCTTGATCCATTCATCAGTGATTGGGTTGGTACGGATGTTGAATGTGCTCGGCGAATTGACTGTTGTGAACTCAGCGGAGACCCGCACGTCCCTGATGTACCTGCTCGGACTCACGCTGTCCGTATACGTATAGTGACCAAGCCATGCTTGAGAGACCGTGTCCTGGATCCAGATATCGTATGTAGTTGAGCTGCTTCCTACGCTGAGCTGGACATAAAAGTTGTAGCTGTGGGGCAGTGATGTCGTGGATACCGGGATGTACCCGAGATAGATCGGATTGCCGTTGATATCCCCGTTGTAGATGACTGGGTATAGGTTCAGGTTGCTTGGAGATCCCGAGGGGTAAGTAGGCGTATAAGCCGCAACAACCAGTTCGATAACATCGATACCGTCATTATCGGGATCATAGCGGTTCAGGTGGATCTCGCGCTCTTCACAGAAGATGGTCCCGGAACCAGTCCGCGAGAATGTTGAAGGATTGATCTTCCCTGTAAGGTAGATCGTTTGTCTCCCGGAGGGATCGGACGAGAATACCTGCCACCGCTGGTACCGGGTATAAGGTGCACGGGTGCCTTGGGGTTGGAGATCCGCAATGGTAGGTTCAGTGTTCGTATAATTACCCGCATAGCTTTTCTCGATTGCAGCCTTCAGGTCAGCACTTTTCTTCTCAAAATCGGCAATGCTCCGGTAATGCGCAACGAATTCTTTCGGGATCATGACCATGCCGTCTTTATAGTCGCGTGCGAAGTTGTCGTACATCTTCCGTGGCAGCCTGATCACGGTTACGGCATCGGAATCATCAACAACCCCTTTCACAATATATCCCGGTCCCTTATCAATGGCGACTGCCGTCTCGCTGGAATCCAAGGCAGGAATCGCAACGAATTCAGAATCATTTATGGATAATGCCGTTGCATAAACATTTTCGGAAGTAATGATAGTAAGAAGATCCTTCTCTGCAACCGGCTGGGTCGGTGCAACCCTGCTCCAGTCAACGGCATACATCTGTCTGTCAGCAGCAGATACCACAGGTACCATCGCCATCGCTGCCAGCAGCAGTGCCAGCAGGATGACGCCAATTTTCATGTGTTTCATAACCTCGTTTTGTTTTTTCCCATTTTTCGATACGCTCAGCTAATACCAGAGAGATACGACCTAAATGTCAGGTACGGTGTGAATTATGCCAGCGGAAAGGAGAGGGGGGTGTGATCGCGATACTGCTTCTCTCCGGTTGAATTTTCCGGGACAACCTCCAGTCGTCCACTATGAGCGGTTTGCCTTGGGGTAATAAACGATTTGTCGGTCAAAACTTTACATGTTTGGAAAATCAAAGACTGCTGTATTCAAGGATACATAAAACCGGTAAAAATGTATGGTGGGGAGTGGCCTGAATATCAGCACTCTGTGCCTTTCCAGCTATGCTTGACAATCCGGACAATGAATGCGAGGATTTGGAAAAACAAACCAGTAAAAAAGAACCGTGGCTGGAATTACAATAAAAAACTGTCAGAAGCAGTATTGCAATATCGAAATTCTCCATGGATATCACACTCAATATTTATGACATCGTATCTTTAACAATATCAATATGCGCAATCCCGATTGAGATAAACTTACAGGGAACGCTGTCGATATGGAATGTTTTTCCCCGTGCAGAAATATGGGCATATATCTCCTGAATAACAGTCTGATTTACTACCGAGTCCTCGTCCATCATGACAACTATTGAACCTTTCATATCCTTCCCATAACCGATAACCGGCCCTTTTGGATAATAATAGGGACTGATATCTGCTTCAGATGCATTGAGGAATGTATCGATAAGAGTTGGATTATCCAAAAAAACCGCTCGCCCGGGATTTTCCTGTCCCAGACCAAACGATGCAATAACCCGTTCCTCCGGAAAAGGTGAGGATTTGTTTTCAGTCATCTCCGGGCTCCCGTTCGGTTTCTCGGTGATAGTAACAATTGCAAAAAGACAGACAATTATCCCAAGAATTACGATCCCGATTATTACATACCTGTTCATTCATTCTCCATTTGTTTCTTAAAAATAAAAAATGGGTTTATCCTGTCAACGGAGTAATCCAGTTAAGATCTCGCCGGATACCCTGCACCGGGGAGAAGATTGAATACCCGGTACCGTTCGATCTTCCCATGTGAATTCCTACAACTACTGTCTCACCGGTAGACCATTTTTCATATACTGGTGCTCCGCTGTCCCCGCCACTCGATGAGTATGTAGCATAATACTGATTATAAATATATTTTTGGTAATAATCATTCCAGACATTTGCAATATAAACAGTGCTCCCGGATCGTACACCTGAGGAAACTCCGGACATATATACGGTAGTTGTAGACGGAAAATCATCCCAGTATCTGAAGGTAGTGTAGGTAGAAGCAGATTCGTACACTTTCGGAACACTTGTAACGCCGCTGGCAAACCGTGTCCATGCTGAATCGGAATAGGTATTACCCCGGGTGGTTATCGTGCCAATGAAAGCCCCGCTCGCCGCTGGATCCGGCTGGTATAACGACAATCCTACCGCTCCCATATGACCAGTTGTAACGACACCACGGTTTCCCGAAGAATCAGTTGCAACAAATCCAAGCGTGGAGTAATCTCCGTTTGAGTGGACTTTAACTCCCCCAAGCACTGGTCGTATCTTATCAGTACGGGCTGCTTCCGTTTCCATGAGTCCCATTGATATCAACCTGCAGGGTATGTTTTCCACTCCGTTTTTCCGTCCCTGCTCGGAAATCCTCCGGTAGATATCCTTTAATACTGACTGATCTACAACCCAGTCCTTGTTAATCATAACAACAAGGGATCCTTTCATATCAGTCCCTTGTCCGATTATGGGCCCATCCGGATAATAATATTGTTTCAGATCCTTTTCTGATTCAGTGTTTACTTTTCTCAAAGCTGAATACCAGGGATCAGAATCAATTTTTTTCAGATTAACAAAAGCATTATCTACTGTTGGTACCTGTCCGAATGAAGCGAGAACTATTTCCTTCTGATAAGCAGCCTCTGCGTTTTTTATAGCGGAATCCGCTGAATATTCTTCGTTTGCACTCGCTATCGGAATAATCACCATCGCTGCCAGCAGCAGTGCCAGCAGGACGACGCTCAGTTTACGTAGTTGCATTGTTGTTTTCATCTCCTATCATTTTTTTGACGGCATCCGCTCGGTACATCAGATCAATTCCGTTATGAATAAACTAAAACTGAGGATTACCAGCGGATGCGCGGGGATTCAGATAGTGTGCAGCGCAGCTGAAACCCCGGCGTTCTTTGTTTCCGGGACAACCTCCGGCTGTCCACTATGAGCGGTTTGCCTTGGGGTAATAAACGATTTGTCGGTCAAAACTTTACATATCTAAAAATACTGATTGCGGAATTTTCCTGCAAGAAGTTTTTCACACGCCCGGATATGAGGTATCACGATCCTGCACGGATTCTTATTGTTGAAAATGAGAAGAACAACAATCCGGAGAGAGAATTAGGTTGTGATACCATGATCTCTCCGGATCGGCGGGTATCGTTCAGATAACCGCATCACTGATAACCAACCCTGCTATAAATGATCTCTCATCCAAAACTTTACCTGAGAATAACGTGTAAAGTTTTGACCGACAAAAGGTATTAACTCAACAATTGGACGCTTTCCCGTGATACCATGAAGGTTCACTGGATAGCACTGTTGTTAGTTATCGGTGCGGCACTGGCCGTACCGGTTGTATCGGCAAAGATTGTTGAAGAAAAAGACGGGTATGTCGTCACACCTGGCGACAATACCCTCCGGCTGCCGGAGATCTCCCGGCTTAGTTCGGCCTCGATTTCCCAGGGGCAGACTCAGTGGTATTCAACCTCCGTTTCATCGGGAAAAACCTCGTTCTTTGCCGATTTGTACTGGGGCAATCCGGCAAATTCCCTCTCACTCACGATCGCTGCCCCTGATACCACACTCGGTCCCTACTACGATTCAGCGGACGGGCGGATCGATGGCCGGGTTAACCTGAGAATTTACAAATCCGGCGGTCTTGCATCCGGCACCTGGTGGTCGAAGGTTTATGGATACCGGGTGAGTGGTGTGCAGAGTTATACGTATTCTGCATCCGCGAGTTAGACCATAACTCTTTTTTTATCATACCCTGAATATTCATGGATGAAGAAAATGATCAGGTACGGAATCATTCTGATTCTTGTTCTTTGTTCATTTTCGTTAGTACCCTCCGGTTCCTGCGAGTTTCATAATGGATAC
>Ga0209202_1001735_pt1 | contig 12770 bp, 11 predicted proteins | sample AD_UKC032_MetaG_FD_184416 | JGI IMG/M metagenome (GOLD analysis project Ga0209202, IMG submission 184416) | Active sludge microbial communities of municipal wastewater-treating anaerobic digesters from USA - AD_UKC032_MetaG (SPAdes) (version 2) | ecosystem: Engineered > Bioreactor > Anaerobic >... | reverse complement strand
ATGCCTTGAGCAACGTGATAAGACTGCAAAAGGCATTTTCCTGCTTGTCCAGCTTAATGATCTCAACTCGCTCAATCATAAAATGGGCCTTGAAGCCGGTGATACGTTATTAAAAAAAACGGCGAGTGTGTTAAAAGAAGCCACGGAGCCCTATCCCAATCATGTGCTGGCACGACTTACCGGCGGCGACTTTTGTATCTTTCTGCCGGATGCACTGGCTGGGGATGCCGAAGCGGTTGCCGCCGATGTGACCAACAAGTTATGCCGACTTGCCGCATTGCATATACCCGGCATGGACAACATAGCACATACCGGCGCTGTTACCTTTGAACTTCCCTCAACCCCCGGACTGCTCCTATCTGAAGCCGACAGGGCATTACGTACAGCTCAACAAACCGGACCTAACAGCTGGCACGTCATCGCGATCACGGAAGAAACAGGGAAAATGCCTGCCGGTCAACAGCAATGGCAGAACACGCTCGAAAGGGCTTTACACGAACACAAGATAAATCTCGATGTTCAGCCGGTCGTGCGAACGGGGCACAGAGGTGCTATCCGTCACCTTGAGATCCTTTCAAGGATCATTCACGAGGACGGTCAAGTATTCGACGCCGGTGTGTTCCTGCCATATGCTGAACGACTAGGACTCATTGCAATGCTGGATCGGATCGTCCTGGAAGAGGTCATGCATCTAGATCGCAATCAACTCCCGGTTGACCATGTGGCGGTCAATATTTCCCCGACGTCGCTGTGTGATCCTTCCTTCATGGAGTGGATCCGCAAAGCATTAAAAAAACCTACTCAATCCGCGCCACGCGTCACATTTGAATTTTCGGAATTTGCCGCCATTCATAATCTGTCTCTGATCAAAGATTTCCAGGCGTTCGTACATGATTGTGGCCATACGATATCGCTTGATCACTTCGGGCAGGCTTTTTCAAATTTTACCTATCTGCGCTCTCTCCATCCGGAATATGTGAAGATCGATAGGGCTTATACGGGAGAAATCAAAGATATTGAAAGCGACACACGATTTTACGCTGCTTCGCTCTGTAACATTGCGCATAGTGTCGATGTTGCGGTGATAGCAGTAGGCGTAGAAACGGAGCTTCAATATGAACTTCTCAGGGATCTGAACATTGATGCTGTTCAGGGGTTTTTCATTGAACCGCCAAAGCCGATTGCATTTTATCTTAAGGGTCGTTAGGTTGGTAAACTATCGGTAAATTCGATAATAGCCTCTGAGGGGGTAATGTGACCAGAGTGGATTATAGTCCCAGTATGGTCCATAATAGTAATGATAGGGATAAGAGATCGGATAATAGTAACCGGGCTTTTCCCACAGGACACAATGCTCAGCCATGACCACAGGGTAGTCATAACGGGTTTTCCCCATCGGTAAATCTTCTTTTCCGACGACTTCGCCAACAACTGTGATTTCACGGCCCTGGGCATAAATGACCGGATCGAGAAAATCATTTTGCTTCAAAATAAAGCGTCCTTCGGAACGATCCCGGTTCACAGGCCTTTTTTCGATATCCAGCGCGGTCTTCATGATGAGAATCCGAGTTTCATTTGGCCGGTTTTCCGTCTCAATGATAACACCACCCCAGAGCACCTTTTTCCCCTTAAATTGTTCCAAATTTTTCTGGATGTCGTAAACAGCGATACTCTCATCAACTTGCTTCATGATCTCCCTGGAAAATGGTGCGCAGGAGATGCACAGGACGGATGCCAAGATGATGAGGCCCCAAAGTCTCATCTTCATGGGGGCGGTTTGAGGAAGATGTCGATTCATTGTTCACCTCAATTTTCTGTAATCTGGATATTCCCTTTATTTCATGCTGCGCTTGCCGGCATCGTAATAAAGCCGGGGCAAACTGTCATAGTAATATTCAGGTCCGATGAGGACAAGTTCCCGAGATGAGATGACAGGGTAGGAATAAGAGAGTTCCTGAATCGGCATGACGATGTTACCTGTAACTTCTCCGGCAATGGTAATCCGTCGCCCGGAAGCGTAAATCACCGGATCCACAATTCCCTTGAGAATAATGAGGAAGCGCCCATAGGAAACGTCTGAGCTTTCAGGCCTATATTGCCTATCCAGCGGCTGCTGCAGGACTTCTATCCATGTTTCCTCATCCTTGGCTGTCGTTGTGATGATTCTTCCCCCGAGAACGACAAGCTTTTCTTTATAAAGGTTTGGATTCTTCAAAATTTCTTGGAATGATATGGAGAGATTAGCCTCCTGAAGGAAACGGTCCGATAGGACCGGTGCACAACCCATTAGCATCATCACAATGGCTGAAGCAATAATGCTTATCCTTCTTGCAATAATGGAGGTATGCATTTTCCCTCCTTTTCTCCACATTTGATTGTAGCCATCTACATATCAAAGTTGCTACGAAACGACCAATCACATGGGCATGACTTTTCTCTGACGTGCTTATGGGCTAAAACTTGTCAGCAAGCGTCAGGCTAAATTAATCAGTTGAAATGAAGAGTCTGGAGGTGTTTCAGAAACCGCAGCTGTACGTTACTTGCCCACACTTGCCGGGGATGTGGAAGCACAGGTCGGCCGTCCATCACAGGATGCTCCTCAATGTTTACCTACCAGGTCTCGGGAAACGCCATATTTGTGTATATATCTTCAAGCTTACTCTTGTGTCCACGCTCCATCGATGCCAGCTCAAGAAAAACATTCTTCTGCGCTGCGTCGGCGCTGGCGTTTGCCAGTTGTGTGTACATCTGCATGGCTGCGAGCTCGTTCTTGATTGCAATGACAATACCTTCGACGGGTTTTAGATCTGTGGTCAGAGGTGGCGTGGGAAGTGTGTCCACGATTTTGTAATCCGATGACTCTGAAAAATGCATTTTCTCCGGAGATTTGGTAAGGAATCCTTCTAATGTATGCTTATGTTTTTGTTCTTCCTCGGCCAGTTCATTAAAAATAGATTTGATGTTTTTATCCTTAGCCTTGTCGGATACTGCGCGATAAAATGCAAACGCTTCGACTTCACGATCAATCGCAAGGGACATTATCTTCTTGTATTCATCCTGATTCATCTTTTTGTTCTCCTAGAAATTATTATGTTAAGTTATACGAGTTATTGGGAAATCTCCTTCTTTTGATGGCCTATATCCGAATGAATTCGGTATCACGACAAAAAACTACTTTTCTTATCTATAACAAAGGGGGCTCTTGATGTCAAACGACTTTGAGAGGTAACAGAATGCCCTGCGTCATTGTCCCTGTTTGTTGAGAAGTTCGGCCTGATGATGGGCGGCAAGTGCGTCGATCATGACGCCGATGCTTCCGTTGATGAAATTGTCAAGATCGTAGCGGGTGAGGTTGATCCGGTGATCCGTGATCCGGCCTTGAGGGAAATTGTATGTGCGGATACGTTCGGAGCGGTCACCTGAGCCCACCTGGCTTTTGCGCGCCTGGGCTTGCTCGGCATTTTGCTTCTGCACCATCGCATCCAGCAGTCTGGCCCGTAAAACTTTCATGGCCTTAACCTTATTTTTGAGCTGGGATTTTTCGTCCTGGCAGGTGACGACCAGGCCCGTCGGGATATGCGTGATGCGGACCGCGGAATCCGTGGTGTTGACGCTCTGTCCGCCGTGGCCGGTGGAGCGGTAAACGTCAATTCGTAGATCGTTGGGATCGATGTTCAATTCGACATCTTCTACTTCCGGCATGATAGCCACCGTGACGGCGGATGTATGAATTCTTCCTTGGGCCTCGGTAATAGGAACGCGCTGAACGCGATGGGTGCCGCTTTCGTATTTCAGACGGCTGTAGGCTCCCCTGCCTTCAATCTGGGCGATGATCTCTTTGAAGCCGCCCATGCCGCCCGCTGGAGATGAACTGACGATTTCCACTTTCCAACCCTGGGATTCCGCATAGCGTGCGTACATCCGGAAGAGATCGCCGACAAACAGGCCGGCTTCATCACCGCCGGTGCCCGCCCGGATTTCCAGAAAGACGTTTTTATCGTCATTGGGATCTTTGGGTAGAAGTAGAATCCTTATTTTTTCCTGCAGTTCGGAAAGCTCCTGCTGCAATTGTGCCGTCTCTTCTTTGGCCATTGCTTTCAACTCTTCATCGTTTTCATTCAACAGTTTCTGGTTCTCGATAATAAGTGTCTCAATTTTTTCGTACCGGCGAATGGCTTCCACCAGCTCCGTGAGGTCCGCGTGTTCCTTGGCGTATTTCTGATATACCCCCTGCTTGGAAGTCACCTGCGGATCGGACAGAAGCCCTTCGAGCTCCCGGTAACGGAGTTCAATGTCTCGAAGTTTGTTGAGAAGAATATCCATGGGCTTTCCTACGGATGAAGATTTTATTGCGGAGTAAAAAGCATAAGACGCATTTACAGCGTTTTTCTATAAAGCGAAACCGCTATAAATGCTGTGGAAGTTTGCTGGTCATAAGGACTGATGTCCCAACGTGATTTGCCCCACCGGGGCACAGTAAGTGACTTATTTTTTTGCCGCTTTCTTTTTTGCCGGCGTGGCGCTTTCCGGTTTGGCTTCGTATTTCTTCTTGAATTTCTCCACGCGTCCCGCCGTATCAATAATTTTTTGCTTGCCGGTCATAAACGGATGACAGTTGGAACAAATATCTATTTTGATGTCTTTTTTGGTTGATTTCGTTTCAATCACATTGCCGCAAACGCAAGTAATTGTCGTTTCTTTATAATCCGGATGAATACCTACTTTCATTTTTCCTTCTTCCTCCTGATCCTTTATCGCAATATTTGATAAAGTTCTCTATAATTTTAGAGCAGATGCGCTGCCTTATCCTATAAACATTAAAAATTCAAGATAATTATTGATGGGTTTCAACATGCCACCGGATGATTATGAATTCATGGAATCCAGAAATTCCTGATTGGTTTCTGTTTTCTTGATTTTGCCGATGATGAATTCCATCGCGTCCACCGGGTTCATTTCCTGCAGCAGACGCCGCAGAATCCAGACGCGGTTGAGGTTGTTTTTGGGGATCAGCAGCTCTTCTTTGCGGGTCCCCGACCGGATCAGGTCAAATGCGGGGAAGATGCGGCGGTCAGCGATACGGCGGTCCAGATGCAATTCCATGTTGCCAGTGCCCTTAAATTCCTCAAAAATAACCTCGTCCATACGGCTACCGGTGTCAATCAGAGCAGTAGAAATAATGGTTAAGCTACCACCGTTTTCAATGTTTCTTGCTGCGCCGAAGAAGCGCTTGGGTTTATGCAAAGCGTTGGAATCAACACCGCCGGAAAGCACTTTGCCGGAAGGCGGCACGACCGTATTGTAGGCGCGCGCCAGACGGGTGATGCTGTCAAGCAGGATAACAACGTCTTTTTTGTGTTCAACCAGGCGTTTAGCCTTTTCAATAACCATTTCAGCAACCTGAACGTGACGGGATGCCGGTTCGTCAAAGGTTGATGAGATCACTTCGCCTTTGACGCTGCGCTGCATGTCGGTCACTTCTTCGGGACGTTCATCAATCAGTAAAACCATTAAAACAACTTCTTTATGATTGGCCGTAATACTGTGGGCAATATCCTGTAGAAGAACCGTTTTACCGGCGCGCGGCGGAGAAACGATTAAAGCGCGCTGTCCCTTGCCGATCGGTGCGAATAAATCCAGTGTTCGGGTGGAGAAATTTTCCGGATCAAATTCCAGATTCAGTTTTTCCTCGGGATAAAGAGGTGTCAGGTTGTCAAAGAGGATTTTGTCGCGGGCTTGTTCAGGGCTTTCAAAATTGACCTCATCGACTTTGAGAAGGGCAAAGTATTTTTCACCTTCCTTAGGGGGACGGACTTCGCCGGAAATCGTATCGCCGGTTCTTAAATTAAAACGGCGGATCTGAGAGGGTGAAATATAAATGTCGTCGGGACTGGGCAGATAGTTATAATCAACGGCGCGCAGAAAGCCGAAACCGTCCGGCAGGATTTCCAGGACGCCGGATCCGGAGATCACGCCGTTTTGTTCCGCCTGGGTCTGCAAAATAGCAAAAATCAGATCCTGGCGGCGCATGCCGCTGGCCCCGGGTACTTCCAGATCTTTAGCCAAATTGTTGAGCTCGCTGATAGGAAGCCTCTTAATGTCTTCGATGTTCATAGATATTTCCTTAATTTAGATTAACAACAGGTCCGATATTGAAGTAAGATTTAATTGTTTTGACTGCATTAATTTTCAAGAAACACACGAGGATATTTACGATTTTTTAAGCAGTTACGGATTTAATATCGGCTTGTTTATTTGAATACTTGAATCGCTCCAAAAGGCAGGGCCAAATTAGCCGCTGACGAGTTGCTTATTACGCTATACGAATCATCAAAAACTGTCAAGGTATTTTCTTGATAGGTATTTTATTGCCGGAAGAAGAATGGGTGAAGTAAAAAAGAAAATCAATAACAAGTTTTTCCTTGATTCCTGCGTCGCACTAAACTAAACGATATTAATAAATATTTTTAAATGAAAGGTTTGTGTTTCTATGAGTGATGAAAATCCCAACGAAGGGATGGATACTCTTTTGGCCGATGGTCTCTCGGAGATCTGCATAAAAGACCTGAGCCCGGAGCTGAGGACGGCTTGCGAGCGCGCGGGCTGGCCGAGCCTGGTACCGGTGCAGGCCAAAGCAATCCCCTATCTGCTTTCCGGCCGCGATGTGATGATTCAGTCACGCACCGGCAGCGGCAAAACAGGCGCTTATTTGTTGCCGATTATGCAGAATATCGATCTACAAAAAAATGTTGCCCAGGCGCTGGTTTTAGTTCCCACCCGCGAGCTGGCCCTGCAAGTGTCCCGTGAAGCACTGATGCTGGCAGAGGGGACTCACTTAAGGACCGCTGTTGTTTACGGCGGTGTCGGATATGCCGCCCAATTGGATGCTTTCCGCAGCGGCGCACAGTTAGTGGTCGGCACGCCGGGACGTATTCTTGATCATCTTCTGAAAAACACGCTTTCGCTGGATAATCTGAAAATGTTGATTTTTGATGAGGCAGACCGGATGTTGTCCATGGGATTTTATCCTGATATGGTCAAAATCCGAAAATATATCCCGACAGGTAAGATTGCGAGCAGCATGTTTTCCGCAACTTTCCCGCCGCAGGTGATTCGCCTGGCCAGTCAATTTTTACATGAGCCCGAGTTGTTGAGCTTAAGTGGCAACGAGGTGCATATAGCCGAAAGTGAGCACATTTATTACGTCGTGCCGGGTATGCGCAAGGAGCGTTCTCTGGTGCGGATTATTGAAATTGAAAATCCTGCCTCAGCCATTATTTTTTGCAATACAAAGGACACTGTACATTACTTATCCGTTGTTCTGAAGCGTTTTGGTTATGACGCAGACGAACTAAGTTCAGACCTGGCCCAAAACGCCAGGGAAAAGGTGATGGCGAGAGTACGACGCGGCGCGCTGCGCTTTCTGGTTGCCACTGACGTGGCGGCGCGAGGCATTGACATCCCCGATCTTTCACACGTCATTCAATATGAACCACCGGAAGACCCGGAAGCCTACGTTCACCGCGCCGGACGCACGGGAAGGATGGGATCGAGCGGCGTGGTCATTTCAGTTGTCGCTGAAATGGAAAGATTCAAATTACAAAGCATTGCGCGTTATTATAATATCCAAATGGAAGAACGTCCTCTGCCCGATGACGAGGAGCTGGAAAGGGTTGTCGCCGAAAGGATCACTGCGCTTCTGGAGGCGCGCCTGCGAAGCCGTGATAACATTCAGATTGAACGTATGCAACGGTTTATGCCGCTGGCTCGCAATCTGGCGCAGGCCGAAGATGAACTGGCTATCGTTACCATGCTGCTCGACGATTACTATCAACAATCCCTTCACGCACCACCTGTTCAACCCGCAGCAGATATCCTGGATGAGGGAAACCAGTCCAAGCCAAAACCCAAATCCAAAATCAAATCCCAAAATGGAAGACCCAGATCACGAAAAAGAAAGGAGAGAAATTTATAGCCATGCTGCTTCACATTCATCGTAAACTTCAGTTTCTGTATTCGGTCTTTTTTGGCTGTTTGTTTCTCTTTGTCTCCTGTGTGACAACGCCGCTTGTCACCCCCCCCCAGCCTCTGCCGAAACCCGCAAAAATCGCCGTTGTGTTAGGTGCGGGTGCAGCCAAGGGGTTTGCGCATATCGGCGTGTTGAAAGTTCTCGAGTCCCATCGTATTCCTGTTCATATGGTGGTTGGCAGCAGTGTCGGTTCTCTAGTCGGCAGTTTATACGCTTACGGCTATAGTCCCTATGAATTGCAGACCATTGCCTTTGCCATTTCAAAGGATGATGTTGCCGATTATACGATTCCGGATAACGGTTTTATTAAAGGTGAGAAGTTGGAGAGTTTTGTCAACAACAAGGTGAAATACACAACCATTGATAAATTCAAAATTCCCTTTTATGCCGTGGCAACCAACATTCAAACCGGTGAGGAAATGGTATTTGGTCGCGGCAATACAGGCCGTGCCGTGAGGGCCAGTTGCTCCATACCCGGTGTTTTTAATCCGGTCATGATCGGTGATAAAACTTACGTGGATGGAGGTGTTATCAGCCCTGTGGCCATTGATGTGGCGCGCAAATTTGGCGCGGATGTAGTCATCGTGGTCGATATATCATCGAGCCTGTCTTCAACGATACCTACCGGGACATTTGAAACGATTATGCAGGCTGTTGAAATTATGCATAATAAAATGTCGATCATTCAACTGAAAAACGCCGATATTGTCATCAAACCCAAAGTGGGAAATATCGGCTCCAGCGATTTTACTAAAAGGCATGAAGCGATCATGGAGGGTGAAAAAGCGGCCGCTGAGGCAATACCGGCGATTAATCAGACCCTCTCCAGGCTGCGACGGGAAGGCCGGCTGCCGTAAGCATCTTTCAATCGAGCATTTGATCTCATGCCGCAAAAGATTGACTTTTTGCATACCATGATTTAATACCCAAAATAGATTAAAGATAAAGTTAAGAGGGGATTGGTGAGGTCATGAAGAAAAAAGATTTTTTGAATAAAACGGTTGAGCACATCGACATCAAAGCGATCAACGCCGTGGAAATAATCGAGGCCATGCAGAAAATGTCCTTTTCTGCGCGGGATCTGGCCAATGCCGCCGATATTTACGACCGGATGCTCAAAGAGAAAAAATGCGTGGTTATCTTGACCCTGGCCGGATCCACCAGTGCCGCCGGTTGCATGCAGGTGTACGTCGATCTGGTGAAGAACAACATGTTGGACGCGATTGTGGCGACCGGCGCATCAATTGTGGATATGGATTTTTTTGAGGCGCTGGGTTTCAAGCACTATCAAGGTACACCATTTGTCGATGATAAATTATTGCGCAGTCTTTATATCGACCGGATTTACGATACATTCATCAGTGAAGACGAATTGCAAAACTGTGACCGCACGATTAAAAAAATAGCGGATACTCTGGCCCCTCGTCCCTATTCATCGCGGGAGTTCATCTCTCAGATGGGTAAATATCTGGTCAAAAATTCAAAAAAGAAAGATTCTCTGGTTCAGGCGGCCTACGAAAATCATGTGCCGATTTTCTGTCCCGCTTTTTCGGACAGTTCCGCCGGTTTCGGCCTTGTCATGCACCAGTACGAGAGGCCTGACAATCATCTGTCCATCGATTCGGTCAAGGATTTTCTGGAATTGACCATGATCAAAATTAAAGCTGGGACGACCGGTTTGCTTATGATCGGCGGTGGCGTACCGAAAAATTTCGCTCAGGATACCGTTGTTTGCGCCGAAATTCTGGGCAGGGAAGTGCCCATGCACAAATATGCGGTGCAGATTACCGTGGCCGATGTGCGCGACGGCGCCTGTTCCAGTTCGACGCTCAAAGAAGCCAATTCCTGGGGCAAAGTGGATTCATCGTGCGAGCAGATGGTTTACGCCGAAGCCACAACGGTGCTGCCGCTTCTGGCCAGTTACGCTTATCATAAGGGGAGCTGGAGGACGCGCAAAAAGTGGGAATTATCGAAGATTTTTACAAGTACTCCAAAAAGTAAATAACAGACCAAAAGGTCTTAATCGGGGGGCGACAGTTTGTTCCGTTTCTTTGGGGGTGATTTTGCGTTTGCTATTAATAAAAATATGGCCATCGATTTAAAATGTCGGTATTTTGTTACGGCAGACCAGGATTTCGGTCGTGTCGAGACTGAATTTGCATCTCATAATGTCTATTGCGGGTTTAGATACACATTTTAGTTGAATCAACACACGGTTCAAAAAAAGCCAGAGGTAGGTGACATTCCTCCTCTGGCTTTACTTTCTTCAGCCCGTAATCCTAAATTATAATTAATACCTACTACTGAATAATTCTAGGTAACAAATAATCAACGCCGTGACCGCTCCTTTCGCCCCATGCCATCACCCGTGGTACTCACGACCGCTGTAATTACTCCCGCAATGCGCAACTCCGTCTGTGGGACAATCGGTGGATACTTTGGTTTAGCCGTTTCAAGTGTGAACACTTGGTCTTTATTCCGGAAGAATTTCATTGTCCAGTTGCCATCGTCACTTTAATGAACATCTCAGTTCAAATTTACGGATGGACGGTGAGAATCACGGACAATGAGAAGGAGAGTGAGACATCATGTAATCTGCATCTATAAAAAGCTAAGTATCCAATAATTAAAAACAAAGCGATATAATTGGGTCTGAAGCCTAGCGTGAATTCGCATCGGGCATGTTACTTGCTATATGTTGTTGCAAAGGAGAATGGACATGAGAAATATTATAGTTGCCTTGTCACTTATAATTCTTATGCCTACTCTTGCCTTTGCTTTTTTTTCAGACGAGAATATTAGCGAAAAGGAAAACACTAATGACGTGATGGTGGAGGAAGTGCTAGCAGTCCATAACAAACACAGGGCAGAACAGGGAATTCCTCCCCTAGCGTGGTCAGAAAGACTGGCAGTCCATGCTATGCAATGGGCAAATCACTTAGCACAGTCAGGGCAACTACGTCATAGTAAAGTTTTAGGTGAAGGTGAAAACCTGTGGATGGGAAAAACAGAAAGATTTTCAGATGCCCAAAAAGTGGAGCACTGGGTAAGTGAGAAGAGATATTTTAAAAGCGGAGTATTCCCCCATGTCAGCACGTCAGGAAACTGGTCGGACGTTGGGCACTACACACAGATCATCTGGCGCAATACAACTGAAGTCGGATGTGCAAAAGCTACCTCTGGAGATCGTGATATTTTTGTGTGCCGCTATGCTCCGCAGGGAAATATGTTAACACAAAAGCAAAAGAGTTTGTATGAGGACAAACTATATTTGTCTGCTAAATAGGAAGGGTGGTCTGTTGTTGAGGTGACTGTGAGGGAAGGGGAAATTATTTTGCAGCTAAAGGGAAATAACCAATCTGGATGGCCGTATAAAGGTCAAAAACTTGACCCCCGACTTTGACCCCCTCATTAGTCTTAACTAATTGATTACTGGTTGTATGGTGGAGATGAGGAGGATCGAACTCCTGGCCTCGGCGTTGCGAACGCCGCGCTCTCCCAGCTGAGCTACATCCCCACCCTTAAGAAAAACGTGGCGAGCATATATTATAGTTTATCCAAGTGTCAAGAATTAGTTGGCGAAAGAGGGGCTACATTGAAAAACAAGCCCCATTCCAGTCCAATCTTGTCTTGACAAAATAGATCCGTTTTCCCTATACTCGCACCGGCATCGGAGGCCATCGGATTTTAAGGGTACGATTGATTGACTGTTCGAGATAGAAATCTTTGCGACGCAGCCGTTTTTTTAGACAATAATAAAATACACGGGAGATATCCATGGCAGAAATCGACGCTTTTTTCCAGTTAATGCATGACCATAAAGCATCCGACCTTCATCTTGTATCCGGCCAACAACCTGCTATTCGCATTCGCGGCGAGATCGAACGGGTCAAGTATGATGTCCTGAATGATGAGGCCTTAAAAGTTCTTCTTTATGAAATAACGCCGGAACATAAAATCAAGCAGTTTGAAGAAACTGGCGATGTTGATTTCGCCTATGAAGTTCCAAAACTCGCGCGATACCGTGCCAACTACTTCCGGCAGAAATACGGCATTGCCGCCGTGTTTCGTGAGATTCCCAACAAAATTGCCACATGCACAGAACTGGGCATGCCTTCAGTTGTGGCCAAACTGGCGATGCTTCCGCGGGGTTTAGTACTGGTGACCGGACCAACCGGCAGTGGCAAATCGACGACGCTTGCGGCCATTATCGATGAAGCAAACCGTCTGCGCAAAGATCATATTGTCACCATCGAAGATCCGATTGAATTTGTCCACAAAAGCCAGAGTTGCATTATTAATCATCGTGAAGTCGGCATACACACTAAAAGCTTTGCAGCAGCTTTACGCGGCGCGCTGCGTGAAGACCCGGACATCATCATGGTGGGCGAAATGCGCGATTTGGAAACGATCTCGCTCGCGGTGGAAGCGGCCTCTACCGGTCATCTGGTTTTTGCTACGCTGCATACCACAAGCGCTGCAAAAACGGTGGACCGTGTGATTGAGGTTTTTCCCGAGGCGGAGCAATTGCAGATTCGTTCCACGCTGGCCGACAGTCTGCGCGCGGTTATCTCTCAGGTTATTTTCAAGAGAATCGACATTAAGACGCGCTGCGTCGCATTGGAGATTCTCATTGCCAATGCGGCGGTGCGCAACCTGATTCGCGAGCAGAAAACTTATCAGATTCCGTCGATGATGCAAACCGGTAAAAAATATGGCATGCAGCTTCTGGATGACGGCA
>Ga0209202_1001734_pt1 | contig 12776 bp, 13 predicted proteins | sample AD_UKC032_MetaG_FD_184416 | JGI IMG/M metagenome (GOLD analysis project Ga0209202, IMG submission 184416) | Active sludge microbial communities of municipal wastewater-treating anaerobic digesters from USA - AD_UKC032_MetaG (SPAdes) (version 2) | ecosystem: Engineered > Bioreactor > Anaerobic >... | reverse complement strand
GCCGGCTACAAGGGATCGCTGACGCTGGGTGACCTGATTGCGGTCGACAAGGTAAACAATGCCGATTTCCTCAAGTGGAAATCGTTGTATCTGGGCGGCATCGATTTCCGCCTGCAGCCGATGGCGGTCAATGTCGGCGAGGTGGCGCTGACCGATTTCTACTCGCGCCTGATCCTCAGCAAGGAAGGCCGGCTGAATCTGCAAGACATCGTCCGGACGTCGCAAGCTGCTACTGCCAAGGTTACTGAACCGGCCGCATCGGCCAACCCACCCAAGACGGCAGAGGCGACGCCCGGGGCTAAGCCTGCTGCGCTGCCGATCAAGATCGGCAAGATCACGCTGCAGGGTGGCACAGTCAATTTCTCCGATTTCTTCGTCAAGCCCAATTACACGGTAAATATGACCAAGGTGGCCGGGCGCGTCAGTGGCTTGTCGTCTGCCGCCGATTCCGTTGCTGACCTTGAGTTGCGCGGCAGTTACGCCAATTCGGCGCCGGTACAGGTGGTCGGCAAGTTGAACCCGCTGGCCGCCAAATCCTTCCTCGATATCAAGGCTGACGTGAAGGGCGTCGATCTCGTGGCCTTCTCGCCGTATTCAGGGAAGTATGCCGGTTACAACATCGACAAGGGCAAGCTGTCGCTCAACGTCGCCTACAAGCTGGAAAACAATCAACTGACGGCCGAGAACCGGCTTTTCATCGATCAGCTGACCTTCGGCGACAAGGTGGAGAGCCCCGATGCCACGAAGCTGCCGGTGAACCTCGCCATCGCGCTGCTCAAAAACAATCGCGGCGAAATCGACCTCAACCTGCCAATCTCCGGTTCGCTCGACGATCCGGAGTTTTCGATCGGCGGGCTGGTGATCAAGGTCATCATCAATCTTTTCGTCAAGGCGGTGACTTCGCCGTTTGCGCTGCTCGGCTCGATGTTCGGCGGCGGCGAGGAGCTGTCTAATATCGAATTCGGACCGGGGCGCGCGACTTTCGACGATGCGGGCACCAAGCGCCTGGAGTCTTTGGCCAAGGCGCTCAACGAACGCGATTCGCTGAAGCTGGAAATCACCGGCCATGCCGATCCGGAGGCCGATAAGGAAGGTATCAAGCGGGTGGCCATCGAGCGGGCAGTCAAGGCCGAGAAGCTCAAGGACCAGTTGAAGAAGGGCGGCGAGGGGGCGTCGGTCGATGCGATCGAGGTTGCGGCGGCCGAATACCCCGTCTATCTGCAGCGGGCCTACAAGGAAGCCAAGTTTCCCAAGCCGCGCAATCTGATCGGCATGCAGAAGGATCTGCCGGTCGAGGAAATGGAAAAGCTGATGCTGGCCAATACGCCGGTGACTGATGAAGACGTCCAGCAACTGGCCCTGCGCCGCGCAGAGAATGTCCAGGGCTGGCTGATCGATGAAGGCAAGGTTCCGGCGGAACGCATCTTCTTGGTCGAGCCGAAAGCCGAGGCTGGCGAAAAGGGCAAGGGCAGCCGCGTCGATTTCTCGCTGAGGTAGCGGATGAGCGAAGCGTTTGCATTCGCCCTGCTGGCCGGGGGAGTCGTCGTCATCCTGCTGCAGGTGCTCGCGTTGTGGCGCGGCAATCGCAATGCGGAAGGCGAGCTGCGCCTGCGCAGCCTGCAGGAGGCACAGGAAAAGGGACTCGAACGGCTGGAGCGCGAGTTGCGCGAGGAACTGGCGCGCGGCCGGCGCGAGGATGCCGAGGAGGCTTTCCGCGACCGCGAGGAGCGCGCCCAGTCGGCGACCCTGCTCGGGCAGGCGGTGACGACCCAGGTCGGGCAATTCGGCAACCTGCAGGCCGAGCGCCTGGAGGCCTTTGCCCGCGAACTTAACCGTTTTTCGCTGGGCCTCGACGAACGCTTCGAGCGGCTGAAAATGAGCGTCGAGGGACGGTTGACCGCAATCCAGGCCGACAATGCCAGCAAGCTTGAGGAAATGCGGCGGACCGTAGACGAAAAGCTGCATGCGACGCTTGAGCAGCGCCTCAGCGAATCGTTCAAGCTGGTCAGCGAACGGCTGGAACAGGTCCATCGCGGCCTCGGCGAAATGCAGTCGCTGGCCGCCGGGGTTGGCGATCTCAAGCGCGTGCTGAGCAACGTCAAGACGCGCGGCACCTGGGGTGAGGTCCAGCTGTCGGCGCTGCTCGAACAGCTGCTGACCGTCGATCAGTTTGCCGCCAATGTGGCGACGCGCCCGGGCAGCAGCGAGCGCGTCGATTTCGCCATCCGCCTGCCGGGCAAGGGCGACGGTGCCGTGGTCTGGCTGCCGATCGACGCCAAGTTTCCGATCGAGGATTACCAGCGCCTGATGGATGCCCAGGAAAAGGGCGAGCCGGCACTGGTCGAAGAAGCGGGGCGGGCGATCGAGGTGCGCCTCAAGAACGAGGCGCGCAGTATTCGCGACAAGTACGTGGCGCCGCCGCACACGACCGATTTCGCGCTGCTCTACCTGCCGACCGAGGGGCTATATGCCGAGGCGCTGCGCCGCCCCGGTCTGGCTGACACATTACAGCGCGAGTGGCGGGTCAGCCTGGCCGGGCCGACGACGCTGGCGGCGCTGCTCAACAGCCTGCAGATGGGTTTTCGCACCCTGGCCATCGAGCAGCGATCGGCCGAAGTCTGGGCGGTGCTCGGGGCGGTCAAGACCGAGTTCGGCAAGTTCGGCGAGGCGCTGGCGCATACAAAAAAGAAGCTCGACGAAGCGAGCAACAGTATCAGCAAGGCCGAGACGCGGACGCGCCAGTTGTCGCGTAAGCTGCGTGATGTCGAGGCGCTGCCGACGAGCGAGTCGGAACAAATGATTGGGGTTGCGGAATTCGATGGCGAAGACGACTGAACTGGAAGCCGCCTATCGGGCGACGATCTACCGGGTGTTCCTGCCGGGCGGCGTTTGCGACCTGCGGCCCGGCGTCGCTTCGGACACGCTGCGTTGCTGGCTGGAGACGGCTGGGGCCGGCAGGTTTGCGATCCTCACCGCGCACAACCCGGGTTCGTCGCTGATCGACGCCGGACAGAATGCGCTGCGCCAGTCGCAACTGGAGTGCGATCTGCTGGAATCAGGGTACGAGCCCTATGCCGGCGAGAATGTGGCCGACAAGGACACCTGGGCAGACGAGGAAAGCTGTTTCATCCTCGATATTTCAGTTGCCGAGGCGTTGGCGCTGGGCGAGAAATACGGGCAGAACGCGATCATCTGCGGCGGCGATGACGGGGTGCCCGAATTGGTCTGGATAGGCGACCAGGCAACCTACTAGCAGGTTGCCTGGCGCGAATGCCGGGGATTTACCAGAGATGCCACCACTTCTTCTTGTCCGCTAGACCCGTCTCATAAAACTTGCTGTCGGGGAAGTTCTTGCGCATCACACGGTCGGCGTCATCGCGCAGATCGGTCATGCCCAGCTTGTCGTAGGCGGCGATCAGGATGTACATCGCTTCCTCGATGGCGGGCGCCGAGGGATAGGTCTTGATGGCATTTTGGGCGCGGTTGGCGGCCGCGACGTAGGCGCCGCGATTGTAGTAGTAACGCGCGACATGCACCTCGTGCGAGGCCATGGAATTGACCAGATAGTTCATGCGCTGGATGGCATCCGGCGTGTATTTGCTGTTGGGGAAGCGCGTTGTCAGTTCGCGGAAGGCGTCGAACGATTCGCGGAGCGCCTTGGGGTCGCGTTCGGTCGGGTCCTGCGTGCTGATGTAGCCGGCCCAGCCGAGATCCTCGTTGAAGTTGATCAGGCCTTTGAGGTAGTAGGCGTAATCGACCGCCGGATGGGTCGGGTGCAGCTTGATGAAGCGGTCGGTGGCGGCGAGTGCCGAGCCGGTTTCGCCGGCCTTCCAGTACACGTAACCGAGTTCGAGCTGGGCTTGCTGGGCAAAGCGCCCGTACGGGTAACGCGCTTCCAGCTTCTCGTAATACTTGGCGGCCTTGTCCCAGGCGCCGTCGAATTGCGCTTCCTTGGCTTCGGCATACAGCTTGTTGGCAGACCAGCCGACGGTTTCGTCCTTCGATTCCGGAAAAAGACCGCAGCCGGCAACGACGGTTGCGATTAATAGCGCCGTCAGCAGGCGAAAGAAGGTGGCGAATGCAGGTACACTTCGCATCATGAAAAATCCTTTGGAAGACCGCGCGGATTATAGCCGAACTCCGGCGAATCCCGCCTGCGTTCCCGATCGCTGCGCCGGACGGCGACTCGATCAGGTACTCGCCGAACTATGGCCACAGCATTCGCGCAATCGCCTGCAGGGCTGGGTGCGCGACGGACTGGTCGAGGTTGACGGACGCATCGAGAGCGAACCCAAGCGCAAACTGCTGGGTGGCGAGAGCCTGACCCTGAACGAACCCCGTGAGACCAGGGAACTGGCCGAGCAGCCCGAAGACATTCCGCTCGATATCGTCTTCGAGGACGAGGCACTGCTTGTGATCAACAAGCCGGCCGGCCTCGTCGTGCATCCGGGCAGCGGCAACTGGAGCGGCACGCTGATGAATGCCTTGCTGCATCACGTGCCCGGCATCGCCGAAGTGCCGCGGGCGGGCATCGTGCACCGGCTGGACAAGGACACCAGTGGCCTGCTGGTCGTCGCCAAGACACTGGAGGCACAGACCGACCTGGTGCGCCAGTTGCAGGCGCGTACCGTCAAGCGCCAGTATCTGGCTTTCGTCGCGGGTGTCGTCTTTGTTCAGTCGACGATCGATGCGCCGATCGGCCGTCACCCGGCGCAGCGCGTCAAGATGGCCGTGGTTCCGGAAACCCGGGGTGGCAAGGCGGCCGTCACCCACTACCGCGGTCTGGAGCAATTCGACCATTGCGCACTGGTCGAGTGCACGCTGGAAACCGGGCGCACGCATCAGATTCGCGTCCATATGGCGTCCGTCAAACATCCGCTGATCGGCGACAAGGTTTACGGCCGGGTCGATCCACGCCTGCCGGCATTTCACCGGCAAGCCCTGCATGCCACGCGCCTGGCACTGGTTCATCCGCTGGAACAACGCCTGCGGCAGTGGGAGGTGCCGATGCCCGCCGACATGGCTGAGCTGCTGGAAACCTTGCGCGAAGATGGCTGAGTGCCATGTGCCGGACTGGGCCGTTCCGGCGAACATTCGGGCCTTGCAGACGACGCGCATTGGTGGTGTCAGCCAGGCGCCGTGGGCGAGTTTCAATCTTGGCGATCACGTCGGTGATGACGCGGCAGCGGTTTCTGCGAACCGGGCATTGCTGGTTTCCCGCCTGCCGGCCGAACCGTTGTGGCTGACGCAGGTGCATGGCATTGCTGCGGTCGACGCCGATAAGAGGCCAAAAATCAGGGAAGCCGACGCGGCATTCGCGCGGCAACCGGGCAGCGTCTGCGTGGTGATGACAGCCGATTGCCTGCCGGTGCTTCTGTGTGATCGCCAGGGAACGATAGTCGCCGCCGCGCATGCCGGCTGGCGGGGGCTGGCGGCCGGCGTGCTGGAGAGTACTGTTGCCGCGATGAAAGTTGATCCCGGGGAACTGCTGGTCTGGCTGGGGCCGGCAATCGGCTCACGCTGTTTTGAAGTGGGCGATGAGGTGCGGGATGCCTTCGTCGCAGCTAATCCGGCAGCTGGCCTCGCCTTTGAGCAGCACGAAGCGGGCAAATGGTTGTGTGACATTTATCTTCTTGCGCGGCAACGTCTGCAGCGCATGGGGATCATGGCGATCAGCGGCGGCGGAAAGTGTACGGTGACCGAAGCCGACCGTTATTATTCCTATCGCCGTGACGGCGTGACCGGCCGGATGGCGAGCCTGATCTGGCTGGAGAGTGGGCCTCAGGGCGTATAATCCGCGCCTTCCCCCGAATCTGGTTTCCCGTGAGTACCCTTTCCTGGATCATTGCCGTTGCGCTGGCCGGCGGCATTTTGAGCGTGATGGCTGCGGCGGCGCTGACTTTTGCAGTCGGCACGCACCGCGTCAATATGCTGATTTCCTACGCAATCGGCGCGCTGCTGGGGGCCGCGTTTCTGGAAATCCTGCCGCACGCGCTGGAGCACGGACAGCCGCACCGAATGGCGGCAACCGTTCTCTTCGGCATCCTGGTTTTCTTCGTGCTGGAGAAACTGGTGCTGTGGCGGCACTGCCACCACGACCACTGCGAAGCGCACGACGCGCAGGCGCCGGCACACGATCACGGCCGCTCCGGTCTGTTGATTCTGGTCGGCGACACCTTCCACAATTTTGTCGACGGCATCCTGATTGCCGCGGCATTTCTCGAAAGCACGCAGCTCGGCATCGTCACCGCGCTGGCCATCATCGCCCACGAAATCCCGCAGGAAGTCGGCGACTACCTGATCCTTCTGCATTCCGGCTATAGCCGCATGCGGGCGCTGGCGTTCAACCTGCTGTCGAGCCTGGCGACGCTGGTCGGTGCCATGCTCGCCTACTTCGCGCTCTCGCACCTGACCGAGTGGATTCCTACGCTGCTTGGCCTGGCGGCGGCCAGCATGATCTATGTTGCGGTTGCCGACCTGATTCCCGGCCTGCACAAACGCACCGAACTGAAAGCCACGCTGCAGCAGATTCTACTGATCGGCCTCGGTGTCGCGTCGATTGCCGGCGTCCGCGCGCTGGTCGGCGAGTGATTCCCGGTAGCGCCGGCGTTGCCGGCGCACCTTGCTGCCCGCCAGCCAGAGCAACAGTCCGCTGGGCAGCAGGCCGTAGAAGAGGAACGAGATGATGCCGGAGATGACTGTCGGTTCGTTGAACGCAATGAGGACGGTCACGTAAAGCCAGCCGATGGCAATGATGTACATGCACGTAATTATGCATGCAAATCCATTGACAGCGCTCGGACGGGTATGCAGAATCCAAAAGCTCAACCCCGATTTATAAATAGAGAAGAGACAGGCCATGACGCAGCAGGGATCAGGCAATAAAGACGCTTTCATGGGTTCGGCCATGCAGTTCATGCAGGCTGGCCAAGACATGGCGCAGCAATTCATGGAATTCATCGGCAAGGCCGGCAATCCGGCCGCTGCGACGCCGCCGCCCGCCGACCCGCAGGCACTGACCGCCCTGCAAAAGCAGTTCATGGATCAGCAGATGTCGCTCTGGCAGGCGGTGCTGGCCAGGCAGCAGGGCAAGGACGAGCCCTTCAAGATTGCCCCCGAATCCGGCGATCGCCGCTTTTCTGCACCCGAATGGCGCGAGAGCCCGGTTTATGACTACATGCATCAGGCCTACTTGCTCAACACGAAATACGTCAAGGAAATGGTCGAGCTGATCCCGGCGGCCGACGACAAGGCGCGCAATCGCATGCGTTTTCTGGCGCGCCAGATTTCCGATGCGATGGCGCCTTCCAACTACGCGGCGACCAACCCGGAATTCATCAAGCTGGCGGTGGAAACCAAGGGCCAAAGCATTACCGACGGTATCAACAACCTGATCAAGGATTTCGAGAAGGGCCGCATTTCGATGACCGACGAGTCGGTGTTCGAAGTGGGCAAGAATATCGCGACGACCGAAGGGGCCGTCGTCTACGAAAATGATCTGATGCAGCTGATCCAGTATGCGCCGCTGACGCCGAAAGTCGGCACGCGGCCGCTGGTGGTGGTGCCGCCGTGCATCAACAAGTTCTACATCATGGATCTGCAGCCGGAAAATTCACTGATCCGTTTCATGGTCGAGCAGGGCAACACGGTTTTCCTGGTTTCCTGGCGCAACCCGAAGGAAGAGCAGGGGCATCTGACCTGGGAAGACTATCTGGAGCACGGTCCGATTGCCGCGCTGCACGTGGCCCAGGAAATCTGCAAGGTCAAGCAGGTCAATGCGCTTGGCTTCTGCGTCGGTGGCACCATCCTGACGTCGGCGCTGGCCGTGCTCAAGGGCCGCGGCGAGGACATCGTTTCTTCGCTGACCCTGCTGACGACGCTGCTCGATTTTTCCGATACCGGCGAAATCGGCCTGTTCATCGACGAGAATGGCCTGATGGCGCGTGAGTCGACGATCGGCAAGGGCGGCCTGCTGCCGGCGCGCGACCTGCAGAATACCTTCTCCTTCCTGCGCGCCAACGACCTGGTCTGGAACTACGTCACCGGCAACTATCTGAAGGGCCAGAAGCCGCAGGCTTTCGACCTGCTGTACTGGAACTCCGATTCGACCAGTCTGCCGGGGCCATTTGCCTGCTGGTACATGCGCAATCTGTATCACGACAACAGCCTGCGTGTGCCGGGCAAACTGGAAATGTGCGGCCAGCGCATCGATCTCGGCACGCTCGACATGCCGGTCTATCTGCTGGCAACCCGCGAAGATCATATTGTGCCGTGGCACTCCGCCTACCAGAGCACGCGCATTCTCGGCGGCAAGGTGCGCTTCGTGCTCGGTGCTTCCGGGCATATCGCTGGCGTAATCAATCCGGCGAGCAAGAACAAGCGCAGCTACTGGGTCAATGACGATGTGAAAATCGATGCCGAAGGCTGGTTGGCCGCAGCAGAAGAAAAGAAGGGCAGCTGGTGGCCCGACTGGGCGGCTTGGCTGAAGCCGCTGGCCGGCGAACCGAGGGCGCCGCGCAAACCGGGCAATACTAAATACAAGCCGATCGAACCGGCACCCGGGCGCTACGTCAAGGAACGTGCGGTTTAACAGAAATACTCCGGAGGAGGGGACAGGATGTCGAGAGTTGCACTGGTCACGGGCGGCATGGGTGGCCTCGGCGAGGCCGTCTGCATCAAGCTGGCAGCGCTGGGCTTCAAGGTCGTTACCACGTATTCGCCCGGCAACGACAAGGCCGAGGGTTGGCTGAAGAGCATGAACAACATGGGCTACGGCTTCAAGGCCTATCCGTGCGACGTGACCGATTTCGAGTCGGCGCGGGCTTGTGTCGAGACGGTCACCAATGAGGTCGGCCCTGTCGACGTACTGGTCAACAATGCCGGCATCACCCGCGACATGACCTTCAAGCGGATGACCAAGGCCGACTGGGATGCAGTGATCCATACCAATCTCGACTCGGTGTTCAACATGACCAAGCAGGTGCTCGACGGCATGACCGAACGCAAGTGGGGCCGCGTCATCAATGTTTCTTCGGTCAATGGCCAGAAGGGCGCTTTCGGGCAGACCAACTATTCGGCGGCCAAGGCCGGCATGCACGGCTTCACCAAGGCGTTGGCGCTCGAAGTGGCCAAGCAGGGGGTCACGGTCAACACCATTTCTCCGGGCTATATCGGTACCAAGATGGTGACCGCCATCCCGCAGGAAATTCTCGATTCGAAGATTCTTCCGCAAATCCCGGTCAACCGGCTGGGCAAGCCGGAAGAAATCGCCGGCCTCGTCGCTTACCTTGCTTCCGATGAAGCAGCGTTCGTCACCGGGGCCAATATTTCCATCAACGGCGGCCAGCACATGTACTGACCGGCGTATTTTTTACCCCGCTTCAAATCAACAACAGGAAGGAATGATTATGACTCAACGTGTTGCTCTCGTTACCGGCGCTATGGGTGGTCTTGGAACCGCAATCTGTCAGGAACTGGCCAAGGCTGGTCACAAGGTGGTGGCTTCTTACCATCCGCAGTTTGACAATAAGGAAGAGTGGCTGAAGGAACAGGCAGCCGCCGGTTTCAGCGATTTCGTCTGTGTCGCTGGTGACGTTTCCTCTCTGGAGGACTGCCAGAAGATGGTTGCCGAAGCCGAAGCCGCTGCCGGCCCGATCGACATCCTGATCAACAATGCCGGCATCACCCGTGACCGCATGTTCGCCAAGATGGAACGTGACGGCTGGGATGCCGTGATCGCTACCAACCTGACCTCGCTGTTCAACATGACCAAGCAAGTCTCCGCCAAGATGGCAGAGCGTGGCTGGGGCCGCATCATCAACATCTCCTCCGTCAACGGCGTCAAGGGTCAGGCTGGCCAGACCAACTACTCCGCTGCCAAGGCCGGTGTGATCGGCTTCTCCAAGGCGCTGGCTGCCGAACTGGCTGCCAAGGGCGTGACCGTCAACGTCATCTGCCCGGGCTACGTCGCGACCAAGATGGTCATGGCGATCAAGCCGGAAGTGCTGCAGTCCATCATCGACACCGTGCCGATGAAGCGTCTGGCCAAGCCGGAAGAAATCGGCGGCGCCTGCGCCTACCTGGCTTCCGACATTGCTGGCTTCATGACGGGTGCCACGATGAACATCAACGGCGGCCTGTACTACCAGTAATTTGCATAATTTTTGCGCTGCATCAAGAACAGGCACCTCAGGGTGCCTGTTTTTTTGGACTATAATGGTGCGCTGCACACAAATTCGTTCGAGGATCGCTGGATGTCTGAACAAGCTCGTCTGATCAAGAAATATCCCAACCGTCGTCTTTACGATACCAAGACGAGTGCTTACATCACCCTCGGGGATGTCAAGGATCTGGTCCTCAAGTTCGAAGTGTTCAAGGTGCTCGACGCCAAAACGGGCGAAGATCTGACGCGCAGCATTTTGCTGCAGATCATCCTCGAAGAAGAATCAGGCGGCGCCCCTCTCTTTTCCAGTGAATTGCTTTCCGGTTTCGTCCGCTTCTACGGCAGTGCCATGCAGGGCATGCTCGGCAAGTACCTGGAGAACAACATGAAGACCTTCGTCGATTTCCAGCAAAAACTGCAGGAGCAATCGCGCACGATGTATGGTGGCGACAACGGCCACCTGCAGGCTGATTTCTGGGCACAGTTCCTGAATTTCCAGCAACCGGCCATGCAGAGCATGATGACGGCCTACATGGACCAGTCGAAGAAGATGTTCCAGCAGATGCAGGATCAGTTGCAAAACCAGACGCGCAACATGTTTACGGGCTTCCAGTACGATAATTCGCCGGGCAAGACCGAGAAGTAAACGGTCGCGTTCCCTGCCCGTGCGGCAGGGATTGTTTCCCCGGGGCTGCGCCCCGGGTTCGGGTAGCCCCGATCAGCCGCGGATCGAATCCGGCAGCTTTTCCTGAATGATGTTGAGCAGTGGCGCAAAGACTTTCGGCGTGCCGGCGACGACATTGCCGCTCGTTAGATAGCTTGCTTCGCCGCGCACGTCGCTGACCAGACCGCCAGCCTCGGAGATCATCAGGGCGCCGGCAGCCATGTCCCACGGGGCAAGGCCGAATTCCCAGAAGCCGTCATAACGCCCGCAGGCAACGTAAGCGAGGTCGAGCGATGCCGCGCCAGGGCGGCGCTGGCCAGCGGTCTTCTGGGTCAGTTCCTTGAAGATCGCCAGGTAGGTATCGACCAGATCGAAACTGCGATAGGGGAAGCCTGTGCCGAGCAGCGAATCCTGCAACTTCAACCGCCGCGAAACGCGGATGCGGCGTTCATTGAGGAAGGCTCCACCGCCCTTGCTGGCGGTGAACAGTTCGTTGCGGTTGGGATCGAAGATAACTGCCTGTTCGACGACGCCGGCCTTCGCCAAGGCAATCGAAACGGCGTACTGGGGCATGCCGTGGATGAAGTTGGTGGTGCCGTCGAGCGGGTCGATGATCCACTGGTATTCGGTATCGCCCTTGCCCTTGCCGGCAGTCTCGCCGGACTCCTCTGCTAGAATGCCGTACTGCGGATAGGCCTCCTGCAGCGTCGCGATGATTGCGGCCTCGGCTGCCTGGTCAACTTCCGTAACGAAATCATTTGGCTGTTTCGTGCTTACCTTGAGCAGGTCGAGGTCGTTGGAGGCGCGGTTGATGATCTGGCCGGCGCGGCGCGCCGCCTTGATGGCGATATTCAGGGCTGGATGCATGGTTTAAAGAACTAACGGGTGGCGCGGGCGACCCGATATATTTGGAAAGACCGAATTTTACTATGAACCCGGAACTCCTGCTGTCCCGTATCCGCGTCGTGCTGTGTCGGCCAAGTCATCCGGGCAATATCGGGGCGGCGGCGCGCGCTATGAAGACGATGGGTCTGGCGGACCTGCGTCTGGTGGCACCGCGGACATTTCCCGACCCGGAAGCCGATGCGCGGGCGACTGGTGCGGTCGACCTTCTGGAAAGGGCAAAAATCCACGACTCGCTGCCCGACGCGCTCGCCGGTACGGTATTGGCGATTGCCCTGTCGGCACGACGCCGCGATCTCGGGCCGCCGCCCGGCGCACCCCGGGAAATGGTGGCACGCCTGCTGATGGAAGCGGAGCAGGGCGACGTTGCCCTGGTGTTCGGTAATGAAACCGTCGGCCTGACGAATGAAGAGATTCAACGCTGCCATGCGGCGGTGACGATTCCGACCAATCCTGAATTCAGTTCGCTCAATCTTGGCGCAGCGGTGCAGGTGCTGTGCTACGAAATCCGCATGGCGGCTTATGCCGGGCTACCACCGATTACCGATCTGCTGGTGACGCCTTTTGCCTCGCCGCTGGCCACGCATGATGAATTGGAGGGTCTGTTCGCGCATTTTGAATCAGTCATGACCGAGACAGGCTTCCTCAACCCGGCACAGCCCGGACGGTTGATGCCCAAATTGCGCCGTCTGTTCGGGCGCACGCGACTGGAAAAGGATGAGATCAATATTCTGCGCGGAATTCTGGCCGCCACCCGTAGTCGCACCGGGCATGGAAGAAAGGCCTGAGAGCGCTTGCAAGCGTGATCAACACTCGATCCTGAATACCAAAAACCCCGCCTCAACAGACTGTGTAAAAACGTTCTGTCAGGTCGGTTGGCTAAAAATGCCTCGTGAAATTTGCGAGGCATTTTTGTTAGCTATTAACCCGGCAATCAAATAGATGAGAATGCTGCATATTGGACGGCCGAATGATTGAAATAAGCGATGACCCGTTCCGGGGTTTTGACCAAGCGCGCCATGAAGGCGGTCGCCTTGTTCAGCAGCG
>Ga0209202_1001730_pt1 | contig 12792 bp, 10 predicted proteins | sample AD_UKC032_MetaG_FD_184416 | JGI IMG/M metagenome (GOLD analysis project Ga0209202, IMG submission 184416) | Active sludge microbial communities of municipal wastewater-treating anaerobic digesters from USA - AD_UKC032_MetaG (SPAdes) (version 2) | ecosystem: Engineered > Bioreactor > Anaerobic >... | reverse complement strand
AGTCCTGTTTTTTCACCAAAAAATTTTTTAAAAATCCAATAAACACTAATAATATTCAAAATTCCAATTAAGCTTAGTGGCAATACAGCCCCCATAGGATTCATCTTAAAAATGGCGTAAGAAGCAGCCATTAAATAGTAATAAAATGGCCCAATAAAGACTCCATCCACACTAGTTACTTGACCTGACAATCTCAGATGTTTGTTGACAATAATATCTTTAGCTATCCATGAATATAAATCTTGATCATGAGCAAAAGAAAACCCGCGGCTAAAGTTAAAAGTTCTAAAAATAATTCCCAAACTTAATATAAATAACAGGGCAAACAAGGGTCTTTTAAAACTATCTTTCATAAAATGATAATAGCACGTATAATTTAGAGAATGAATGCCATCAGTATCATCATTCCCTGTTACAACGAAGAAAATAACTTAAAAAGAGGAGTATTGACGCAGGTTGCTGAATTTTTAGACAAATCCAAACTCAGCTACGAAGTCATCATTGGCAACGATAAATCGACTGATAATAGTCTTTCTTTAGTCAAAAAATTTGTTAAAACTCATCCTCATTTCAAAGTTCTTGATTTACCAAAAGGCGGAAAGCCCGGCGCCATTTGGGGTGGTCTTCAACAAGCTAAATATCCATTGGTTTTATTTACCGACATGGATCAGTCAACTCCCATCTCAGAGATCAAAAAACTTCTCCCTTTTTATGACAAGGGCTATGACATCGTCATCGGTTCTCGGGGCCAACATCGAACCGGATTTAATTTTATTCGTCTTTTAGGCTCAAAGGTATTTTCCTTATTTCGCAAAGTTCTTTTACAAAGTTCTATTGATGATACCCAATGTGGTTTTAAGTCTATGAAAACAGATTTAGCCAAAGAAATCTTTCCCCGTCTCAATGTTATTAAAAATATTCAAAGTGGCCAAGGTTGGCGTGTTTCAGCTTACGATGTGGAAATGCTTTTTATAGCCGATAAAATCGGCTACAAAATAAAAGAAGTACCGGTTCAATGGCAAGATGAAGATACTAGTGTTACCAAAGGCGATGCCAATGCCAAGTATTTGATTGAATCAAAACGTATGGCCGAGGAAGTATGGCGAGTGTTTAAAAATAATTTGAAGGGTGTTTATGAAAATAAATCTAAAAAATAGCCTAATTCTTTTTATTATCAGTATTTTATTTCTCGTTTCTCGAATTTGGAATCTAAATTCTCTGCCTGTTTTTGGCGATGAAGCAATTTATATTCGCTGGGCTCAAATAATAAAAAGTGTCGATACTCTCCGCTTTATTCCCTTGTCTGATGGTAAACAACCCCTTTTCATGTGGCTAAATGCCATTAGTCTACGTTTTATCTCTGACCCTCTAATATCCGCTCGCCTCATTTCAATTTTTTCCGGTCTTGGTTCCTTAATAGTATTATTCTTGATTAGTAATTCTTTTCTTCCCTCATTAATTTATTTTTTATTACCTTTTACTTTCTTTTTTGATCGACTAGCTACCGCAGATTCACTTTTGTCATTTTTTGGCATCTTATCTCTATATATATCCTTAAAACTAGCCAAGTATCCACGCTTTGATTTATCAATGATTTTGGGGGTGATTCTGGGGCTGGCATGGTTAACCAAATCTCCGGCAATCTATTATATTGTTTTAAGCTTTCTCACTTTTATTATCTATAATCCTAAAAACATTAAAAAAATATATATCCCCATACTTTCAGCTTTTATCGCTTTTGTTATTTATAATATCCTTCGCCTTGGTCCCGCTTTTTCTCAAATTGCTCTTAGAAATAAAGATTATATTTGGCCACTTTCTGAAATTTTAAAACACCCACTAGATCCTTTAATTCCTCATCTTAAAGACACTTTTTTTATTTATGAATACTATTTATCTCTTCCACTCTTACTTTCACCTCTTTTATATTTTGTCTTTAAGAAAAAAAATAAATTTTATCCCTCTTTTCTAATTTACTTAGCTTGGTTTATTCTTCCTTTAATTGCCAATACTGCTTTAGCCAAAGTATTTACGGCCCGCTATATTCTCTTTACTCTACCACCCTTAATCCTGATTTTTTCTCATTTTTTAAAAGAAATATTTAATAAAAAATATTTTATTCTTCTGTTAATCTTATTTATTCCTAATATATGGCGAATTTATCAAATTAGCTTTCAGCCGTATAATTTATTGCTACCTTCTACTGAAACAGGTTATATTGTCGATTGGACTTCGGGCTGGGGGATTAAGGAGGCTTCAGAGTATCTTATTTCCCGTTCAAAAGAGTTTAATGTCATTGTCGGTACCGAGGGGTACTTTGGCACTCTCCCTGATGGTCTTCAAATCTATACGAACCAGCTACCCCAGTTAACTGTTTTTGGAGTTGGTATAAACATTGATAAAATTCCGGAGAAATTAATTGATGCCAAAAACTATGGTGATGAAGTTTATTTGCTCTTTAATGCTTCTCGTTTAAAACTCAGTAGCGCTGACATAAATACCCTTACTTTAGTCAAAAGTACTCTCAAGCCCGACGGTGACGCTCTACTTCTTTATCGCTTATAGGAGCGTATTCATAGTAAAATAGAAGCATGCTAGCCAAATTATTTCACTATCGCTTTTTTTGGCCGATACTACTAATAATTTTAATTATTCCTACTTTTAACTTTCTTTTAAAGCCTGGACTTTACTGGAATATGCACGATGATATGCAGATGGTCCGTCAGCTAGAAATGGAAAAATGTCTAAAAGACGGCCAAATCCCTTGTCGCTGGACTCCGGATTTAGGTTTTAGCTATGGCTATCCGCTTTTTAATTTTTATCCCCCTCTACCTTATTTAGTTGGTCAAATATTTAGAAGCACTGGTTTTTCCTTTGTCTCTACCGTCAAGTTATCTGCAATCCTGCTAATTACCTTATCTTCGCTGGCCATGTACTTACTTGCCAGCAGTTTAACTGGTCCTATTGGTGGTTTTCTAGCCGGACTCTTTTATAGCTATGCCCCATATCATGCCGTCAACATCTTTGTTAGAGGCGCCATTAATGAAGCTTGGTCAGCCCTATTTTTTCCCTTAATTTTTTATTTTTCCAAAAAACTCCTAACTACTAAACTAAACACTACTTATCTCATCCTTTTATCTCTTTCTTGGTCTGGTCTCTTACTTTCCCATAACCCGATGGCGCTTACTTTTATCATTTTTTTTGCGCCTTGGTGCCTCTATTGGTACTGGCCATCTTTAGTAAAAAAAGATTTTAAACCTTTTCTTAAACTTTTAATTGCCGGTTTTATGGCCTTATCATTGTCTGCTTTTTTTACTCTCCCTGTTTTATTTGAATCGAAGCTAGTCCAAATCGAATCAATGTTTCAAAATTATTACCATTATTCTGTTCATTTTTTGTCCTTTCGACAGCTTTTTTTAAGCAATTTCTGGGGAGATGGCCCTTCTGTTTGGATGGATCCTGATGGTATGTCTTTTATGATTGGCATTCTTTATTGGATATTACCTTTATTTATTTTTTTCTATTATTTATATAAATCGGTTAAAAATAAGACCTTTAAATTTTTATTACCTTTATTAATAGTATTTCTTTCTTTTTTAGCTATCATTCTCACTCATGAAAGATTTTCATTCCTCTGGCTTCTTTTAAAGCCAATTCAAAAAATTCAATTTCCCTGGCGCTTTTTAAATCATACTCTCTTTTTCATGTCTCTTTCTCTGGCATATTTGCCTAGAATATTGAATAAAATTTATCCAAAAATCATTTATATTATTTTGCCAATATTAAGTTTTGCCGTAATTCTACTCAATTATAAATATTTTTTTCCTGTATCTTACGGTCCTATTACCGACGAGCAAAAGTTATCTGGTCTTGCCTGGACCAATCAAATTACCTCAGGTATTTACGATTATTTACCCAAAACTGCTTCCACTGCCGCTAAAACTAAAGCCGCAGATATTATTGATAAAGTAGAGCCCAGTACTACCGAGTATCAGCTTTTAGGCTGGCAAAAGGGGACTGACTGGTGGCTTTTTAATCTCCAAAATGAAAACCCCGCCAAATTTACTCTCGCCTCTCTATATTTTCCCAATTTTAAACTTTTCGATAATCAGATAGAGCTAAAATATGAAGTAGAGCCAGAGCTGGGGAGAATTACCATAGACCTTGATCCTGGTTATCATCAAATTTATTTAAAGTTTTACAATACTCCTATTAGGACATTAAGTAATTACTTATCTCTTTTTGCCTGGATATTTATCTTGGTTTATTTCATTTCTAAACTATGGAAAACGAAGAAGTTCAAAAAATAAAATCTCAGACTACCACTAATATTATTTTTCTCACTCTTAGAAATTTTGGGATTCAAGCCATTTCTACTCTTGGTTTTTTTATTTTGACCATAGTCCTTGGTACCGGTGAAGTTGGTCTTTTCGCTATTGTCGCTGAATCTATTGGTATTTTAGGGTATTTTTCTGATGTTGGTCTGGCTTCTGCCCTGATTCAACAAAAGGAAGAACCGGATACTATTTCACTCAGAACCACTTTTACTGTCCAGCAAATTTTAGTTTTTCTTTGTCTTGTCGCTGTGGCCATTTTTTATCCAGGCCTTAGCCAAAGTAAAAATTATGGTTCACGGGAAATGTGGATCATGCTCTCACTTTGTTTTTCTTTTGCCGTTGCTTCCCTTAAAACTATCCCTTCTGTTAAGCTCGAACGGCATTTAAATTTCAAATTAATTTCTACCATTGATATTATAGAAAATACTATTTTTTATGTCCTGGCGGTTACTTTTGCTCTTCTAGGTTTTGGTGTTTATTCCTATGCTATCGCTACTTTTATAAAAAGTACTGTAGGTTTAATTTTAATTTATTCATATTCCTCCTGGCCAATTGGATTTGCTTTTTCTCCCAAAATTGCTAAAAAATTATTTTCCTTTGGCATTCCTTTTCAATTAAATTCTCTCATTTCCATGGCCAAGGATCGTTTTTCCAATTTATTTGTCGCTGGTATTTTAGGCAGACAATCTTTTGGAATCTTATCTTGGGCCCAAAAAGGACCTCGTATTCCTCTTAGTTTTATGGACGCCATTATGAGAGTTACCTTTCCCACTTTTTCTAGGCTTCAAGATGAAAAAGAATTTTTAAAAAAATCTTTAGAAAAAAGTACCTTCTTTATTGCTTTTATCGTTTTCCCAGCTCTGGTCGGCATTTGTTTAATTGCTCCCGATTTTATAAATTTAATTCCGAAATATGGTAAGTGGGCCCCAGCTATCATTCCGCTTTATTTTTACGCCGCTTCTTATGCCATTGCCTCAGTCACCACTCCTATCACCAACGCCTTTAATGCTACCGGCAGAATCAAGACTACTACCAAATTAATGATTATGTGGACCGTTTTAACCTGGATATTTTTCCCTATTTTAAGTATTAAGTTTGGCTATGTCGGTACCTCTATCGCCGCTTTAATAGTTGGTTTATCTTCCTTCGTTGTTTGGAATTTGGCTTATAAATATTTTGAGGTTAATATTTTTAGAACCATTCTTCATCCCTTAATTGCTTCGCTTTTGATGTTATTTTTACTCTTACCCCTTTCGACCTTATCCCTAAGTCCACTTTTCTCAATATTAATTAAGGTAGTTTTAGCGATAACTTTATACGCTGCTTATCAATTTATTTTTAATCGGGGAGAACTATTATGGTTTTACCAGCAGTTTCTTCAAAGAAAAAAATAATATTTATTATAATTTTTTTATTTTGCCTATTTATTCAGGTAATACCGGTTATTAGGAGTGGGCTTTTATACGATTACGGAATCGGCTTTTGGGGGCCAAATGGGCATGATGGCATCTGGCACCTTAGTCTCATAAACCATATCAGTAATCCGCTTAAAATAGACTTACCAATATTTGCCGGGGAAACTTTAAAAAATTATCATCCTTTTTTTGATATTTTAATTGCTGCTTTTTCTAAAATTACATCAATCAGTTCCTCAATCTGGTTATTTCAGTTATTTCCTCTAATATCAGCCTCATTGTTTTTATATTTTTCTTTTAAGTTAGGTCAAAAATTAAGTGGCAAGTTTTCAGGAGGCATACTTCTGATGCTATTAAATTCAATCAACAATTCTTTTGGTTGGATCGTCACTTTTATTCGCTCCAAATCTTTTGGCGGAGAATCATTATTTTGGGCCATGCAGTCTCCCAGCAACCAATTAAACCCTCCCTACATGCTCTCAACATTGCTAATTTTAATATTAATTTATCTATTAACTACCAAAAATCCCAATAAAATTTACTTATTTTTTCTTCTTATCTTTTTGCCCATCATTAAAGTTTATTCTGCCATTCCCGCTTTTATAATATTTTTATTTTTTGTTTTGAAAAACAAGAAATATCTAACAACTTTTATCATTTCTCTATTTATTGCCGCTTTATTATTTTTTCAATACAACTCCTCATCATCTTCGTTGATAAAGTTCCAGCCTTTCTGGTTTACGAATTCCATGATCGAATCCATTGATCGTTTTTACTGGCCGCAGCTTGTCACTTTTTTACATTCTCAAAATATTATCAAATTAGTTATTGGAGAAATTATTGCTATAAGCATTTTTATAATTGGCAATTTTGCCTTTAGGCTTTTGGCTATAAAGGAAATTTATAAAAATAAAAGTATTTTAATTTCTATTTTAATTTGCTTTTTAATTCCCCTACTTTTTATTCAAAAGGGGACTAGTTGGAACACAATTCAGTTTTTATACTATGCCCTATTTTTAGCCAATATACCATTGTCTATATATTTATCAAAACATACAAAATTAGCATATATAATTATTTTTCTAAACTTTCTTCCTCTAGTCGGTTCACTTCCGAATTTTACCGGCAAGATACCTCCGACAGCTATTTCCAAACCTGAAGTAGAAGCTCTGACTTTTTTAAAGTCAAAGCCACCGGGTATTGTTTTGACTTATCCCTACGATGCCTATCTTCGAAAATCTTTTCCCACAACTCCAATTCCAATTTACAGCTATGAAACCACCTCTTATGTTTCTGCTTATAGTCGACAACAAACATATCTTGAAGATGAAATGAATTTAGAAAACTCTGGATTTGATTGGCGCTCTCGTCATCAAGATTCGGAAAACTTTTTTTCTCAAAAAAATATCTATGCTGATAGAGGTTTTTTGGTCAACAATCAAATTGATTATATCTATCTACCAAAAGTATTTCTCAATCATAATCCCTCCCTCTCTCTTGATTTATCAATTAAGAATATTTTTGAAAATTCTGAAATAATTATTTATCAGGTCAATAGATGATAAACTAATACATATGCCTAAAAGACCAAATATTTCTGCTGTCATAAATGTTCGCAATGAAGCTAACAATTTATCTAAATGCCTTCGCAGCCTTCGAGATTTTGCTGATGAAATTATTGTTGTTGACATGCATTCAACTGACGGTAGCGTGGCTATCGCTGAAAAATACAACGCCAAGGTTTTTTCATACAGACCCATGAAATACGTTGAACCAGCTAGAAATTATGCTCTCTCAAAAGCTACGGGACGTTGGATTATTCTACTTGATCCTGATGAATATTTAAATAAAACTTTAAAAAAAGAACTTAAAAAAATCACCCTACGAAGCGATGTCGATTATGTTCACATTCCAAGAAAAAACATCATTCTTGGTAAATGGTTTCGTCATAGCAATTGGTGGCCAGATTACGTTCTCCGGTTTTTTAGACGCGGCCATGTCGATTGGAAAAAAGAAATCCACAGTCAACCCGTAGCCAAAGGCAATAATTTAAATCTCTTAGATTCTGAAAAATTAGCCTTAAGACACAACAACTACACTTCTTTGTCCCAGTTTGTTCATCGGGCTCTTCGTTACAGCAGTGTCCAGGCAGATGAACTTCATAAAAATAATTATCAAGTAAAAACAAGTGATTTTGTTTTAAAACCAATCCAAGAATTTAACAGTCGCTTTTTTGCCGCCCAGGGATACAAGGATGGTATCCACGGATTAGCTTTTTCCGTTCTTCAGGCTTTTGCCATAGCTTTAATATATATTCGCCTCTGGGAATTAGAAGGGGCGGAGGAAAAAATAGTTTCCAAAGAATCTTTTGTCTCTGCTTCTCAAGAAGCGACTTATGAATACTCGTACTGGTTTACAAAATATTTTCGTCAAGAATACAAATCTAATATTTTTAAAACCTTTTTTATAAAAATTAGATTATTTTTTGATCGAATCACTAAAAATTTTTAATGGTCAAAAGTATTGCCATTGTCATTTTAAACTGGAATCAACCTAATCTTACTATTGACACTATTTCTTCGATATTAAAAATAAAAGTAAATAAATTTTCTTATCATATTTATTTAGTTGACAACGCCTCAACTGACAATTCATTTCAAAAATTTAATAACGCTTATAAAGATAATCCAAAAATTACTTTATTAAAAACACCATCTAATCTAGGTTACTCAGGAGGAAATAACTACGGAATCAAAAAAGCACTGCTTAAAAAATATGACTATATTTTAGTCGCCAATAACGATATTACCGTTTCCGTAGACTTTTTAGAAAAACTTTTAATAGTTTCTCAAAAAAATCCCGACTCTATTTTATTTCCCAAAATTTATTTTGCTCCCGGTTACGAGTATCATCATGACCGCTACCAAAAAAGTGAACTAGGAAAAGTAATCTGGGCTCTAGGTGGAAAAATAGACTGGGACAATGTTTATGCCTCAAATATTGCCATAGATGAGGTTGATAGGGGTCAGTATGATCAGGAAAAGCTAAAGATAGATTTTATTAGTGGTTGTTGTTTACTGATTTCCAGCGATATCTTTAAGAAAATCGGATTTTTTGATGATAGATATTTTTTATATCTTGAAGATGTTGATTTTTCCCAGAGAGCCATAAGAGCGGGTTATAAATTAAAATTAGTACCAGAATCCATAATCTGGCATTTAAACTCCGCCTCCAGTAGTCCCGACAGTCATCTTCAAAATTATTTTATAAGCAGAAACCGTCTTCTTTTTGGCTATAAATATGCTCCCTTAAAAACAAAACTTGCTCTATTTAGAGAATCAATCAGGTTTTTATTTTCTAGTGATTACTGGCGAAAAACAGCTGTTAAAGATTATTATTTAGGTCGATTTGGCCAAGGTAGTTGGCAATGAAATTAAGTATTATAGTTCTTGCTGGTAACGAAGAAGAAATGATCAAAGACTGTCTTAAATCGGCTGCTTTTACCGATGAAATAATTCTTGTTTTGGCAAATTCTAGTGACGATACCAAAAAAATTGCTTTATCACTTAAGCTACCTTTAAAAATAATTGAGACGACTGATGAGTACAACCGTAATTTTAGCAAATGGCGTAATTTAGGGTATAAAGCGGCTAGCGGAGATTGGCTTTTATATTTAGATGCCGACGAAAGAATAACGTCTGAATTAAAGTCAGAAATTTTATTAACTATTAATACTATTAATCTATTCAACTATTTTGCTATTCCTCGGGCAAATCATTATCTTGGCAAAAGAGTTCGCCACGGCGGTTCTTATCCAGATTACGTTAAAAGATTATATTTAAAAAAATATTTTTCCGGTTATCAGGGATATCTTCATGAAGAGCCAATCATAAAAGGTGAAATCGGTTATTTAAAAAACGATTTACTTCATTACACCCACCGAAACTTAAATTCTATGCTTCAAAAAACTTTGATCTGGACTGACATGGAGGCCGAAGCTTTGTTTAAGGCTAATCATCCACCGGTTTATTGGTGGCGTTTTCCCAGGATGATGTTAACTAAAGTATGGGAGCGCCTAATCAAAGAGCAAATGTGGCGTGATGGGGTTGTAGGTTTGATTTCGGTAATTTTTGAGTCATTCGATACCTTTATTATTTATGCTAAACTTTGGGAGAAACAAGTTTATGACTCTAAAAGCCGCCATCTATGATCCGTATTTAGATACTCTGGGAGGAGGGGAGAGATATTGCCTTAGCGTTGCCGAAATATTACTAAAAAATAAATATAAAGTCGATATCTTTTGGTCTGGAAATCAAGATATTTTGTCAGTCGCCGAAAAAAGATTTAATTTAAATTTAAAGGAAGTTACCTTAGTTCCGGATATCTTTGGACTTGTTCCTAAAAAAATCGATTTAATCGAAGATGGCAATTTAAAAACTACCTATAGCCGTCCATTGCCGGCTTTAAACCTTCTTCAAAAAATAAAAAGTATTTATCAAAAATACAAGGTATTGTCTCAATATGACCTAGTATTCTACCTCAGTGATGGCAGTATTCCCCTTTTATTTTCTAAAAATAACCTACTTCATGTTCAGGTCCCCTTTATTTTAAAAGAAAACTATCTGGATAAAATTTTTAATTTTTTCAAAGTCAAATTTATTAAAAAAGTAATCTGCAATTCCCAGTTTACTTCTAAATTTTTATCCAATTTTCCCAAAGATAAAGTCAATATTCTTTATCCCCCAGTTGATGTTGAAAAATTTTCTTCTTCGGAAAATAAAGAGAATATAATTTTATCTGTTGGTAGGTTCGATAATATTCTCAATGCTAAAAAACAGGATGTCTTAATAGAGGCCTTTAAAAAAATTTATCAAAATAATCGAGAGCTTAAATGGAGATTAATTTTAATGGGGGGAAGCCGTGATCTTCCTGAGAAAAATCACTATTTAAATCATCTCAAAAAATTAGCCGCCTCATTCCCAATTGAGTTTATCGTTAATCCAGAATTTCAGCAGCTAAAAGAAATATATTCAAAATCCAAAATATACTGGCATGCCGCCGGATTTGGAGTTGACGAATATCTTCATCCTGAGCAGACTGAGCATTTTGGGATGACGGTGGTTGAAGCCATGGATTCGGGCTTAGTGCCTCTAGTTGTCGCCAAGGGTGGTCTGACTGAGATTGTTACAGAATCTGTTAATGGATTTACTTGGCAAACTATTGATGAATTAGTCGCCAAAACCCAGGTTCTCTTAGCAGCTACTGGTGAGCTTGAAAAACTATCAAAGGTTGCTCAGAACTCCTCTCGGATATTTTCAAAAGAAAATTTTGAATCTAAATTTCTAAATTTAATGGGCAAATGAAAATTTCGGTAATTGTCACCAATTGGAATGGTCTAAAGCTTTTAAAAAAATTTCTTGAAAAAGTAATTCAAAACTCTCCTGAGGCGCAAGAAATTATTCTAGCCGACGATGCCTCAACCGATAAAAGTCTAATTTTCGTCAAAAAACTACAAATAAAGTATCCTAAACTGAAAGTAATCACTCATAAAAAAAATATTGGTTTTAGTCGAAATTCAAATCAAGCTGCCAAAAAAGCAGTGGGTGATCTGCTAGTTTTTTTAAATAATGATATTAATCCTCACCGGGGCTATATAAAAAATTCATTAAAACACTTTAGAGACCCCAAAGTAATCGGAGTTGGTTTTTCTGAGCTAGGCCATGAAAACTACGGTTCAATTTACTGGAAAAATGGTTATATTCAGCTCCGTCCTGGCTATTCTAAAAAAACCCATATTTCTGCATGGGTTTCAGGTGGCTCTTCAATTATTAGAAAAGAATATTTTTTAAAACTTGGTGGCTTTGATAATATTTACGAGCCATTTTATTTTGAAGATTTTGATTTTGGTTTTCGCGCCTGGCGCTCCGGATACACTCTTTTATGGGAACCAAAGTCTATAGTCGAACACAAGCATGAAAGCACTACTTCTAAATTTTCAAAAAGACTTTTAATTTATGTCAAGGAGAGAAACCACTTTATTTCAGTTCTAAGAAATATTTCCGATAAAAAATTATTATCAGAAAATAAACTATTTTCCTTTTTAAGAGTTTTGTCGGGCCCAAATTATTTGAAAATTATTCGCGCCGCCAAAAAACAAATTAGAAAGTATCCTGAACAAGTCATATATCCAAAAATTACTGATCAAGAAATGCTCGACAAATTTAAAAATGTCTAATTTTTTAAAAAAAAGTATTCCAGTATTTTTATTACTTATAATAACTTGTTTATTTTTTTATAAAACAATTTTTAAGGGATTAATTCCTTTTCCCGGAGACATGCTTGTCGGTGCTTATTACCCTTGGTTAGATCATAAATGGGGAGGATTTGTTACCAGTGTGCCAGTAAAAAATCCTGAAATCACAGATGTTTTTTCTCAAATATATCTTTGGAAAAATTTAGTTATTGATTCTTTTAAATCTTTTCAATTTCCTCTCTGGAATCAATATTCTTTTTCTGGATATCCATTGTTAGCAAATTTTCAATCTGGGGTATTTAATCCATTCAACATATTAATGTCAGTTTTAAAACCGGTTTATGGTTGGACTGCAATGATTTTTTGTCAGTTCTTTTTTAGTACATTATGTATGTTTCTTTTTCTAAAAGAATTATATAAAGATAAAATATCGAGTATTGTCGGTGCTGTTAGCTACGGATTTAGTGGATTTGCGATAGTTTGGTCTCAGTTTGCCACAGCTGGTTTTGCCATGATTTGGCTACCTTTAATATTTTTAAATATTGAACGTTTTTTTAAAACTAATAATTTAAAATATTTGTTTTTTCTTTCTCCTTTATATTTTCTACTAATGACTTCAGGTCATTTTCAAGCTTTAATCTATGGTTGCCTTTTTTCCGGTTTCTATTTTATTTGGAAACTAATTAATAATCCAGATAAAACAAAAACCAAAATTATTTTTTTTGCAGTTTCAGTAATTTTAGGTATGTCTTTGATGGCTATTCAATTATTACCGACTGTGGAACTA
>Ga0209202_1001729_pt1 | contig 12793 bp, 15 predicted proteins | sample AD_UKC032_MetaG_FD_184416 | JGI IMG/M metagenome (GOLD analysis project Ga0209202, IMG submission 184416) | Active sludge microbial communities of municipal wastewater-treating anaerobic digesters from USA - AD_UKC032_MetaG (SPAdes) (version 2) | ecosystem: Engineered > Bioreactor > Anaerobic >... | reverse complement strand
TGCCGTGGCGGTTGCATTTGATCCCGGTCTACCGGGCCTCTCTGTTGATCAGGAGATTGGGTTGGGGCTGCCCGCCGAACCTCTTCGCCGCTTCTTTGTTGTGGCTGCGGGCGAGGGGCAACCTGGGCGTCCTGCCGGGATGGCGCAGGTGGCGCGGCACGCTGGGTGTCCGGCGACCTTTGGGTTTCCTGCTGAGGCGTCCTCTGCCGATCCTGCCGAGGTGCTTCCGATCGATCCTGCCGAGGTGCTTCCGATCGATCCTGCTGAGGTGCTTCCGATCGATCCTGCTGAGGTGCCCTCTGCCGGTCCTGCCGAGGCGCTTCCGACCGATCCTGCGGCGCTGGCACGGGGGCCGTTCGGGCCGGCGGCGCCTGTTCGTGCTGCCTTACCAGCGCATCACGTGGTTGGTAACGGTAGTTCTCTTTGTGAATATTGCGTTGTTGCTCCACCTGATGGGGATAGCGATCCCCGGCATACTGGCGCTGGTAGGTCGGCAACGGTGCCGGTGCCGGTGCAGAAGCACGGTTCCACTTGTCCCAACCGTGGCGCTGCTGCGCCCAGTCATTGCCCCAGTGATCGCCCCAGCGTGGCGGCGCATCCCGCTGCCAACCGCGGAAGTATGCAGGAGGCGCCTGGTAGTAGCGCACCGGGATGCGCAGGACGTACAGCGGCACCGCCTGTGGACCCACGGATTCCCAAGGGCCGTTGTACCAGGAACTCGCGTACCAGTTGTCTTCCTGGTAAACCCAGTACATACCATCGTAGAAGAAGTAATTCGAACCCGCTTGCGGCGCGTAGTAGACCGGGTAGCCCGGGATCCGGGCGAGTTGCGGGTAAACCGGGAAATTGACGCCAATACTTACCCCGGGAAGTCCGATGCCGACGCTCACCTGAGCAATGGCAGGCGTCGTCGATAAGAACAAAGCCCCCAAGAGAGGGATCACATAGCGCATTTTCTTTTCCTCATATCTTTCACTTGATTAAGACGACGGCTGCTCAAAAGAGACACGCCGCCAAGTCCGCACTGCTCTGATGTTCGTTGCCATTCGATTGTGTGCGATCCGGGCGCATCAATCCGTTCGCTACCGCACATAGAAAGGACTCCTTCATGGCTACGGCCGCCCCCCTGCCTTGGCGGAATGCCATGTACCGAGGCGCTGGCCGACCGCGGTATCGAAACGGCTCAGGAAGGTGCTGGCCACCGCGCGCAACTGTTCGGGATGCCCGCCGCCGTCCAGCCAGGCTTGCGCACCCCGTAGATACGCCTGTGCCACAACCTCGTACTGCGCCAGTGAAAAGATCAGCGTGACGTTGACCCGGAGGCCTGCTGCGGTCAACTGCTCGAAAGTGCCAATTCCTGCGGGCGTGCCCGGCACTTTGATGAGGACGTTGGCGCGCCCGACCGCCTGGCACAAACAGTGTGCGGCGGCAACGGTCGCGGCCGTATCGGGCGCCAGTTCGGGCGACACCTCCAGGCTGACGTAACCGGTATCGCCCCCACGGTCGGCGTAGACAGGCTGAAGCAGTGCGCAGGCCGCCCGGTTGTCGCGATGACCGGCGATTCGTAACAGGCTTCGCCGTCCAGTCCGGCCCGGCGCAGGCATTCCAGATCGTCCCGGTAATCGGGACTGCGGCAAACGCTTTTTGCTGGCAACTTTCAGGCCGGCGTGCCACGCGCTGTTCCCCGCATCTTATGTTCGCTAGCGAACAGACAGCTGGCTTGAATACGTCCAGTCTGATACCAGGCATCGAGGCCAATGCCATATCAAGTCGTTTTCTCTGCTCAATTGGTCCGTTGCCGTGATCTGGCCGTTACCGGATGACGTGGCCCACAGCCCGCGCTGTGAGCTGCGTCGGCCAAAGCCGGGGAACTTGAATAACGAAGAGGTATGCCATGCTTTATACGATCGCTGTTGTACTGCTCATACTGTGGGTTCTCGGACTCGTCTCCTCCTACACCTTGGGAGGTTTCATCCACATTCTCTTGGTCTTCGCCGTCGTCATGATCCTGGTCAACCTGATCAGCGGGCGGCGCGGGTTGTAAGCTCATGCTCGAATTGCCGGCGCCATGATCCAAATCGAGTTGCAGGTTGATTTGAACTACGAGATCGACGGGGGTGGCGCCGATTTCGTGTTCAACGTCCATGCGGTGAACACGCCGCACCAGGCAGTTTCGGACGAACGCCTGACCCTGAGCCAGACCATCCCGCAACGGATGCATACGGATCCGGTCACCGGCAATCGTTACCTTTACGTTCGCGCAGAGCCTGGCGAGTTGAAGCTTTCCTACGCGGCCACGGTTGATCTCGTGCACTACTTTGCCGACCCGGCGCAGATCACCGAAGTGCCAGTGCGGGATATTCCGCCCGAAGTGATGGGCTATATCTATCCCAGCCGCTATTGCCAGTCGGACCGTCTCATCAAGCTGGCGACCAGGAATTTCGGCGAACTCGGCCAGGGGTACAGCCGGGTTCAGGCCATTTGCGACTGGGTCAATCGGCAGGTCACGTTCACCTCCAACAGCTCGAACTCGAATACATCAGCGGTCGATACGCTCATCGAGCAAGTGGGGGTATGCCGTGACTTCGCCCACCTGATGATTGCGCTCTGCCGCGCTGTCAACATTCCGGCACGCTTTGCGTCCGGCACCGACTACGGCGCCGACCCGGCACTCGGCCCGCCCGACTTCCAGGCTTACGTCGAGGTCTACCTTGGCCACCGCTGGTATATCTTCGATCCGTCCGGCACCGGCATCCCCATGGGCTTCGTGCGCTTCGGCACCGGACGCGATGCGGCCGACGTAGCTTTTGCGACCATTTTTGGCGGCGTCAGGGCGCATGCCGCAATTATTCGAGCCGCGGCCATTGAAGACCAGGCCAGCGCTCTGGTGCTCCCGCATCATTGCCCGGAAGCGCTGTCTACCGACAGTGGCTTGGGGATTGCATAACGGGCCTGGTCCAAAACCCCGTGTTTTCTCGACGTTCAATGCCTGTGGTCTAAAGCAGCCGCTGCCACAAACTGGCACCCCACTCCTTTATGCGCAGCATCAGGGATCGCTTTTCCCAGCTCTCCAGCGTGATGGCCTCCGAAGCCTCGAGGTCGCGGGCAATCATGGTCTTCATTTGCTGGGCGAAGTCATGGCCCAGGACCACGGCGTTGACCTCATCGTTGTCGAGAAAACTGCGCCAGTCGAGGTTGGTTGAGCCAACACACGACCAGACGCCATCGATGAGTGCTGTCTTCGAGTGGAGCAACGCCCCGCTTCGCTCGTAAATCTTGACGCCAGCTTTCAGCAACGAGGAATAATGCGAGCGGCCGGCATGAAAGACAATTTGCGAGTCGCTATGGCCGGGCAATATCATCGTCACAGCGACGCCCCGCCCGGCCGCATCGGTCAGCGCCTTGAGCAACTGGGGGTCGGGAACAAAATAGGCATTGGTCAGGAAGATCTGCTTTTCGGCATTGCCGATGGCCGAGATCAGCGTCAGGTAGATCAGGCTGTACGGGTCGTCCGGCGTACTGCCGATGGCGCGCACGATATCCTTGCCTTGCGCGGTCAACGCTGGAAAATAGTCCTTTTTGGCCAGCGGCTTGCCGTGCTGCTTTTCCCAGGTTTCGATAAACAGCTTTTGCAATTCACCTACCGCTGGGCCTTCGATCTGCAGGTCGGTATCCCGCCAGGGGACCTTTGTTTCCGCAGGCTTGCTGTTGCGCCGAGCAGCCGAGCCTGACGAGTAGACACTGCTGATGTTGATGCCGCCAATGAATGCTATCCGTCCATCGACAACCAACAATTTCCGGTGATCGCGGTTGTTGATCTGCCATGATTCCTTGGCCGCGAGCGGATTGATCGGGTTGAATTCGAGGACATTGACGCCGCCCTCCTGCAGGCGTTCAAAGAAGGCCTTCGGGGTATTGATGCCGCCGAAACTGTCATAGATCAGGTTGACCTGAACCCCGCGCCGCTGCTGTTCAAGCAACAAATCTGCGAACTGGCGCCCGATTTCATCATCCTCGATGATGTAGGACTCCAGGTTGATATGGTCGTGGGCGGCACGGATCGCGGCAAACATCGCGCCGTAGGTTGCTGCTCCATCCTGCAACAGGACAACTTTGTTGCCCATGATCAGCGGGCTACCGACGATGGCCTGCTCAAGCGCAATCTGCTTGTCCAGGATATCGATGTCGCCGGACTTGCGTTTCAGATCGGCAACGATCGCGGCGTTTTTCTGCGCCGAGAGCGGACCGCTCGCATTCTCGAACCTGGCTGTCTGCCCGGCGTGCTCATCGATCAGGGCATCGGTATCGGGGAGCGCAGCGCAACCTACCGTTAAAATCAGGCAAGCCGTCGCTACTGCAGCCAATTTATAAATACGCGCAAGCATATTTCACCTGAAACACAAAAATGAACGCCGTGTCCATTCCGGCATGTCGAGGGGACATGACCATGTCGGCCTGACCGGTAATTAAGACGGAACTCTAAGTTTTGAATCGATAGTCGTCCGCCGAATAGAGCTTCCATGATCCGTCGCCTGTCAGCTCCAGCACCTGCGGGTGATATTTCAGGATCGATGGCCGATGGCCGACGCTGACCATCGTCGTGCCGCTCGCCGCCAATTCTTTATAAAGATTGTCCTCGTTGGCGATATCCAGGGCGCTGGTCGCTTCATCGAGGATGACATAGCGCGGCGCAGCGATCAGCACGCGGGCGAAAGCCACACGCTGTTGCTCGCCGACGGAAAGTACCTTGGCCCAGTCCAGCTCGGTGTCGAGGCCGCCGAAACGGCTAGCCAGTTCAGGCAGGTTGACGCGCTCTAGCAAGGCCTGGAGTTCTTCATCCGATATCTTCATATCGAGGTGCGGATACAACAACTGGCTACGCAAGCTGCTCAGCAGCATGTAGGGGCGCTGCGGCAAGAACAACATCTCCCCGGCCTCCGGCCGGATGATGCGACCGCTTCCGCTACGCCAAAGTCCGGCGATGGCGCGCAACAGCGAACTTTTCCCGCAGCCACTGGCGCCGACGATCAGCACGCCCGCACCGGGATCGATTACCAGCGAGAGGTCGCTGATCAGCGTCCGCGTATGGTTAGGCGTTTGCAGGGTCAGATTTTCAATGGACAGCCGGGAATTCTGGACCAACTCGATGAGATGCCCGGGCCGTTGCGGTCCACGGTCTTTTCCGCTCAAAAACTTGGCGAAGCTGTCGAGACGCCCGATCCCGGCGGCAAAGCGGCTGAAATTTTCAAAGTTGTCGACAATGATTGTCAGCGCGCTCAGGATCGCCGCAAAGGCACCAGCCGCCTGGACCGCCCGCCCGACCTCCAGATCCCCCGAAAGCACCTGCCTGGCGATGATCACGTAGGGCAAAATGATGGTCATGAAACTGTAACTGTACTGGAAGAGATTCAGATTCAGCTGAACCCGGATCAGCTTGTTGAAATTGCTGAAAGCCGCATTGAAATACTCGCCGATCTGCAATGACTCCTGGGCCTCGCCACGATAGAAGGCAATGGCTTCGGCGTTCTCGCGGATGCGCACCAGGCTGAAGCGAAAATCGGCTTCGCGCCGGAGTTGGTGAAAGTTGAGGCCGATCAGAACCTTGCCGAAGACCAGGGCGGTAACCACCGTGCCGACGATCGCATAGATCGAAAGAAAGACGACGAGCACTTTGGAAATTGACCAGAGAACGCCGCTGAATGCGATCAATTGGAGCAGTGCGCCAATCAGGATCAGCAGAAAGTAGAGGGATTTCTGGGTAAAGGTATTGATGTCTTCGGCAATCCGCTGATCCGGGTTGTCGATGTCGGGGTTGGCGTTCAGTTCGTAGTAGGCCCGCTTGCTAAAGTAACTGGCAAGAAAATCCCGTGTCAGCCAACGCCGCCAGTAAAGACCGAGCTTGTCCCGGACGTAGTAGTAAAAAGCGTAAATTGGCACTGCCACCACCAGGATGGCCAAGCACTGGAGGATGGATGTCCAGAACCGGTCTGCATCCTTGGCCGCCAGCGCCGAAGTGAACTCGCCGGTCAGTGCGTTGAACAGCACTGCGAATCCCGTCTGCCCCAATAGCAAAACCACCAGCAGGACCAGCAGGCCTCTGGCTTGCCATTTCTGATCGTGGAACCAGTATGGGGCCGCGAGGCCCCTGAAGGCCTGCCATAGCCGAAAATTGGATCGGGTCATTGGCTGCTGCCGGCAAACAATTCAGTGTCTAGGACACAACAGGTATCATTTCCCATTGCCCACAAATGATGCCTTGGCGGGATATCCGGAGGTGCCGGCACGGATACGCCTGTTTTGCCAAACACCATCAAGTTGCACAGCGATCTGATAAGTACCGGGTGGCAGATTGAGGTAAAGCAGAGGACCCGCGCTGACACCGGAATAAAGCTCGCGACCGTTGGGCTTGGAAACCGTAAACGGAATGTCGGCAAGATAGCTGCCCTGGCGGTTGCTGAACATCAGATGCACGCTATAGGCTGCCGCCGATTTGCGCATTTTATCGCGCGCTTCGCCACCGATTCCACCACTGATCCACGGAAGCTGTTCTTGCGGCGCGCCGGTCACGTTCTGCTTGGCCACTTCGCCGACCGGCTCGGCCCGCAGCGGCATACAGTATGCGGCGACAACCAAAGCCAGCAACCCACCCCGCGTTGATTTAGTGATTGTTGCCATGCCTGCGCCCGTCGTTGTCATCATGGCGATCAGAATTACGTTCCCGGTAACGTGGCGCGTATTGCTTGTCGTACCAGCTGTCCTTCACGAAATAAACCTGCCGGTTGCAGGCGTCGTAGCCACCACAGTGCTTGTTCCAGTTCCTTGCGTGTCCTGGCGGGACGCGCAAGTACATCGGCGGGCTGTCATAGCCAACTCGTGGCTGGCGATAAATGACTTGGGGCGGGGGATAGCCACCGATGTCCAGTTGGCCGTAATAGCCGGGTTGGCCGATACTGATCGAGATGCCAACGTCGCTGGCGTTCGACGGGCCGGTTGCAGCAACCAGCAATACGGCGAGCAGAATCAATTTCATTTTGTATGTCCTTTTTAAGTTCCAGCGACTACTTCTTCTCACCCTTGGCCGCATCCTGGATGTTGTCGCCGGCCTTCTCGATCTGTTGACCGACTGTTGCGGCTGCCTTGTCTACTTCCTTGCCAGCCTTTTCGACCGGGCCTTCCTTTGGTTGACATCCGTACACGCCAACGAACAAGGCGCTCACGAGCACTAGAGCACTGAGGGGTTTTCCTGGTTTGATCATTTCCATCTCCTGCTGAAAATTGTCCTGAATGGGAGAGACTGTATGGATATCGCCCGCAAGCGAATCCACCAGGCGATCGACAGCAATTCCCCAACCTCGTTGGCCGGCGCATCGCTGTTGACCATCACTCGCCCTTACTTGCTGACCTCATGGCCAACGACACCGCCGACAACGGCGCCACCGATGGTTCCTGCTGCACTGCCGCCGGTCAGAACGGCACCGGTAACGGCGCCGGCGCCAGCACCGATCGCCGTGTTTTCGCCCTGCGACATGCCGGCACAGGCGCCCAAGCCGAGCAGCATGGCTGCTGTAACGGCAAGGAGTGCGGATCTCTGGATTGTCTTCATGGGATTACCTCTTTCTCAATCAATTTGCTTCAAACCCGGCCATTTCCGGCCGGGTGGAACCTGCTACTTGCTGAATTGGGCTTTCGCCTGCATCAGGCAGTTGTCCTTGGCGCCACCCGCAAAGGTGTCGCACTTTTCCTTCGCCACCGCGTACTGCGCATCGCTCTTCTCTGCCGTGGCGTCCTTGCGGGCATCGGCGGATTTCTGGCTGGCATCATTGCGCGCATCGCTCGTCTTCTCGTTAGCCGTCGTATTGGCATCGGAAGTCGTCATCTGGGTCTTGGCATCGGCTATGGCAGCGGTTTGTGCAGCCTTGGCTTCCTTCACGCAGACATCCTTCGTATTACCAGCAAGGTCGTCGCATTTTTCCTTGGCCACCCCATAATCAGCGTCCGCCTTGGCGACGCGCGCCTGATAGCGGTTCTTCGACGTCGGCTGGTAGCTGGCCTCGAGTTCCGCGGCCGCAACTTCCTCCTTGCCCTTGGCCTCAGCCTTGCAGATATCGCTGGCATTGCCCGACAGGGAACTACAGGCCGCCTTGTCCGTTTTGTACATGGCAGAAATCTTGTCCTTGCCAGCCTTGTAATCCACTTTGGACATGCCTTCAGCCATGGCACCGGCGCTGAAAGAGAGAGTCACCGCAAGTGCGATCACATTGATATTGAGCTTGTTCATGTTGTTCCTTGGTGTTGATCCTGATGCCGCAGCACGGCATGCCGCTTTCTTCGCCGGAAGCGCACAACGCTATTGCTGTGCGCATTCCTTGCAGTACGAAATTGCACTGCCATTGGCTCCGATGAATTCAGCTTAGGGAGAAAGTCTTCTGCTCTCTGTCCCCTGGCGCACATAGGCGCAAATTTGTCAGGCGATGGCCAACGCCAACGACATCATCGAGCCGGAAAAGAGCAGTTGGGACCGCTCAATGGACTCAGGCGCTTACCCCGAACAAGGCCCCTACACCGGCTGTGACAGCCATCGCCAAAGCACCCCACAAGCTGACCCGCAGGGTTGCGGCAAGTACGGGAGCGCCACCTGTAGCGGCAGCCAGCGAACCCAGCAACGCCAGAAAAAGTAGGGCGCTACCTGCCACCGTCCAGACCAGGGTAGATGCCGGCACCAGCAACACCACCAGGAGGGGCAGCGCGGCGCCAACCGAAAATGTTGCCGCCGAGGTCAGCGCCGCTTGCAGCGGCCTTGCGGTCGACGTCTGGGAAATACCCAATTCCTCACGCGCGTGTGTCCCCAGTGCGTCATGTGCCATCAATTGCGTGGCGACCACCGCGGCAACTTCATGGGTGACGCCACGCGCGACATAAATGGCCGTCATCTCTGCAAGTTCATGCTGGGGATCGGTCGCCAGTTCGCGTCGCTCGCGGTCCAGGTCGGCGCGCTCGGTGTCGGACTGGGAACTGACAGAGACATACTCGCCGGCTGCCATCGATGACGCCCCGGCAACCAGTCCGGCGACGCCGGCGATCATGATGCCCTTTGCATCCGCGCCAGCGGCGGCAACCCCAAGGACAAGACTGGCGGTGGAGACGATCCCGTCATTGGCGCCCAACACCGCCGCTCGAAGCCAGCCGATACGTTCAGTCCGGTGTAGTTCAGAGTGTCTGGTCGGCAATTTTGCTGGCATTTGAACAAGTCCGGAACTAAAGCAATGTGAGCCGCTGACAAGGGTCAAACAGTGACTGTCTGCGGCTGGGCACTAGAGCAGATCGGATTGTAGCCCGGGCGTTGGCACAGCCAAATAACGGAATAAAGGCAACCGCGCAGGGCCGCCTTTCCTGACACTGCCAAGGTTCAGGGCAGCGCGATATGAATGCGGCTTGAACCGAGCCGCGATTCAGCCTTCAGACGGTCAGTCCTTCAACTGAGACTTGAAGTAATTGAACGAATGGATAAATGCGTCGCGGATTTTCTCCGTTTCGGCAACCATGGCTTCCCACTTGTCCTCGCCGCTGGCTTTCAACTCATCAAGCTTGGCGACAGCAAGTTTGGATTGATGACGCAGCTTGCCCAATTCTTCGTTGTACTTGTCGCGCGCATCCGCCTTCGCTTCCTTTGCCTTCGCTTCCAGTAATGCCATCTTTGCATTCAACTCATCAAGTTGAAGCTTCATTTTTGCAACATACGCATCTCTTTTTGACATGGCAGTGATTCCTTGTTGTTGAAAACCGGTCGGGCCAAGGTTGGCTTGGCAATCAGGTGTAGCCATTTCAAGCTTCCCTGTATTCGGTTCGAGAGTAACCAAGGCGTGATGCAATGTCTGTTTGCCAACACACATATGGGGATATCCGGAAAACTCGTATCCATGGGTAGCCAGAACAACGGCCGCTCAACAGTCCTGGAGAGTCATCCATCCTGATGCTGTTGATCGTCCGCTGAGGCAGAGGGGCTTCCGTAGGCCGTCCGGCAGGTTCCTGAGTAAAACCGCCCCTTGAGTGTCGGCTTTGGAGAATGGCCATCGGGCAGGTTATGGCCGGGAGCACTAGATCGGCAATGGTGCTAGTAAGCAGCCATTGGAAAACGGTAGTCCGCTGGATGTCGGCTTTCGGGAACTCACCCCCAAGGCAGCCCATGGCCGACTGCCGCTACTCACCCAAACACAACGCCACGCACCATCTGCCAAACTAGACAGCGGTTATTTGACGGCATGGCCCGATCCTCCAGCAGTTCCAGCCCGGCTCCCTGCGCGAGGGCATGCACCCTTTCGAAATCCCGTACTCCTTGGTGCGGCGCTTTTTCCTTGAGCCAGCGGTCGAAACTGGCGTTGCTGTCGCTGGTGAATTGGCCGCCGTAGTTGAAGGGGCCGTAGATGGCCAGTTTGGCGTCGCGAGCCATAATACCGGCCAGGCTGGCGAACAGGGACTCGACGGCGGCCCAGTGCATGATGTGCAGCGTGTTGGCCGAGAAAAGCGCGTCGTAGCGCAGGGCCGGCCAGGTTTCCTGCACATCGAATCGCAGCGGTGGCGGGGTATTAGGCAGGGCGGCTTCGTCCAGCCAGGCAGTGATGCCGGGTAGATTTTCCGCGCGATCAGAAGTTTGCCAGATCAGGTGCGGCAAATGTTCGGCAAAAAAGATGGCGTGCTGGCCGGTGCCGCTGCCGATTTCCAGCACATGGTGGCGATCGGCGAAGTGCTGGCGCAGCACGTCAAGAATCGGTTCCCGGTTCTTTTCGCAGGAAGGGGCGTAGGGCTTTTGCATGGCGGCCTCAAATCAATCAGCCGCCATGATCGGCGAAGCTGGTGCAGCCTGCAAATCTAGCCCGGCAAATGGGTACTCGCCTCTGGTCACCCAGTAATACATCTAAAATGGTTGTCCGCTCACCGCTGTAAAGCTGACCGTTAATCCGGAAAATCAGCAGGCCAAATGTCGGCTTTCCGGTGAGGTGCCGGAGCAGCGGCATCTTTGGGGAAAAATCGGCACTGACCGGTCATGGCCGATAGGGTGAGTAGGGTCCTGTGCCAGGAAGCTGACGCTCGTCTAAACCGCGAATTTTCAGTGGCTGCAATCCGGCGCAATCAGGCGATATCCCGAATCCGGAACCATCCCGCGATGCTGCGCCGCTGCTTGCACGCCGTGAGCACGGCGTGCGGGAACGATTCACTGAGAAAGATGATCATCTTGCCGAAGGTCGGGTTCACGGTATCGATGATGGCATCGCCCTCGGGCGCGAATAGCACCAGTTCGCCTCCATCACTACGTTGCCAGTCTTCGTTGAGATAGAACACCGTCGACAGAACGCGATTTCGGTGTCCGTTCAATACGTCCGAATGGCGCGCATAGCCGGCGCCCTCGCAGTAGATAGCGTAGTGGCACTCGTAATCGAACAGGCCGAGATAAAGCGCCTCGTTCAGTCCGCTGCGCAGCTTTTCCATCCAGACCAGGTAGGCGTGATCGATGCCGTCGCCGTCGTCCAGCCAGCAGATCACGTCGCCGCGTACCGCGTCGAGTTGTTGCCGCTCTGCGCCCCTGCCAATCCGAGCCGGCTGAAACCGTTGTCGTTCATCATCTTGGCAGCGGGAATACAGCTGCGCCGACTGGCTCCGTAGCAGCGGCTGGTCGAGGACGACATACCCGACCTGGGCCAACTGTCCGGCAATGGTTTCAATGTTCATCGTGGGGGGCGTCGCTCCTGTTGGATGTCCAGGTCGGGGGGATGTCGCTACCTGTCGTTTGTATTACGCTATTTTTAGGTACCACTATGCCAGCTTGTGGCCGGGAGCACCTATTCAGCCGTTTCCCCTAAAGCGGCCGTCCATGGTTGGAAACACAATCAGATTCCATCAACCACAAAGGAGTCTGACATGGAATCCAATCAACACCGGGAACCCTGGAACAAAGGCAAGCTAGTCGGCCAGAAGCCCCCACTGAAGCCAAGGGACATCTGGGCGATCCGCATTCATCTTCAGAACGAACACCAGGTTCGAGATTTGGCGATGTTCAACTTGGCAATCGACAGCAAGTTGCGTGGCTGCGACCTTGTGAATCTCCGTGTTCGCGACATCACCCACGGCAGCCAAGTCCTGGCGAGAGCGATGGTCGTGCAGCGAAAGGCCCAACGGCCCGTGCAGTTTGAACTGACCGAGCCCACCAGGGCCGCTGTCACCGCTTGGATTGAGAAGGCGAAGCTGAAGCCAGAACAATGCCTTTTTCCGAGCCGCCTTTTCAAGTCACCTCATGGTTCGACGCGCCAGTACGCCCGGATCGTTCATCAGTGGGTTGCTGCCATCGGACTGGACCCGACGGTCTATGGTACGCACACCATGCGACGGACCAAGGCGACGCTGATTTACAAACGGACCTAGAATCTTCGCGCCGTCCAGCTTCTACTGGGGCACTCGAAGCTGGAAAGTACAGTCAGGTATCTCGGAATCGAAGTAGATGACGCCCTGGAGATTTCGGAGCAGACTGAAATCTAGCGATGTACTCGGCGGCCGCATGGCGACACCGTGCTGCCGCCGAGTGATTTTGCCTACCCTTGCTTCGGGTAGTCGAGGAGGACTTCGGTTGGCTTTGTCGAACCGATGGACGACCATGGCGTCGACTCGAACGTGAACTGTGCGACCGCGCACGTTGGCATGAGGGCGGGCTCGTTGGACAAGCGCTGAGCAAGGTCGGCGAACTCGGGGTTGTGGCCAAAGAGCATCACGCACTTCAGCTTGTCACTGAGCTCACCAATAACGC
>Ga0209202_1001725_pt1 | contig 12820 bp, 5 predicted proteins | sample AD_UKC032_MetaG_FD_184416 | JGI IMG/M metagenome (GOLD analysis project Ga0209202, IMG submission 184416) | Active sludge microbial communities of municipal wastewater-treating anaerobic digesters from USA - AD_UKC032_MetaG (SPAdes) (version 2) | ecosystem: Engineered > Bioreactor > Anaerobic >... | reverse complement strand
CAGTTCAGACCCTGAGGCCGCATCCCACAACCTCACTGTCTTGTCTCTGGATCCTGTGGCGATCCGCGTCCCATCCGGGCTAAAGGCGACACACGTAACACTTTCGGTATGCGCGCGAAGGGAGAATACCTCGCTGCCCGTAGCTAGGTCCCAGAGCTTGGCTGTATGGTCCTCCGATCCGGTAACGATCCGTTTCCCGTCGGGACTGGTTGCGAAGCAGGTGATTTCGGCGGTGTGCCCGTGGAGCGCGGCGATGCTATTGTCGAGGCGGGCGTTCAGGTACGACCACTCCCAGCCGCGTAAGTGAGCCGGGCACATGTCGAGGTGCAGCCGTGCCCCCGAGACGTCATTGGCACGAAGGTACGCATCGGCTGCGGTCACGTTTGCGGCGTATGCCTGGCGTTCGGTTCGTGATAGGGCTGAAAGTGCTTTGTTCGCTTCTTTCGTTGCCTTAAGACTGGCAGCCTCCGCTCGCGCACGCTCGGCAGTCGCCTGTGTGGTAGCCGCTTCCGCCCGGTCCCGCTCTCCGTCGGCGCGATCCCGTTCTTGAGTCGCCTGCTGCCAAAGGGTAGTCGATACAGCCAATCCCGCAGTAACCAGCACCATGAGTACCGCTCCAATGGCAACTGGAAGTCTGTAACGCCGAAGCTGCTTGCGGAGCACGTACATCCCGCTGTCCCGCTTCGCCTCAATCGGCTCCCCCTTGAGGTAGTGCCCGAGGTCTCGCGCCAGTTCGCCGGCCGTCTGGTAACGCCGCTCCCGCTCCTTGCTCAGGCATTTCAGGACGATGGTCTCGACCTCATCGTTGACCTGCCGCCGGATGGTACTCGGCTTGGCCGGCTCGGATTTCATGATCCGGTCGAGCACATCCCGCATGTTCCCGATGACCTCGTAGGGGAACTTACCGGTCAGCATCTCGTAGAGAATGACGCCCAGCGAGTAGACGTCTGTTCGAGTGTCGATCTTGTCCGGGGCGCCTTCGGCTTGCTCAGGAGAAGCCCACGGCAGACTCCCCACAAACTGGCCGGTGACTGTCATCACCTGTGGACGGCTGCCGTTCGTGACCTCGGCGGTGGCCATCTTCGCCAGGCCAAAGTCCAGCACGTGCGGCTCGCCCTGGTTGTCGATCCGAATATTGCCCGGCTTGAGGTCCCGGTGAATCACGCCCTTCAGGTGCGCGGCGTTTACTGCCTCGCAGATCTTCGCGAAGAGCTTCAGCGTCTCCTCGATGCTCCGCTGCCCACTGGCCATCCAGACCTCCAGCGGCTGGCCGGAGATGTAGTCCATCACGAAGTAGTGATGGCCGGAGGCGATGCCGCTGTCGTGGATGGTGACGATGTTCGGGTGGTTCAGTGCCCCGAGGATCTGCACCTCCCGCTCGAACCGGGCCTTGTCCCTTGACCCGGCGAAAGGCCCTTCCTTCATCACTTTTATGGCAACTTTGCGCTTCGTAGCCTTTTGAATGGCCTGGTAAACCACCCCCTGTCCGCCCCGGTGGACCTCGTGGATGATCTCGTAGCCGGTGAAGGAATCATGCGGTAGTGAAGCGAACGATGATCCGGTGCCTCGGATATCCAGTGTTTGGTCTGTCGTATCACTACCGTCAGCTCGGCCGGCACCCGGCATGCCTCCCATCTCCCGTAGCATCGCCAGGTGCTCCCGCAGCTGATCGGCGAACTCGGGATAGCGGGCGAACAGCTCGTCTTCCGACACGGGTTCACCCCGCGCCCGAGCGTCCAGAAAGTCGTTCAGAATCCGACCGATCTGCTCTTCGCGCGGGTCGGGGGTTGATTCTGCAGGTTCCACGGGTCTACCTCCATCGCCAAACATATGCTCCTTGAGAGATGACGGTACCAGTCTACCCGCCATATACGGCATCGACAATGCGATCGTAAGTAGCTGTTCGGAAATCAGTTACAGGAGATCCGCGACGAGGAATTTCGACCTGTTCGTCTTCGTTCTCCAGATGATCCGGCTCTCAAGAAGAAACCTGCTTATTCCTCGTTAGGTAGCACCTAGCCTGCCGTTCTGATCATCGGCCAGGGATGACCACAAGCTCGTTCGAGCGACAGACAGAAGAGTTGGCTTAAGAGTCTCACCGAAGAATCGGACCAGAGGAGGTATGTCATGTTCACCAATCGCTGCGCTGCCGGATGTCGAGGAATAGGCTGTGTTCTGCTGTTGGGATTGCTGGCGAGCCTGGCCTCGGGCTGTGCGACCGCGGTCAACGGCACCACGCAACCCATCTCGTTGAGTTCGAATCCCTCGGGTGCGGAGATCTACGTCGACGGTCAACCAATGGGCAAGACTCCCGGGGTGGTCACGCTCAGCCGGGGCTCGGATCACCACATCGAGTTGAGAAAGGAAGGCTATCTTCCGCATACAGTCCCGCTTGCACGGCAACGATCCACAGCAACCCTGGGCAACATCTACGTCGGTGGGCTCGTTGGAATGGGCGTTGATGCCTTGAGTGGCGCGAACTACAAGTTCGTTCCGGAGTGCTACAACGCAAACCTGTCCCCCGAGGCACCGGTTGTTGTCTTTGCACCGAGGACGGGCTACGACGAAGGTGTTGCACCGCCCGGGCCGCCCCCCCCGGCCCAGAACGCAACCGCTATGCATCGGGCCAAAAGACAACCGCACCCCCTGCGTGCTATACGAACTGATCTTGAGATGTACTCCTCAGCCCTCCATTTGCACAACGGCCGGCCCGGCATACTCAGGGACCGGCCGTTTGGCTGTGAGTAGACTGAGGGTGTGTCTGCTGCGTTTCAGCTCTGGCTCAGGTATTTCGAGGGTGTTCCCATGAGTCCGCGCAGTTTGTTCAAGGCGCGATGGCAGAGCATGTGCACCGCAGGTTCGCTGCGGCTCAGACGCTGGGCTACCTCCGCCACCGAGAGCCCTTGAACGAATCGCCATTGAATGACCTGCCGGTAGTCTTGCGGCAGTCGCCACATCTGGGCGACCAGAATCGCGACTGCCTCGTGACGGGCAGCCTTTGTGCTTGGCGTGCTGCTGTCGGCAACCAGCTTGGGAACCAGATCGACGTACGAAGACGAAGCTCGCCCAACCGCACTGATATTCCGCTTAACGTCATGCTTTTGCGCAAGGAGGTTCTGCCGCATATCGATCATCTTGTTCTTAGCGATGGTCTTCAGCCAACCGAAGAATGCGGCTTTATTGTCGAAGTCAGCGGTGGCCAGATGCAGCCATGCCAAGGCATAGACTTCCTGAATGATGTCCTCGGGCTCGTAGCGAGCCTTCTGCAGGATCGGGTCGAGTTGTTTCTCGATCACCGCACGAAGCGGCTTGAAGCACTCGGCGAACACCCAGTCCGCCGCGGCCTGATCACCACCTTGGGCTTGCCGTAACAGTTCGTCAAACCGCCTCGCTTCCATACATATCAGTTTCCCTGTTTGGCACCCCGTATGCAAGAGCTGGGGGCCGTCAGCCGGTTTTGCTGACACTCCTGAAGTGGAAAGTCACGTCAGGATCAGAAGTCGGTCTACCGGTCGGAGGGGATTCGCAGGGGCGATGGCCGGTGCCAGCTTGTGCCGTAACCCGCCCATTCTCAGAATCCGGCTTCTTCTTGCGTTTGGTCCATTGCTGGAAAGCGTTCGGTGCTTTTGGGAGGGCGAGAGGAAGGACTGGATGACGGCTATGACACGATCGCCACATCTCGGGCTGCTGTCTCTTTCTTCGGTCGCGATCCTGGCAGCCAGTGGATGCGCCGAAAGATACAGGTCACTGGACTACACTACCGAGGACCAGTTCGGTCGCACGTACTACATCGATGGCGCCGGCAACTGGGGGTACGGCGTTGCCGAAGTGCCCAAGGGCCTCCAGGGGGCAGGTTATCTCGGCCGTGTTGTGGTATTCCCCTGGTCGCCGTTTCGCAGTCCGGCCCTGGATCAGACCCTTGGCCGTGGGGCCGCCAAAACCAGAGGCAAAGAGCTGGCCGCCGAGATTGTTGTCTATCTGAAGTCTTTCCCCGGCCGTAAGGTCAACGTCATTGCCCTCTCGGCCGGCACCGGCGTCGCTGTCTGGGCCTGCGAGAATATGGCGCCGCCTGGCAAGATCCACAACCTGGTCCTGTTGGGCTCCAGTCTCTCCTCGACCTACGACATGTCCAAAGCACTGGCCCATATCGAGGGCGGCGTCTTCGTCTATCACTCCGACAAGGATGCCGTGCTGAAGCTGGCAGTGCCGCTCACGGGCACGATTGACGGCTGCTCTGGTGAAAGCGCTGGGCTGGTCGGGCTGCAGCTGGCGTCGGGGGAGGAAACGCGAATCTGGAACATCGCCTGGTTCCCGGATCAGGCCCGTCTGGGTTGGACAGGATCACACACCAGTTGCACGGCCGAGCCGTTCGTCCGGGCGGTGCTGGCCGCTCACATCATCGACGGCTCCGAGAGCTTCTACGCCAGTGCGAGACCGTCCGGAGATCGGGCAGGAGGGTGATATGCGACAGAGGAATCGCTGATGACTCCCGAGGCGTCATCGAGAACCACGGAGACGCCGTTGAAGCGGCCGCCTGCTGACCTGCGGCCAGCTCTCGAATGAAAACAGAAAGGACTGACATGATATCTCGCCACAAAGATCTTGTTCGCTTCGCAGTGATGCTGTCCCTTCTTATAGCCCCTTGGCAGGTCTCAGCCCAAGTCACCTACCAGGTTGCGGCACTCACCGGCATGCCCGCCCCCGGAACGGAGGAGAATATCACCTTCGGCGGTGCGGCGGGCAGTGACCGCGTGTTCACCTTTGCGGCGATCAATCAGCGTGGTGAATTGATCATTCAGGCATCGCTGTCAGGTCCCCAGAAGAACATGGGCCAAGGCTTGTGGATAGGTATGCCCGACGGGTTGCGGCTGCTCGTTCGCAGCGGGCAGACGATACCCAGCCAGGAGCCGCGGGACCTTGTGAACCTGATGATGCCTTACGTGAGTGACTCGGGCGTCATCGTGTTCTGTTCGAGGGTCTCAGGCAGAAACCGGCCGGTACCTGCTATCCTGCTGCTCAGCGGCGAGCAGTTGTACCCGATCGCAATCAGCGGAGAATCGGCACCCGGCATTCCCGACCTGACGTATGGCGACAGACTTTCATGCTCGGCGATGAACTCTCTCGGACAAGTGGCGTTGTTCGACGCGAAATCAAAGGCCGAGGGTATCTGGGTCGGTACTGCGGGAAACCTGCAGCCGTTGGCGCGATCCGGCGACCCGGCTCCGGGTGTTGGGCAGGAGGTGTTTTTCGAGCGATTGAATCCGCCGCGATTGAATGCCGGCGGCCAGGTTGTGTTCTCGGCAAGACTTCGCGGGAAGGGGGTCACCGAGAACACCAACTCAGGCATCTGGACCGGCCAGCCGGGCGATTTGAAGCTGCTGGTCAGCGAGGGCGACACTACCCCAGGTAAAGATGGTGTCTTCGGCGATCTGAGTCGTATCGGTAGCCGCGAGATGGCCGATCTGGCAATCAATGGGGCCGGGCAGATCGTCTTCTTTGCCAACAAGGGGATCTGGATGGGAACCCCCGGCAGCCTCCATCCTGTCGTTCACGACGGAGACAGCATGAACAAAGAGCAAAAGGGGCCGAAGGTGAGCTTAGCCAGAACGCCGGAGCTGAGGCTCCAGGACGATGGCCGTCTCATGTTCTGGAGCGAGCAAGCCATATGGCAATGGCAGGCTGACGGCTTGCGGCTGATCGCGTGCGGGGGCGACCCGGCACCGGGCACCGACAGCCTTGCTTTCGATGGCTTCAGCGAGGTGGTGCAGACTCCCGCAGGCAAGCTGGCGTTCACTGCAACGCTCAAGAACAAAAAGGGCCGCGGGCTCTGGGTTGGTGTACCCGATGAGATGCAGTGCGTGGTCCGAGAGGATCAGGAGTTCATTCTGGCTTCCGGCGACTCGCGCAGGATTGTCCCTGGAAGCCTGGCGCTCACCTCCGACGGCTGTGATACTGCTGGACAGACTGGCCTGCCGCTGAATGACAACGGCGACGTCGTCTTTCGGGTCGCCTTTGAGGCCGTCCGGGGCGTGCGAGACCGTTCCGAAGGGGTGTTTGTGGCCAAGGCACAGAAGTAGGGATATGGATTTGCCGCCAATCTGTGCCCTGGTGGGGTTATGGGCGGAAGCGCCCGCGGCCTCGTTCCGAGAATGAATGTGAAATCGAGCGGAAGAAACCGTGAGATGGGGGAAGTCTTCCCGTTCCCTATGACTGCAGAGCAGGCGTGTTCGCCTTCCATGGCCTCCGTGGTTAGCGCGATGCAGATCCCGGTGGTCATGAGGCACGGACGGCATCCTGGCTTGCCGCCAGAGACGGATTCTGCACACTATCTTGACGCCACCGTCCAGCGGCCGGGATCAGCTACTTGGGGTAGTGTCGGCGACCTGATTGCACGCCCCGGGAGTACCCTCCGAAGAGCGGCTTTCGCGTTCAACGAAGCGAACACGATGTGGGATGCTGTCCCGGATGATCGCCACTCCCTCAGGTCCTGTCGTCACAATCCGTCTGCCATCCGGGCTGAACACGGCCGCAAGAACTGGGGGGCCTACGTGTCCCCGGAGCGTGAGTAACTCCTGTCCTGTTGCAGCGTCAAACAGCTTCGCCGTACCATCTTCCGCTCCCAGCAACACGCGCTTACCATCGGGGCTAAACACGCCAGGGGCCAGCATTTCTATGTCCGTAGGTTTGCGCAACATAGCCAGCTCCTGCCCTGTCTCGGTATTCCAGAGCCTAACGGCCTTGCCATACGCCGTAGTCAATATGCGTTTTCCATCACAGCTCAATTCAACGCCGTAGCAGGCATTCTCGCGCAGCGTAAGCAGTTCTTTCCCTGCTTCAGCGTCCCAGAGCTTCGCAGTCCCGTCGTGCGATTCCGTCAACACCCGTTTGCCATCGGGGCTGAACGCGGCCGAGAAAGCATCGTTAGTGTGTCCGCTCAGCGTAACCACCTCTTTTCCCGTTTTGGCGTCCCAAAGCTTTGCTGTCTTGTCTTTCGACGCTGTCAGTACGCTCTTGCCATCGGGGCTGAACGCGGCCGAGCGAACATCGTCAATGTGTCCGCTCAGCGTAACCACCTCTTGTCCCGTCTGGGCGTCCCAGAGCTTTGCTGTCTTGTCTTTCGACACTGTCAGTACGCTCTTTCCATCGGGACTGAACGCGGCCGAGAAAACACCGTCAGTGTGTCCGCTCAGCGTAACCACCTCTTGTCCCGTCTGGGCGTCCCAGAGCTTTGCTGTCTTGTCTTCCGACGCTGTCAATACGCTCTTGCCATTTGGGCCGAATACGGCTGAATAGACTGAACCGGTATGGCCGCGCAACGTGAGGAGTTCTTTCCCGGTTGCGGCTTCCCAGAGCTTCAGCTTCGCATCCTCGCCGTTAGGAACCGTCACCACACGGCTCCCGTCGGCGCTGAACTCGGCGTGGTGGGCCGCCAGCGTGGCCACCTTCTTCCCTGTCTCGGCATTCCACAGTTCCTTGTCATATCGCGAATCAAGCAACAGACGTCTGCCATCCGGGCTGAACACGGCCCAACACCGCTTGGCGGCCGAACCGCTGCTGTGTCCGAGCAGCATGATCGGCTCCCCCGCGGTCGAAGCCTCCCAGAGCTTCACGGTCCCGTCAACCGACTGTGTCAACATACGTCTCCCGTCCGAACTGAACCTGACACAAGTGATGGCGCAGGTATGTCCACGCAGCGTGGCCAGTTCTTCCCCCGATGCAGTGTCCCAGAGCTTCGCGATCCCATCGACGGATGCCGTCAATAGATGCGTCCCATCCGGACTGAACTGGGCTGATACGAGATAGCTTGTGTGACCGCGCAGCGTACGCAGCTCACCTCCCGTTACCGCGTCTGAGAGCATCGCAGTCGTGGGGTTTGGAAACGTCAACACTCGTCTCCCATCGGGGCTAAACCCCGCTCCGCACCACAGTCGATCGATGGAAACCGCACGTAGGGTGGCTAGCTCCCGCCCCGTTTCGGCATCGCAGAGCAGGGCAGTGTCATCTTCTGACACCAGCAACACGCGTGTGCCATCAGCACTAAACACAGCTGAATCATGCCCGCGCAGTGTAACACGCACTTTTCCCGTTTTGGCGTCCCAGAGCTTTGCTGTCTTGTCATTCGACGCTGTCAGTACGCTCTTGCCATCGGGGCTGAACGCGGCCGAGCGAACATCGTCAGTGTGTCCGCTCAGCGTAACCACCTCTTGTCCCGTCTGGGCGTCCCAGAGCTTTGCTGTCTCGTCTCGCGACGCTGTCAGTACGCTCTTTCCATCGGGGCTGAACGCGGCCGAGAGAACACCGTCAGTGTGTCCGCTCAGCGTAACCACCTCTTGTCCCGTCTGGGCGTCCCAGAGCTTTGCGGTTCTGTCGTGCCACGTGAGCATCCGGCCCCCATCCGGGCTTAGTCCAGCTGTGAATTCGTCTGCAAGCGCGAGTAGCTCCTTCCCCGTTACGGCATCGCAAAGACTCACAACACCGGGAGCTAACTCGGACGACACTATGATACGGCTCTCATCCGGGCTGAACTCTGCCGACACTCCAAAACCTGTATGGTACTGCAACGTAAGCAGCTCTTTCCCCGTCGCGGCCTCCCAGAGCTTCACACTGTAGGCCTTCCCAGTGTCGGCTCTAGACACTGTCAGAACACGGTTGCCAGTTTGGCTGAAGGCGGCATCAGCAATAACGCCCGTAGAATCGCGTAGGGTAAACAGCTCCTTGCCCGTCGCCGCGTCCCACAGCCACACGGTGTTGTCCCCTGGCACCGTTAACACGCACCGGCCGTTGGGGCTGAATACGGCAGTTTTACGAGAATCGGCTCTACCTAAGGTGCCCACACTGTTGTCAGCAAGTGCGTTAAGATGATGCCACTCCCATCCGCGAAGCTGAACTGGGCAGGCTTCCAAGCAGGCCCGAACGACAGCACCTTCGTTGCAGCGCAGCGACGCGTCTGCAGCCGTGATGTTGGCCACATAGGCTTGCTCCTCCTCACGAGCACGTGCTGCCTCCGCTCGCTCACGCTCGCCAATCGCCTGTGTGGTAGCTGCCTCCGCCCGAAGCCGCTCTGCGTCGGCACGGTTCCGCTCCCGGGCCGCGCGCTGCCAGAGGGTGGTCGATAAGACCAGCGCCACGGTGACCAAGATGACGAAAGCCGCTCCAATGGCAACTGGAAGTCTGTAACGCCGAAGCTGTTTGCGGAGCACATACATCCCGCTATCGCGCTTAGCCTCGATCGGCTCCCCCTTGAGGTAGTGCCCGACGTCCCGGGCCAACTCACCTGCGGTCTGATATCGCCGTTCCCGTTCCTTGCTCAAGCACTTGAGGACGATGGTCTCGACCTCGTCGTTGATCTGTCTGCGGATCGTGCTGGGCTTGGCGGGCTCGGACTTCATGATCCGGTCGAGCACATCCCGCATGTTCCCGATGACCTCGTAGGGGAACTTACCGGTCAGCATCTCGTAGAGAATGACGCCCAGCGAGTAGACGTCTGTTCGAGTGTCGATCTTGTCCGGGGCGCCTTCGGCTTGCTCAGGAGAAGCCCACGGCAGACTCCCCACAAACTGGCCGGTGACTGTCATCACCTGTGGACGGCTGCCGTTCGTGACCTCGGCGGTGGCCATCTTCGCCAGGCCAAAGTCCAGCACGTGCGGCTCGCCCTGGTTGTCGATCCGAATATTGCCCGGCTTGAGGTCCCGGTGAATCACGCCCTTCAGGTGCGCGGCGTTTACTGCCTCGCAGATCTTCGCGAAGAGCTTCAGCGTCTCCTCGATGCTCCGCTGCCCACTGGCCATCCAGACCTCCAGCGGCTGGCCGGAGATGTAGTCCATCACGAAGTAGTGATGGCCGGAGGCGATGCCGCTGTCGTGGATGGTGACGATGTTCGGGTGGTTCAGTGCCCCGAGGATCTGCACCTCCCGCTCGAACCGGGCCTTGTCCCTTGACCCGGCGAAAGGCCCTTCCTTCATCACTTTTATGGCAACTTTGCGCTTCGTAGCCTTTTGAATGGCCTGGTAAACCACCCCCTGTCCGCCCCGGTGGACCTCGTGGATGATCTCGTAGCCGGTGAAGGAATCATGCGGTAGTGAAGCGAACGATGATCCGGTGCCTCGGATATCCAGTGTTTGGTCCGTCGTATCACTACCCTCAGCTCGGCCGGCACGCGGTGTGCCTCCCATCTCCCGCAGCATCGCCAGATGCTCCCGCAGCTGATCGGCGAACTCAGGGTATTGAGCAAACAGTCCTTCTTCTGAGACCGCCTCGCCTCGGGCCTGGGCGTCCAGAAAGTCGTTCAGAATTCGACCGATCTGCTCTTCACGCGGGTCGGGGCTTGATTCTGCAGGTTCCAAGGGTATGCCTCCATCGTCAAGCATGTGCACCTCCGGAGGTGAGGACGCCAAGTCTACTCACCAGATAGCGCCTCGGCAACGCGCTCTTAAGTGTTTGACGCGAAGTGAGTTAGAGACGGATCGTGCCATGATCTGGGAGCTTGACTCTCAAACGTTGCCTTCGGCTTGACGGCGACAGACAGCCGGCCGAGCTGTCTGTCGAGGCTGTGAACCGGCATCGACCGGCAGAGAAAGCCCCCGGCTCTCGACAATATCCAGATGAGCCAACGCGGGTCAGGTGTGGCTTAGGTACTTGGACCGCGAACCCATGATCTCCCGGAGCTTGATGAGGACCCGGTGGCAGAGCATGTGCACGGCGGGCTCGCTACGGTTCATGAGTGTGGCCACGTCGGCCACAAGTATCTTCCGGCCCTGCCATGGGGGGTACTGTCTCCAGAGCGAATAAGCTGTTAGTCCAGCACATATGTAACAGTTGTAGCTTAGCCTTTGCCTGCGACGGGAGCCAAGCCCCTGCCTGGCTCAAGGGGTCGAACCTCATCTCCGGAAACCCCGCTATTCCCCTACGTAGGCGGTCCGCGCAGGAACTGGAACGGCCTTCGTAATCTTTTTTTCCCAGGACCGGCGTTGCGCCACGCCGGGGATGTCGTTCGTTGAGGGGTGACCAAGGGTTGAGGACCCGTCCTCGAGAGTGATGGCTCAAGCGCCGCAGGCCGGTCAGCTTGCCGCTTTCCGGCAGAGCCGAAACGAAAAGGAGAGATGGAGACGCGCGTTACCCGGTAATCGGTCGGGCACAAGAGCCCAGCCGCCGTATCTGATTGTGATCGCGCGTGCTGCACTGCATTGGAGCCGTGGCGGTCGCAACAGAAAAGCGCGGCCAGCGTGAGCCGTATAACGGGAACACGCTGCTCCGTTTGTCCCGAATATGGGCTAGCTTGCCTAGCCAGTCTTATTGTTGAGGAGAATGACATGCCAAGAGTACACAAGGGTCTATTCCTTATCTTCGCTCCGTTCACTTGTCTCGGTCAGGGATGTCCTCCAGTCATACCGTCGACAAGGTCGGACCCACTCGTAGTAAGTATCGAACCGTCGAGTATCCATTTAGAACCCGGTACATCCTGCGTACTTACCGCAAAGGCCTATGGTGGTGTTGGGCCCTACTCGTATGCGTGGACGCCGGCGGCTCTGGTGGATCACGCGACCCGGGCTTCCGTGAAAGCAACGCCATCTTCCACGACGACATTCACGGTGACCGTCACCGACTCCCTGGGCAAAACCGCCACTGCGAGTATCGACGTTACCGTGGAGTCTCCCGGACTCGGGGCTATCCGTCTGGAGGAGCGTTTGTATGACTCGGTTCCTTTGGCGACTATCCCCGGTGTCGCCGGAAACCTACCCACCAGTGTTGATCTCTCCCCTGACATGCCGCCTGCTGGCAACCAGGGTTCACAGGGTTCATGTGTAGGCTGGGCGGTCGGGTATGGGCTTAAGGGATACCAGGAACGGGTCGAGAAGAGATGGGACCAGCGGCTGTCGAATCACCAGTTCAGTCCCGGCTTCCTGTACAACCGAGTGAAACCGGACTGCAACTGCTTGAAGGGCACCACCGTTTCGGATGCCCTGAATCTGCTGTCACAACGGGGCATCTGTACACTTGATCTTTGGCCCTACGACCAGACCGACTGCTGCCCTCGATCAGGGACCAGCCAACTGGATTCGGCGGCGTGGCCTTACAGAATCGCCTATTGGCGCAGGGTCAACTTTGTTGACACCTCGGAAATGAAAGCTCATCTGGCTGACAAAAAACCTCTCATCTGGACCATGAAGGCCTACAGCAGCTTTACAGAGTTGTGGGGGCCCACGCGAGCCGTTTACGACAGGACCACCACCACGATGCGCGGATATCACGCGGTCGTGGTCGCAGGATATCAAGATTCGACCTCCCGATTTAAAGTACTCAACTCCTGGGGTCCAGAGTTTGGTAGCGATGGATACTTCTTTGTGCCCTATAGCTTTGTCAATAGCATCGTTGTGGAATGCTATGCAGCACAGGACTTGATTGAGACCGCCCCTCTGGCCGTATCCCCCTCGGCAACTCCGCGGACGATCAGCCCCGGGCAACAATCGAACCTGCTGGCTGGTGCGTCAGGTGGCACATCTCCCTACAACTACTTCTGGTCTCCTGCGACTGGTCTGAGCGGTAGGGCTATCGAGGACCCTGTCGCCTCGCCAGCGCAGACAACGGACTACACGATCACCGTGACGGATGCGAATGGAGCACAAGCCTCAGCTAGCGTACGCGTCACGGTGAATAGTCTTGCAGCCCCGACGAACGTTCAGGCGACAGACGGGACGTACTCAGACAAGGTTGTTGTGACGTGGAATCTTGTTTCCGGGGCCGAAGGGTACGACGTGTGGCGAAACGCAAGCGACAATTCGGCGGGAGCGGTAAAGATCTTCTCCACGTCAGCGAGCCGAAA
>Ga0209202_1001721_pt1 | contig 12863 bp, 8 predicted proteins | sample AD_UKC032_MetaG_FD_184416 | JGI IMG/M metagenome (GOLD analysis project Ga0209202, IMG submission 184416) | Active sludge microbial communities of municipal wastewater-treating anaerobic digesters from USA - AD_UKC032_MetaG (SPAdes) (version 2) | ecosystem: Engineered > Bioreactor > Anaerobic >... | reverse complement strand
AGGGATGGGCGAAGTAGAAGTCAGCCCCGAGTTCGCTGGCGATGCGCTGGTGTTGGGCGAACTCCTTCCCGTTGTCAGTCGTCAGGGTATGCACACAGGCCGCGAAAGGTGTCAGCAAAGAGATCATCGCATCCGAGACCGCCTGCGCCGTCTTGAACGGTACATGGGCAATCAGCGCGTAGCGGGATTGGCGTTCGTTGAGCGTGACCAGTGCTTGCTGTTGGCCAGCGCCACTGACCAGGTCGGCCTCCCAGTCACCGAAGCGCTCGCGGGTATCGACAATCGCTGGGCGCTGATCAATCGACACCTGGTTGGGGATGGTGCCGCGCCGCTCGCGGCTGCCGTAGCGTTTTCTTCGTGCTTTCTGACAGCGAAGGGCGCGGTGGAGCGTGCCGCCCTTGCGCTTGTCAGCGTAGATGCGGCTGTAGATGCTCTCGTGGCTGACCGAGGGCAGGCCGCGCTCTTCAAGTCGGCCGCTGATCTGTTCAGGGCTCCACAGCTCACCGAGTTGCTCATCGACAAACACCCAGGTTTCATCCGCAATTCGAGAGCCGTTCTCACAGGCCCGCATGCGGGCCTGTGAGAACTCATGCGCTTGTTTCGGCCGATAGCCGCGCTGACCACGATTGCGGCGAAGCTCACGGCGGATCGTGGATCGATGCCGTTTCATCAACTCGGCGATCTCGCTTTGGTCATGTCCGGCTTTCACAAGGATGGCAATCTGATACCGTTCGTCTCGAGTGAGATGTGTGTAAGTCATTCTAGGCAACTTTGACTTGGCGGTAGAGAGGCTCGGATGCTCGCACATCTTGCCCACCCAACCCGTTATTCAATGTTGCACTTCGAATTTGAACTCGCGCAGCATTACCGGCCACAGCCGGTTTTTTTATTTTCCCTGTGCCAAACAGGGGTATCCCGAACGATGGGGGTTATAATCTCTTCTTTCGACCACCCCGTTCCGAGGCAGGAGTTTTTCGCCATGCACGATCGCAACGCACTGTCGCTGGTCAAAAGGTTTGCCGGTTTTGCCCTGGTTTCCCTGGCCTCATTGGCCACCGCACCGGCCCACGCCGACGGCCACATGCAACCCCCGATACTGCTCTCACTGCTGACGCCGCCGGCGCGCAGTGAAGACACTCTGGCTGTCCTCGAAGTCCGGACGGCACCGGCTGTAGCGAACACGGTCGACCTGACCGCCCAGCACGACGATCTGTGGATTCGCCTGCGCAACGGCTTCGCGATGACCAACCTGAACGACGATCTGACCCTGCATTACCAGCAGTGGTACCAGAATCGTCCCGATGCCCTGCGCCGCATGGTCGAACGCAGCCGCCCCTATCTGCACCACATCGTCGAGGAACTGGAAGCGCGCGGCATGCCGACCGAACTGGCACTGCTGCCGATGGTCGAAAGCTCGTTCAACCCGATGGCCTACTCGCGCTCGCACGCCTCCGGCCTTTGGCAGTTCATTCCGGCGACCGGCAAGCGTTTCAATCTCGAGCAAAACTGGTGGCAAGATCAGCGCCGCGACATCGTCGCTTCGACCGGCGCCGCGCTTGAATACCTGCAGACCATCTATGACATGCACGGCGACTGGCACCTGGCGCTGGCCTCCTACAACTGGGGCGAAGGCGCGGTCAAGCGGGCGATCGAGAAGAACCAGGCGAAGGGCCTGCCGACCGATTACGCCAGCCTGACGATGCCTAACGAAACCCGGCATTACGTGCCGAAGCTGCAGGCGCTCAAGAACATCTTCAGCAACGCGACGCTGATGAGCCAGTTGGGCCTGCCGGAAATCATCAATCGCCCCTACTTCGCGACCGTCGGAACGCCGCGGCCGATGGACGTCAAGACTGCGGCCCGCCTTGCCAACATGCCGGTCGACGAATTCATGGCGTTGAATCCCTCGCATAACCGCCCGGTCATGAAAGCCGATACCCCGGTCGTCCTGCCCGCCGACAAGCTTGCCACCTTCCAGAACAACCTGGAGAACCACGACGCACCACTGACCGAATGGCAGGCCTACACGCTAAAATCCGGGGAGAAGCTGGACCAGGTGGCGCCGCGCTTTGGCATCGCCCTCTCCGACCTGCTGCGCGCCAACGGTCTAAACGGCAAGATTAAACTGGCAGTCGGCTCCACCGTGCTGGTACCGGCCGGCAAGGGGGCCGACAATCTGGAAAGCATGGGCGCCGAACCCCGTCTGCCGCAGATCGTCGAGCCGGAACCAAAGGCACAGGTCGCAGGAACCCAGTCAGTGCGCTCGGGCAAGGCCGACAAACTGACCAAGGGCAAAGCAGCCGACAACAAGCTCGCTGCCAAGGATACAAAGAAAAGCAGCGTCAAGCTGGCCGCTGCCGATACCTCAAAGGCTCCGAACAAGGTCACGAAGACAACTAGCGGCGAGAAAACCAAGGTCGCTGCAGCTAAACCTGCCGCTCCGACCAAGGTCGCCAAATCGGGCAACGGACGGCGTAGTTAATCTGCCATCCGGTGGACTTGAACCGGGGTTTCGGACTCAAACCGATTCCCCTCCTTTGCCTGTTGCGGTCAACCGCCAAAAACGGAAAAAATCAGAATCCTCCCGATTTAATTCGGGCTTGGCCCATTTGCTCACTAACTGTTCCTCGCGCTGCGGCCCGTTAAAATATCCGAAAATCATAGGGGGATGGCTTAAGGTAGTGCCATGATGGCCTCTTTGATTGAACCTTCCCCCTTTTAATCGCAATGCCGGAACATCAGCGTCCTATGCCAACAAGGCTGTCGGATTTCTTTACAGTAGCGCCGGTTCAAACAAGCAATAAAAGCTGAAGCGCTGATGGATAGTTGCACCGCAACAAATGGCGTGATTTATGCTTATGCGAACGCAGGGAGCATATCGCCTGCGAGATCGGCTTCCAACTCGATTTTTTCCTCTGAAACGTCAATTCATCCAGGAGCAAAAGACATGAACATGTTCTCATTGCCTCAAAGAATTGCCACAGTCGCCTTGGCTCTTGCCACTTGCGCTGCTACAGCGGCGCCAACCACGACGGACACGTTTGCATTGCGCCTGCAGAACAGCGCCAACTCGAACAATTATGCGACGGGAGATATTTTGTTGTGGGGATCAAACTCAGTAAATCCCGCATCGACAAGCTATGGCATTACACGCCAATGCCCTCCAGGAAGCGCCTGCACCACCCCCAACGACCCTGACTGGGTCAAACAAGCGCTTTTCTACCGTCCGTATACTCTACAACCGGATCAGTTTTTCGCCAGTCGCCCCTATGACGCCAATCTGACCAACTCATGGGATCTCGTCCTTTCGTCAACCCCGAATTTCGCACAGGGAACCAACAGTGTTTACCCCACCCAGGCAGTCGGTAACGTCGGCTCAATGCCGTTTGTACAATCGATGAGCGTTTCGGGGGCCGGCCTGACGCCGACCATCAGTTGGCAATTGCCGACGACCCTCAATAATGTAGCAATCGACAAAACCACCGTGCGCGTTTTTGACATTGGGAGCCCGGTGACAACAACGAACCGGAACGGCTCGAGTACCCAGTCGTTCCAGCAAGCAGACTTCATCTACGAAAGCAATGCGATTACGGGAAACAGCTTCCAGTTGCCATCGTCGTTGAACCTACAGTATGGCCATCAATACTCGATTGCAATCACCCTGACGGACACGCGCGCTGACGGCTCGCCACAATCGCGTTCGCAATCGTATTTCGACTTTACACCGCTCAACACGGGCAACATCAACGTCTACCTTCCCACCTTCCAGCCGATACCGACTACGAGCGGCATGACTGCCGGACCGCTTTATGGCTTTAACATTTCAGGGGTATCGAGCAACACAGTGACCTATATCGATCCGCTGGTGGCAACGGGCTTCACGTTCGAGAAGGGTGCGAACGATCCGAATTTCTGGAAGGTGGAGATAGTCAGTCAGATTGGCGATGGCTTATACGATGTTTATATTTGGAACGGTTCGGGCTGGACCTTGGCCATGACCGGACTTGCCGTGAATACTTTTTTTGACTTTGGACAAGCGGGCGTTTCCAAATTCCAGATCAGAGGAATCGAAACCTCGGCGGAATTAAATCCCTTTGACATCACTGCTTTCGTGACAGGATTGATGTTCGTAGGGAATGGTGACTTCACCGGAACCATGCAGGCGATAATCGCCGACACAAGCGTACCGGAACCAGGCACATTTTTGATGTTGGGCGTGGGTCTGTTTGGCATCAGAATTTTTCGGCGAAAACGCATCGTTTGAATTGGTTCGCTCACCTCTGGCGCACAAAAATATATAGTAATGTCATATTCGCGGCTGGCTTCAATTCGCCCAGACCATAGACACCACGCTAATTCAGCCGACCAGGTAACAGTTGACAGTGTGCGTCGCTGAGACCCCGGTACTTTCCGGATAGCGCTGCCGGCAGACATCCATGGCCTGCGGGCAGCGTGGGTGGAAATGGCAGCCGGCCGGCGGATTGGCCGGCGACGGCGTTTCACCGGGCAGGCGGATCGCCGCCGAAGGCGCATCCAGCCGCGGCACCGGCACCGCCGACAGTAGCGCCTGCGTATAGGGATGCTTCGGTGAACGCAGCACCTCCTGCGCACTGCCCCGCTCGACGATGCGCCCGAGGTACATCACCGCGACATCGTTGGCCAGATACTCGACCACCGCGAAGTTGTGGGTAATGAACAGATAGGCGACGCCGAGTTCTTCCTGTAGTTTCTTGAGCAAGTTGAGGATTTGCGCCTGCACCGACACGTCGAGGGCGGAAGTCGGTTCGTCGCAGATCAGCAGTTCCGGCTGCACGGCGAGGGCGCGGGCGATGGCGATGCGCTGGCGCTGGCCGCCGGAAAATTCGTGCGGATAGCGGCCGGCGGCTTCGTCCGGCAGGCCGACCTGCTTGAGCAAGGCCGCCACTGCACTGCACTGCGCGGCGCCGTCGCTTTCCAGACCGAGCGCCGCCATGCCTTCGGCAATGATTTCGCCGACCCGCAGGCGCGGGTTGAGCGAGGCGAACGGATCCTGGAAAACCATTTGCATGTGGCGGCGGGCGGCCCGCAGGCGCTTGCCCTGCACGCCGACCAGTTCGCTGCCGCCGAGGCGGACGCTGCCGGCGGTCGGCTTGACGAGTTGCAGCAGCGCCTTGCCGACCGTCGTCTTGCCGCAGCCGGATTCGCCGACCAAGGCCAGCGTGCGCCCGGCGGAAATGGCCAGCGAAACGCCGTCGACCGCAAGCACCTGGCCGACCGTCCGTTGCAGGATGCCGCGGCGGATCGGGAAATGGACTTTCAGATCGACCACGTCGAGGAACGACGTCATCTCGGGCATGAGATGGCCGAGGCCCATGCGCGGGGTATGGTCGGCAACCGCGGTGGCACCGCCTGTCCAGTGGCAGCGCAAGCTGTGGCTGGCGGCCACGCCGCGCCAGTCCGGCGAACTTTCGCGGCAGACCGGTATCACGTGCGAACAGCGGTCAGCGAAGCGGCAGCCGGCCGGCATCGCGGCCAGCGATGGCACCTGGCCGGGAATCGTGGTCAGCGCCATGCCGCGCCGCGAGACTTCCGGCAGGGCCGCGAACAGCGCCTGCGTGTAGGGATGTTGCGGGCGGGTGAAGAATTCCTCGCGGTCGGCGACTTCGACCAGTTCGCCGGCGTACATGACGCCGATGCGGTGCGCCATTTTGGCGACGACGCCGAGATCGTGGGTGATCAGCAGCATGCCCATGCCGCGCTCGCGCTGCAGTTGTGCCAGCAGGTCGAGAATCTGCGCCTGGACGGTGACGTCGAGCGCCGTCGTCGGTTCGTCGGCGATCAGCAGGTCAGGCTCGCCGGCCAGCGCGATGGCGATCATCACGCGCTGCTTCATGCCGCCGGAAAACTGGAAGGGATATTCGTCGAGCCGCCGTTCGGGGTCGGCGATACCGACCTGGCGCAGCAGTTCCAGCATGCGCTGGCGGGCCGGCTCGCCGCGCAGGTCGCAATGGCGGTCGAGCACTTCGCCGATCTGCACGCCGACGGTGAGCACCGGGTTGAGGCTGGTCGCCGGCTCCTGGAAGATCATCGCGATGCGGGCGCCGCGCACCTGGCGCATGTCAGCTTCGGCCAGGGTCAGCAATTCCTCGCCTTCCAGCTTGATGCTGCCGCCGGTGATGCGTCCGGCGGCCGGCAGCAGGCGCATGATGCCCTGCGCCGTCGCCGATTTTCCGCAGCCGGATTCGCCGAGCAGCGCGAAGGTTTCGCCTTTGGAAATGGCAAAGGAAATGCCGTCGACCGCAGCAAGCGTCTTTTTACCGGCGGCGAAGCCGAGCCGCAGCTTGGTGACTTCGAGCATCAGGCGGCCCTCGGGTCGAATGCGTCGCGCACCGCGTCGGCGAACAGATTGGCGGCCAGCACGAGGATGAACATGGTGGTGAAGGCCGCCGCCAGCGACCACCAGACGACCGGCTCGCGGCCCAGTTCCATGCGCGCGCTGTTGATCATGGTGCCGAAACTGATCATGGTCGGGTCGACGCCGATGCCGACGTAGGAAAGCACGGCTTCGGCCAGCACCAGCCCGGAAAAATCCATGACCAGCGCGATGATCACGATGTGCATCAGGTTGGGCAGGATGTGGCGGACGACGATGCGCCAGCTCGACACGCCGAAGGCCTGCGCCGCCTGGATGTATTCGAGTTCGCGCAGCTTGAGCGTCTCGCCGCGCAGCAGCCGGCAGAGGCCCGTCCAGCTCGTGATGCCGAGGATGAAGCAGAGGGCGAGCAAGCGCAGGTCGGCGCGTTCGGCGGCGGTCGAGAACCATTGCGGATGGGTGTCGATGACCACCTGCATCATCAGCACGGCGGCGGCGATCAGCAGCACGCCGGGAATCGAGTTGAGCACGGTGTAGACGTACTGGATCAGGTCGTCGATCCAGCCGCGAAAATAACCGGCAACGATGCCGAGCAAGACCGCCATCGGCAGCATCACCAGCGTCGTGACGAGGCCGATAATCAGCCCGGTGCGCACGCTTTTCAGCACCTGATAGAGCACGTCCTGCCCGACCTTGTCGGTGCCGAAGACGTGGTATTGACCGGCAAGCCAGAACAGCGGGACGACGATTAGCAGCATGATGCCTAATGTGACCAAAACGGCGTTCCACGCAAAAACCGTTTCGCCGCGCCAGATTTTTTGCCATCCCGAGGCGTCGACCGCAACCGTATCGCCGCGCCCGACCAGCGCCGACGCTGCTGCCGCCAGCGCCAGCCAGCCGAGCAAGGCCAGCACGCCGACGCGGAATGCCGTCATCCCGGCATCGGCTGCAACATCCCCCTCGCGCTCGCCGAGATGGCTGCCGCCGTGTTTCAGGCGCGGGTAGTCGCGCAGCGTTTCGCCACCCGGCAGGTCAATCGTTTCCTTGGCGTAGAGGCGGGTGGCGAAGGGTTCGGAATAGGTTTTCTCGTTGCGCAGGCGCAGCGGCGCCGCCAGCACGTCAAGCACCGACAGCACCTCGATGGCGTAGCTGGCCTTCTGCCCCGGCTTGCCTTCGAGTTGCAGACGGAAATGCAGCGAATCGAGCAGGCCGATGGCGATGAAGGCGAGCAGCACCGTCGCCGACGCCATGCCGACCCGGTTGGCGCCGACCCGCCGCCAGGCAGCGAGCAGCGGCGGCGTCTTCGCCACCAGCACGCCGACGCCGATGCCGGCCGCCACCAGCAGCCAGATCAGCATGTCCGACCAGAGGACGACGATCTGGAAGCCGGTCATTCGAAGCGGATCCGCGGGTCGACCACGGTGTAGGAAATATCGGTCAGGATCAGGCCGACGATGTAGAGCACCGAGCCGATGAAGACCATCGAGCGCACGACGGCGAAATCCTGCGCATTGATCGCGTCGATGGTGTAGCTGCCGAGGCCGGGCACGCCGAAGAAGGATTCAGTCAGCAGCGAGCCCATGAAGAGCAGCGGGATGACGACGACGACGCCGGTCAGGATCGGGATCAGCGCGTTGCGCAACACGTGGCGGAAGAAGACGACGGTTTCCGGCAGCCCCTTGGCGCGCGCGGTGCGCACGTAATCCTTGTTCACTTCTTCGAGGAAGATGGTGCGATACCAGCGGGTAGAAGAACCGATGCCGGAAATGACGCCGATAAAGACCGGCAGCAGCAGGAAACGCCAGGCGTCGATGCCGTCGGCGTAGCCGGAAATCGGCACCAGACGCCAGACCTTACTGATCAGGAACTGGCCGCCGATGATGTAGAACAAGCCGGAAATCGACATCGCCGCCACACAGAGCACGACGCCCCAGAAATCGAAGGCGGTGGCGCGGAAGAAGGCCAGCGTCAGGGCGAAAGTCACCGTCACGAACAAACCGAGGATGAAAGTCGGCAGTGCGATGGCCAGCGACGGCCCCATGCGCGCGGCAATTTCGCGGGCGATGTCGCGGCCGTCCTCGGCGCTGCCGAAATCGCCGACGAACATGCGCGCCGATTTCTGGAAGAAGATGGTGTCGGTTACGGTCGACAGCCCTTTGGCACCCGAATTGATCAGCAGCGGCCGGTCGTAGCCACGCTCGACCTTCCATTTCTCGATTGCCTCCGGCGTCACGCGCTTGACACCCAGTTGCATGCGCGCCATGTCGTCCGGCGTGTTGACGACGAAAAACAGCGCGAAGGTGAGCAGGTTCACCCCGATCAGGATCGGGATGGCATACAGCAGGCGGCGAACGATGTAGGCGAGCACAGGCGGATTATGCCAAGAGCCGGCGCAGGATGAACACAAACAGCGCAACAATCGCCAGCGCCCAGGCCAGCACCGCGTAGTCGGAGCGTAGCGGCGGCTCGCCGGGCATGCGCGGATCGCGCAACTCGGCCGGGAACGGCCGCGGCGGCACCGGGATGATCCGCTGCTGTGCCGGGTCGGGCGGCACGCGCGCGGCGTATTCGCGGCTCGAATCGACAGGCCAGTCGCCCCAGGCCCGGCTCGACGGGAACTGGGGAACGCGGATCAGCATGATCTCCTGCACATCGTCAGCCAGCAGGCGCTCGAAATCGCTCAACGTGCGTTGGCTTTGCCCGCTCGCCAGTCGCAACAGATCGGCCGCGATTTCCTCGAAGGCGGCGGCCGGGTAGAGCCGCGTCCGGTCTTCGGTCAGGTAGTCGAACACCGCCTTGCCCTTCTTCAGACTGCGCGCCTTGAACGCCGTCAGCGGCAGCGCCGGAATCGCCTTCAGCCAGCTTTCCGGCCCGCGTTCGAGTATGCGCCAGCCCAGCGTGCGCAACGTCGTCACGCTGATGCCGGCACAGTTGGCGCGGGCGTGCTGATAGGCGAACTGGTGGCGGTAGAAGTGGTTGTAGACGCGCCCGAAAGCCGACTGCAGGTAGTTCGGCACTCGCGCATCCTTGAGCGTCGCCACCAACATGTACGACGGCCGGTACCAGGCCTGGCCGCTGTTGAGGTCGCCGAGGTAATTGTCGAGCGGTACCGGAGCGGCGATGATGCCCTTCTCGCTCTCGGCGTCCAGCGTATAGAAATTATTCACCAGCAGGTCGTCGATCACGCCTTCGCTGCCGACCTGCCCGGTCATCAGCGCGAAATGACCGCCGTGCGCTTCGTCGTCGTCGCCCTGGGCGCCGTTGAGCATCAGCCCGATGAGTGGCTGCCCAGCCTGCACCGCCGGCGCGCCGGGCCGGCGCCAGACGGAATCGACGGCGAACGGGCTGCGCGCCCCGCCCTGTGGCTGCGCCCGTACCCAATCACGAATCGCCGCCGGACCCGGCGCCAACGCGACGCTTGCTGGCACCGGCGGCAATCGGAAATCCTGCGGCCAGAAGGTGCGGGCAATGAAAGTGTCGCCAATTTGATTTCCGCGTATTTTCAGGCGTCGACCGCAGCAGAAGGCAATGCTACTCGCGTCGAACCACGACCCGTTGAGCGGCAGTTTCGCCACCAGTTGCAGGGCCAGTTCGCCGTGCGCCGTTTTGACCTTCGTTCCGCCCGGATCGAGAACGGTATCGCGCTCGACCAGCGGCGAACCGACCCAGACCAGCGGGGGATAAGCCGGCACGCCGCCCGGCGGGTTCGTTTCGGCCCACGCCGCCAGATCCTGCGTCATCGTCAGGTCGCGCGCGAACCCGGCCAGTGGCAGGCCCGGCTTCGGCACGGCGATCATCTCGTCGCGGAAGTACCACATGGCTTGCGGCAACGCAGCCTGATCGGCCGAGCGGTCGGTACCAATCACGAAATTGTCGGAGGGCAGCAAGCCAAAGGCATCCATGGACGGATTCTGCCCGAAACCGACCTATCGCTTACGTTGCATTTTCAGGACGCGCGGCCTCGTAGCCTTCCGGGTTTCCCGCTTGCCAGCGCCAGGCGTCACGGCACATGGCATCGAGATCGTATTCAGCACGCCACCCGAGCAATTCGCCGGCGAGTGCCGGATCGGCGTAACAGGCGGCGACGTCGCCCGGCCGGCGCGGCTTGATGCGATAGGCGACGCGCTGGCCGCTGGCCTTTTCGAAGGCGGCGACCACTTCCAGAACGCTGTAGCCGCGCCCGGTGCCGAGATTGACGGTCAGCATGCCGGCGGATCGTTCGAGTGCTGCCAAGGCCGCCAGATGCCCGCGCGCCAGGTCGACAACGTGGATGTAGTCGCGCACGCCGGTGCCATCCGGCGTCGGGTAGTCGTCGCCGAACACCCCGAGTTCCGCCCGGCGCCCGATCGCGACCTGGCTGACGTAGGGCATCAGGTTGTTGGGCGTTCCCCGCGGATCCTCGCCGATCAGGCCGCTGCGATGCGCGCCGACCGGGTTGAAGTAGCGCAGCAGGACGATGCGCCAGGCGGGATCGCCAGCGGCGAAGTCACGCAGCATCTCCTCGATGTGCAGTTTCGTGCGCCCGTAGGGGTTGGTCGCCTGCAACGGGAAATCCTCGCGGATCGGCACCGCATGCGGGTCGCCATAGACCGTCGCTGACGAACTGAAGACCATCTGGCGAACGCCGGCCGCAGCCATCGCCTCGCACAGCCGCAGCGAGCCCAGCACGTTGTTGTCGTAATAGCGCATCGGCTCGGCGACCGATTCACCCACCGCCTTGAGGCCGGCGAAATGGATCACCGATTCGATGGAAAATTCCCTGAAGGTTGCGGTCAACGCCCCGGGATCGCGAATATCACCCTCGACGAAACGCGGGCGAATCCCGGTGATGGCCTCGATGCGTTCGAGCACGCGGATGGAACTGTTTGCCAGGTTGTCGAAAATCACCAGGTCGCGGCCGGCCTGCAGCAGTTCGACGACCGTGTGCGAACCGATATAGCCGGTGCCGCCGGTAACCAGAATCATCGTCAGTTCCGCCCGTAGGTATCTTCGAAGCGGACAATGTCGTCCTCGCCGAGGTAGCTTCCCGACTGCACCTCGATCATTTCGAGCGGCACGATGCCGGGGTTGGCAAGGCGATGGGTGACGCCGAGCGGAATGTAGGTCGACTGGTTTTCCGAGACCAGGAAAATTTCCTCCCCCTTCGTCACCTTCGCCGTGCCGCTGACGACAATCCAGTGTTCAGCGCGGTGATGGTGCATCTGCAGCGACAGCGAAGCGCCCGGCTTGACGCAGATGCGCTTGACCTGAAAGCGCGCCCCGGCATCGACGCCGTCGTACCAGCCCCAAGGCCGGAACACCTTGCGATGCCATTGCACCACGCTGCGCTGCTCGGCCTTCAGGCGCTCGACGATCTTCTTCACGTCCTGCGTCGCATCGTGGTGGGCGACGAGCACCGCATCGTCGGTCTCGACGACGACCAGATTGCTGACGCCGACGCAGGCGACCAGCCGCCCTTCGGAAATGGCCAGGGTGTCGCTGCAGGATTCGAGCAGGACATCGCCGCGCGCGGCATTGCCGCGCTCGCACTTTGGCAGCACCTTCCACAGCGCATCCCAGGCGCCGACGTCCGACCAGCCGGCGGACAGCGGGATAACGGCACTCGCCGGCAAGCCGCCCTGCCCGGTGGTCAGGCGTTCCATCACCGCATAATCGATCGAATCGGCGGGACAAGCAGCGAAGACTTCGCGGGCGACGCGCACGAAATCACCGTCCGTGCTGCCTTCTGCCAAGGCCTGCCGGCAAGCGGCAAGGATATCCGGGCGGCAGGCCTCCAGCGCCGCCAACCACACCGAGGCGCGCATTACGAACAAACCACTATTCCACAGGTACTCGCCGGAATCGACGTAGGTCTCGGCCACTTCCCGCTTGGGCTTCTCGACGAAGCGGGCCAGCCGGAAAGCCTCGGTCTCGCCGGCCAGCGGCGCACCTTTCTGGATGTAGCCGTAACCAGTTTCCGGACAATCCGGCGTGATCCCGAAGGTGACTGCCAGCCCGGTCTCGGCCAGACGCGCCGCCTTGACGACCGCGGCCTGGAACGCCGCTGCGTCCAGAATCACGTGATCGGCCGGCATCACCACCAGCACGGGGTCGGCCCCGCCCTGGGAGGCGAACAGGGCCGCCAGTGTCAGCGCTGGGGCGGTATTGCGCCCGACCGGTTCGAGAATGATCTTGCCGCACTTGCCGAGCAGGCGAATCTGTTCAGCCACGACGAAGCGATGTTCCTCATTGCAGACCAGCAAGGGATCGCCCAGCGTAGGAATGCCGTCCATTCGGGCCACCGTCGCCTGCAGCATCGACTGGTCATCGACCAGCGGCAACAATTGCTTGGGATACTTCTCGCGCGAAAGCGGCCACAGACGGGTACCGGAGCCACCGGAAAGGACAACTGGAATAATTGATGTCATCGTAGTAAGCGGGGAATGTCTATCTTTAGAATTCTAATCGCAGATCAGCCTGCGAAAGATACAAAAAGCCAGCTCAATGTCAGCTTGCCATTGCCTATTGGTGC
>Ga0209202_1001715_pt1 | contig 12882 bp, 10 predicted proteins | sample AD_UKC032_MetaG_FD_184416 | JGI IMG/M metagenome (GOLD analysis project Ga0209202, IMG submission 184416) | Active sludge microbial communities of municipal wastewater-treating anaerobic digesters from USA - AD_UKC032_MetaG (SPAdes) (version 2) | ecosystem: Engineered > Bioreactor > Anaerobic >... | reverse complement strand
ATCAAATTGTATTTTCGTGTAAAGCTAAAATAGGCACTTTCACATGATATGACAATTTTTGAGTCATACTTTGTTTGAATAATTCTTCAAAGAACCCTCTTTTGTAATTAAGCATTGCTAACATATCAACATTATAAGAATCTATAAAATTCAAAATAGAAGTACTAACATCTTCACTTTCATAAATATGGAAGACTACATTTTCTCCTTTTAATAAAAACTTCCAATCTTCAATTACCACTTCTTTTACATCCGATTTTTTAGTTTTGATATATAAACAATGAATTTTAGCCTCAAACAAATTGGCTAATTCTATAATTTTTTTCAATGCTTTTAAATCTTTCTCACGGAATCTTGTGGTAAAAACTATATTATTGATTCCTGTAAAATCTGAATCTTCCGGAACACCAATAACGATGGCTTCTACTTCAGTAATAACGCTTCCGGTATTAGAACCCAAAAACGTTTCTTTCAAACCACTTGCCCCTTTAGTTCCCATTACCACATAATCAATGTGTTCCTCTTTTACAACTTTTTTAATAGCCCAAACTAAATCACCGTGTTTTAATATATTACTGATTTTTACATGACTCAAGTGATATCTTTCTGCAACATCTCTCAAAACCGGAATTTGATCTTTGAAATTTTCAAAATTTTCAAGTTCAATACTGTCATAAACCTCTTTCAATGTACTTGGCAGTCCACCGATATGTAATTGAGGTAACTCATAAGCGTGAAGTGTAATCACTTCCGCCTTAATTGCATCTGCCAATTTTAAAGCATAAATGAACGCATTATTAGATGCTTCTGAAAAATCGGTTGGAAAAAGAATACGTTTCATTAGTTCTGATATTTAAATTATATAAAATTAACTTACGTAAATTTAGCAAAATTTTCACGTAGATTGTATGATAAATGTCATTAATAACAACTATTTAACAATGTCCAAAAGACTTATATTTCCGTCGTGTTTCATTAATTATTGCTAATTTTACAACAAAATCCGATTGCTATGATTCCAAATGAAACGATTGTTGCTTTAGCTACACCCTCCGGTGCAGGAGCTATCGCTGTAATTAGAATTTCCGGTAAAAATTCAATTCAAATTGCTTCCACCGTTTTTCAATCCGTTTCCGGAAAAGACATCACTAAACAAAAAACACATACCCTTCATTTAGGATATGTTGCAGATGGTCCAAAAATATATGACCAAGTTTTGCTTTCAATTTTTAAAAATCCAAATTCTTATACCGGAGAAGATGTGGTAGAAATTTCGTGTCATGGTTCAGTTTTTATACAACAACAAATTATTCAACTTTTACTTCGTAAAGGATGTAAAATGGCTCAGCCGGGTGAATTTACTTTACGGGCTTTTTTAAATGGTAAACTGGATTTATCTCAGGCAGAAGCCGTTGCCGATTTAATTTCTTCTGATAATGAAGCCTCACACCAAATAGCCATGCAGCAAATGCGAGGTGGCTTTAGTAATGAAATTGCCAAATTAAGAGAAGAACTATTAAATTTTGCTTCACTGATTGAATTAGAATTAGATTTTGCGGAAGAAGACGTTGAATTTGCTGACAGAACACAATTTCATGATTTATTAAATAGAATTGAATTTGTTTTAAAACGATTAATCGATTCATTCGCCGTTGGAAATGTCATCAAAAATGGAATACCAATTGCCATTGTGGGCGAACCCAATGTAGGTAAATCTACTTTGTTAAATGCTTTATTAAACGAAGAAAGAGCTATAGTATCAGAAATTGCTGGAACAACCCGTGATACCATTGAAGATGAATTAGTCATCGAAGGTATAGGATTCCGTTTTATTGATACTGCCGGAATAAGAGAAACCAATGATGTTGTGGAAAGTATTGGCATCAAAAAAACGTTTGAAAAAATTGAACAGGCTCAGGTCGTTGTTTTTTTAGTTGATAGTTCTCAGTTGTCCCTTTTCGGTTCTCAGTTGTCAGTTGACCAATTGAAAATGGAGATTGAACAAATAAGAAATAAATATCCCCATAAAACAATTTTAACGATTATCAATAAAAAAGACTTGATTTCATCTGAAATGCTCCATATGTTAGAAACACAACTAACAACCGAAAACAAACAGCTGCAAACTCTTTTTATCTCTGCTAAAAACAAAGAAGGCATCGATGAACTCAAGCAAACCCTACTCTCTTTTGTCAACACCGGTGCTCTACGCAATAATGAAACCATCATTACCAATACACGCCATTATGATTCTCTTTTAAAAGCTTTAGAAGAAATTCAAAAAGTGAAATGGGGATTAGAATCCAATCTTTCCTCTGACTTAATGGCAATAGATATTAGAGAGGCCTTATACCATTTTGGAGAAATTACCGGTGAAGTTACTAATGATGAATTGCTGGGGAATATTTTTGCAAATTTCTGTATCGGAAAGTAATAATCATTCTTTTATTTGTTAACTACCTATTTTTGTTGACTTTATAACAAATATTCTTCTTTTATTTGTTGCCCAATAACCTTTTATTCGTTATATTTGTTGTTCTATTGTTGCCCAATGATAGATTTTGTTGCCCAAATTCAAAGGCAACAAACTTGGCGAAATGATGCTACATATTGCTACACTTCGCTACATTATGCAACACAACGCAACATATTATGAGTAGCAATATGGCAATTCCGAAAACCTGTTCTTATTGTGGTAAGGCTTTTATAGCCAAAACCACTTTAACCAGATATTGTGGCCATACTTGTAATTCCAGACACTACAAACAAAAAGTCAAGGAAGACAAAATTCAAAACTCATTAGTTGAGCAACAGCAAACAATGCAAAGTTTGCCAACCTTGCAATCTGCAAACTCCAACTCTCTCACATCCAAAAACTTTTTATCCGTTCAGGATGCAGCAGAACTAATTGGAGTAAGTCGATGGACAATCAACAGAATGATAAAACGTGGAGAACTACAAATTCACAAGTTTGGAAGAAAGAAAATAATTCAACGCACACAGATAGATAAACTTTTTAATTGATGGTATTATGAAAGTTACTTTAAGACAAAGACAGAAAGCAAACAAAATTAGCTTGTATCTTGATTACTATAAAAATGGTAAACGAGAATATGAGTATTTAGGTTTATACCTCATCCCAGAACCCGAAAAAGGAAAGTTAACACAAGCTCAAAAAGACGAAAACAAAAAAATCCTTTCATTAGCAGAAAGTGTTCGTTCCAAAAGGCATTTAGAAATTCAAAACGGAATGTATGGTTTCAATGACCAGGAGAAGTTAAAAGGCTTCTTCATTATCTATATGGAAACACTTGCCGAAATGAGAATGGAAAGTAAAGGCAATTATGACAACTGGGATAGCACCATCAAGCATTTAAGAAAGTTTTGTCCAAAAGATATTTCATTTGCTCAATTGGATAGAAAATTTGTGGAAGGTTTCAAAGACTACTTAACCAAAACAGCAAAGACACCAAGCAATAAAAACCTTTCTGATAATTCGGCACACTCCTATTTCAATAAATTTAGAGCAGCTTTAAAACAAGCCGTTAAAGATGGAATTATCCGTTCCAATCCTGCCGAGCAAGTAGACTGTTTGCCACAAGGCGACAGCGAAAGAGAGTTTCTAACACTTGAAGAATTACAAAGCATACTCAAACACGAATGTGAAATTCCAATCCTAAAAACAGCATTTGTATTCAGTTGCCTAACAGGTTTAAGATGGTCAGACATAAACAAACTAGTTTGGTCAGAAGTGCAGCACTCAAATGATTACGGTTGGTACATTCGTTTCAGACAAAAGAAAACTAAAGGAGCTGAAACATTACCAATGTCAGACCAAGCTCGTGATTTATTAAAAGAAATCGGAGAACCCGAAGAAAGAGTTTTCAAAGGATTAAAATACAGTGCGTGGCACAATCTAAAATTACAGCAATGGGTTATGAAAGCTGGAATAAGTAAAACAATTACATTCCATTGTGCGCGTCATACTTATGCAACTTTGCAACTCACGTTAGGAACTGATATATTTACAGTATCAAAATTACTAGGTCACAAAGACATCAGAACCACACAAGTATATGCCAAGATAATTGACGAAAAGAAAATGGAAGCTGCTAACAGAATAAAACTTGATTTTTAAAATGGATATAAAACAAATAACTTTCGAGGTTATACCTCATTTGGAGAAACTTTTTTTTCCACAATTATTGTTAGGTGAAGAGGTATCTTATACTCAGGACGAATTTGGTTCTTGGACACGTTCTAATAAAGACAAAAGCCCAAATGATTATGATTACATACCAAATCGTATTATCAATATATCACCTTCCGAAAACTTAAGCCGTATTAAAACATATTTTGAATTAAGTTATTTTACTCCAAAACAATTAGAATTTATCTTTAATCAATTAGACAAATCATTAATTAAATTTAACCAAATACCATTAGAAAAATTTATTTCATACGACAATTCAAAAATTAAATTTGAGCTCTTTGAAAAAGACTTAAGGTTTAAAAAAAAGGAACTTATTAATAACTATAATGAGTACAAAAAATCAATAGAAAAACCTACAGACAAAACAAACGAGCTTAAAATAATAAATTCAGTCTATGCTTTTAAAATTATTGCTGGTGCATCGAAAAAAAAAAAAGCCGCTGATTTATTTGAGACACTTGTCAAAGGCAACTATATTGATATAACATCTAAAAATGATTTCATTGATGCGTTTATAGGTAAAAATCCAAATAAAAAAATCAATTGGATTGGAGCATTTGGCGATTTAAAATCCTTTATTAAATATAGTATAAGTGAAAATTTAATTGAAAAAGTTTCTACAAAATGGATTTATACAACTAATCTTTTTACTTATAAAAATAACGAAATTACTAATAGTAGTTTAAATAACGCTAAGATTACAACCAACGATAGTAACATAAAAAAAATAGTAAAATCGATTTTATAATCTAATTTAAGTCAACTTTATTTGTAAAATATATGGAAAAAAAAGATTTTCACTTTTTTAAATTTGAGGAGGGAGAAATAATGATGAACCCATATGAGGTTTATCCTTTGGATGGCTATGAAGAACCAGAAAACTTTCCCAATTGTTGTAACTGGCATAAATCAATTGTTGATTTATCGATTGAGTTTTATGATAAATTCCCGAACTGTTGCGAGAAACATAAAAAATTCGCAAAGAACTTTAGCATTGATAAAACTAGATATGAGAATATAAAGATTGACATCGTGCGTAAAATGTGTTATACAATGCACTTTCTGGAAGTCAAAATTAACAACGAAGATTGGTACGAAGATACAATACATTGGTTTGAATATATAGAAAGAAGCTTTGGACAACCCGAAGTCGGTCTATCTCCTTACCTACAAAATCTATCCACATCAATTGAAAACAGTAAAAAAATCCCTGATGATAAAAAAGCAATCCTAAATAAATACTTCGAAGATTTACATAAACCACCAGTAAAAGCTAATGATACGGACTTTAATATTCTATTTGAAACATACTTTACTTGGCTAAAGCTTTTTCCATTTGAGTTGTCAATATTCAAAAATTTGAAGGCTCATTTTGAAAAGCAATTACCAATTGTTAAAGGTAAATCAGACTACAATCCATATACTGGCTTAACTGCCTTTAAAACAGTAAGTCAAACGGAATTAATTCAGAATTTAATAAACACAACTAATAGCATTTTATCAAAAGTTGACACATCGGTAATGGTTGAAAAAAACTTTAACGATCAAGCAAACATCCATAACCTAGAAATATTAAACAAACTTCATAGAACAAAGCAAGAAACACTTTTAAAAGAATTTTCAAAATCTGAAACCAAATACATTAAAACGATAAAAAAATGGTTGCAAAACGAGAAGGAATATTTCTCAAGTGTTGTACCTATTATTAATCAAAAATCTTTACCACAAGCAACTAAAGTTGAGACAATAAAAGCATTTAAACTTAAAGGGGTTCAAGCTACAATAAAAGATAAAGCAATTGATTTGCATAATTCATTAGTAACAAAACAATATCTAAATGAAGAATGCAAAAAAGACTTTATTAAACTTTTCACAGGGATACAAGCAGAAAATAAGATTTCTTGGTTAGGACAAAAAGGGGAATTAAAATCCTTTATTGATTTTCTATTATCACTTGGTAAAATTGAAAATTGCCAATCCAACAAATGGCAAATAACAGCTGCCAACTTTAAATATGTAAATGAAGACTTTACCCCTAAAAAAATTAAAGATGGTGATAAAGCAAAAAATGACATCAAAATAAAGCAAATAGTTCAAAGGATTAACTAACAAACTCCGCACCGCCTTTATTTATTTCATCTTTTTTTAAACTATCTTTCTTTTGTATCGTTTATAGTTACTAATACTAACAAAATCAACACTCCGCCTTAACTCCGCCTCTCAAAGGCGGAGTTCTTTTTACGCCATATTTCGTTCTAATTTGCACCAGTGTTTGAGGATAAAACCTCTCGTTCTCAAACACGAGAGAGGAAATTTTAACAATAAAATTTCAAAGCAAGATGGAAGAAATAATCCTTCAAAAATTAAGTAACATCGAAACAATGTTACAAGAGCAAAACCTATTAAAAAAGGACGTGCTAAACTTTAACGAAACTTGCGCTTATATAGACATAAGTGCATCACACCTGTACAAAATGACGAGCCAAAAGCTAATACCTCATTTTTGTCCACAAGGTAAAAAACTGTATTTCAAACGTGCTGAATTAGACGAATGGCTACTACGCAACCGTCAAGACAGTACCGACGAAATCGAGACAATGGCAGCCAACTATTTACTAACTCACAAAAGAAAATAAGCGATGCCATTCTACGAACCTTCAGAAAAAATGTTCCAAGAAATCCAAGAACATTTAAAAGAGATTACTGTTATTCTCAAAGAAAAACAGCAAATGCACCCAGACGAACTATTCTGCGACAATCAAGAGTTTATGAAAATTATGAACATAAGCAAACGATTAGCGCAAAGTTGGAGAGACAGCGGATTTATCGGCTATTGTCAGTTAGGCAATAAAATTTATTACCGCCTAAAAGACATTCAAGACTTATTGAACGAAAACTATAAACCGAAGAAAAAATGAGTGAAGTAGTAAACAAACAGCTGATGGTAAGCGTTTATAAAGAGTTTAAATACAACTTAGGAGAAAAAAACCTTATTGATGTTCTTAAAGAAATCAAATCCGATAAATACCAAAGTGAAGTAAATTCAATTCGCTACGCATTACATAAAGGAGACGAAAAAACAGCCGATGAAATTAAAAGTGGCTTAATTGGTTTTACAATGTCTGGCACGTTTGGAACAAGCAGAACCAAAGCCAACCTCATCTCCTATTCACAAATAATCGGATTAGACTTCGACCACATTCCAGTTACAGAACTCTATACATTAGTAAAGCTAATAAACGACTGCAAATACACGTTCGCATCGTTTATTAGTCCAAGTGGCGAAGGAATAAAAGTATTCATTAAAATCAACTCCAATGCAACACAACACGCTATCGCATACAATCAAGTGGCAACTTTTTATAAAAACCTATCAGGTTATGATTTTGATGCAAAATGCAAAGACATTACCCGATTGTGTTTTGTTTCTTATGATCCAGAGATTTATATAAAGGAAGATGCAACAATATTTGAAGTTCAAGAAGAAGCAATACCACTTCCAAAACCGCAAAAAGTGGAAACAACTTCTTTTGAAGCAACGGACACTTTATTGGACAAATGCCTAAAATTCACAGAGCAAAAAGAACAATACACTAACGGCAATAGAAATAACTTCATTCATCTATTTGCATCTAATGCCAATCGTTTCGGGATTTACGAAGCCGATACACTAGACTATTGTACTACCAATTTCGATTTAGACGAAAAAGAAATCAAAGCATCGGTTCAAAGTGCCTATAAAAATCAGTCGGCAGATTTTGCCAAGTTTGCCGACTTTGCCAACCGCAAACCTGTACTACAAAAAACAATTAGCAAAGCAAAAAATGACCCAATAGACGACGAAAACTATTTACTAAACACACCTATAATTCCGCAATCGGTTTACGACAACTTGCCTCCTATTCTTAAACAAGGCGCAGAAGCATTCTCCGAACCAAGAGAAAGAGATACGTTTCTAACAGGTGCTTTAGCAATTTTATCGGGTTGTTTACCAAATGTTACTGGTGAATATGGTGGCAGAACCGTATATCCTCATTTATTTTCTTTCATTCTTGCTCCTGCTGCATCAGGAAAAGGTGCGTTACAATCTTCTAAAGAATTAGCAGATAAATACCACGAAGAAGTCCTTAAAAATTCAAGAGAGCAAAAAAAAGAATACGACCTAAAAATGGCAGCTTACAAAAAAGCGCAACGTTTTCAAAAGAAAGACGACAATACACAAGAAGAAATTCCAGAAGAACCGCCATTCAAAGTAGTATTCATTCCGGCCAATACCAGTAATGCAAAAATTATCCAACACTTACAACAAAATGACGGTACAGGTATTATATGCGAAACCGAAGCCGACACGCTAGGACAAGTTTTCAAAAACGATTGGGGTTCTTATTCTGATTTGTTACGAAAAGCATTCCATAGCGAAAAAATATCCATTTCAAGAAAAACCAATAATGAGTATTTCGAAATTAACAATCCACGTTTAGCTGTTGCACTTTCGGGAACACCTCAACAAGTGTATAACATAATTGCATCTGCCGAAGATGGGTTATTTAGTCGTTTTGTTTTTTATGTTTTCAAAACCAACAGCAAATGGATTGACCCTTCTCCGTATGGTTCAAGAGTGAATTTAACCGACCATTTTGCCAAGTTATCAAACGTTGTATATGAAATGGTTTTGTTTCTCGATAGTGGTAAAACAAAAATACATTTAACCAAAGAACAATGGGACAAATTCAACCCAACATTCAGCGAGTATTTAAGTCAAATCAGTGCGTTTGTTTCAGAAGATGCTCAAAGTATTGTAAAAAGATTAGGTTTAGTTTTGTATAGAATGTGTATGATTTTTACAAGCATTCGTAAATTCCAAGCACAAGAACAAGCAACAGACATTCAATGTTTAGACGAAGATTTTGAAACAGCATCACAACTGATTGAAGTCTATTTAAAACACAACATTCTAATGTTCGAGAACTTACCAAAACAGGAAGACGAAGAAAATGGACCTTTCAAAAAAGGACAAAACAAAAAACTATTCTTTGATGCCTTACCAAATCACTTCACACGAAAAGAAGCAGTTGAATTAGGTGCTACCTTCAATATAGCAGAAAGAACAGTTGGTTCCTTTTTAAAATCTTGTTTAGGCAATTACTTACAACAACCTGAATATGGGACATATACAAAAATCATCTAAAGTCAAACAAAAACAAAAAAAAGAAGTTAATTTTTACTATTTTTGGAGATTAACAGTTTTTTATATAAATGTCAACAAAATTTTTTACAAACGATAGCGAAAATACTCTTATTAAGAAGTTTGAAGGGTTCTTTGAACACAATCAAGGCATACAAAATTTTGATGCTTTAGTAGGGTATTTACGGTCGTCAGGTTATTTTAAAGTTAGAGAATTTTTAAACAAAGTTCCTAAAATAAGATTATTGGTAGGTATTAGTGCTGATAAAATAATTGCTCAAGCAAATAACAAAGGATTAGAATTTTTTGCTGATAGAGAAAAAGCAAAAGAGGATTTTATTAATGAAATTCTAATTGACATTGAGAATGCTAACTATGATGAAAAAACCGAAAAAGGAATAAAGCAATTTTTTCAAGATTTAATTGAGCAGAAAATTGAAGTTAGAACTCATCCCGAAAAGACTATTCACGCTAAAGTTTATATATTTTACAAAGACATTCACAATCATTACAATACTGAAAGAACAGTAATTACAGGCTCTAGCAATTTAACAGATTCTGGAATAGGTTCTAAAGTAGAAAATAATTACGAATTTAATGTTGAGCTAAGTGAATATGCAGATGTGAAATTTGCTTATGATGAGTTTGAAAAACTTTGGAATGAATCTGAAAATATCCTTCCAGTTGATGCTGAAGAAATAGTAAAAAAATCATATTTAAAAGATGATTTTACACCTTATGAAATGTACATCAAAATGATGATTGAATACTTTGGTAATCGTGTAGAATATGATCCCTACAATATTGAATTATTACTTCCAGAAAAGTATATGAGATTAAAGTATCAAACCGATGCTGCTAATCAAGGTTACTCTATTATGCAAAAACACAATGGTTTTATTTTAGCCGATGTTGTTGGACTAGGTAAAACTATTATTGCTACAATGATTATTAAAAAATTCATTTATGAAAATGGTAGTCATTCTAAAGTTTTAATTGTTGCTCCACCAGCAATTAAAGCTAACTGGCAAAGAACAGCTCAAGATTTCTTAATTGATAATCATTTAGAATATGTTACAACAGGTAGCTTACACAAGGTTATTGATAATGATTACACCGATTTGCCTAATGCTGAACGTTATGATTTAATTGTAGTTGACGAATCTCATAAATTTAGAAATGATTACACAGAAATGTATTTGGCATTACAAGAAATCTGTAAAAAACCACGAGTTAAAGCAGGTGAAAATGGAGATACTAGAAAAAAAGTAATATTAATTTCAGCAACTCCATTAAATAATAGACCTGATGATATTGAAAATCAACTGTACTTATTCCAAGACAGAAGAAATTCAACATTAGATATACCAAATAAAAATTTACAAGAATATTTTAAACCTATTAATGAGCAATATAAAAAGTTAGCTGCCGAACCAAAACTAAATATACCAAAACTAAAGCTAATGTTTAATAAACTTCGTAATGATGTAGTTGAACCACTTGTTATCAGAAGAACAAGAAAAGACATTGAAAATAATAAAGAATATTTAGAAGATTTAAAAAATCAAAAAATAGTTTTCCCAAAAGTTGGTGACCCGATTTCTTTACACTATCAACTAGATGAAGAACTTTCTAAATTATTCATTGATACAATTGATTTAATTGCAGGATTAGATGAAAATGGAAAACCTTTATCAAATGCATTAGGGTATTTTAGATACAGAGCTATTGAGTATCTGGTAAATCCAGAAGATATTAAACTGTATGCTAAACGAAATCAAACCGTACAATCTATTTCTGAAAGATTATCTGCAATAATGAAAACTCTTATGGTTAAACGATTAGAAAGCAGTTTTCACGCTTTTAAAAAATCGTTGGGTCGATTAGATAAGGCAACTCAAAATATGCTAGATATGTTAGATAAGGACAGAGTTTTTATTGCTCCTGATTTAAACATAAACGAACTTATTGAAAAAGGTTTAACTGATGATGAAATACTATCATCTATTGAAAATAAAGGAGGTAATAATAGAGAGTTTAAAAAATCAGCTTTTAAAGAAGAATACATTGAACTACTTCTAAAAGACAAAAAGAAAATTTCTGATTTAATTAAACGATGGAATAAAATTTCTGTTGACCCTAAAATGGAAGAGTTTTTATACAATCTCAAAAACACTTTCTTTACAAAAAAAATAAACCATAGTGGTAAAATTGTAATCTTTACTGAAAGTACGGAAACAGCCAATGAAATTAAACACAAATTAGAAGCTGATGGTTTCGAAAAAATACTAACCATTGATAGTTCTAATAGGAAAAACGCTGATGGAATTATTCGTTCCAATTTTGATGCTAATTTAGAAGAATCGGAATGGCATTATGATTATGATATTATTATTACAACAGAAGTTTTAGCAGAAGGTATAAACTTGCACCGTAGTAATGTAATTGTAAATTATGATGTTCCTTGGAACAGTACAAGATTAATGCAAAGAATTGGTCGTGTCAATCGTATTGGTACGCGTGCAAAACAAATCTTCGTATATAATTTTTATCCGAGTGTTCAAGGAAATAATCAAATTAGATTAGAACAAACGGCCATTCGTAAACTACAAGCATTTCATACTGCTTTTGGCGAAGACAATAAAATATTTTCTTTGTTAGAAGAAGTTGGCGATGGTGCTTTATATGGAAATAAAATACAGCAGGAAGAAAGTGAAATATTAAAATATCTCAATGAATTAAGAGAATTCAAGAAGAACAATAAAGAATATTTCAAGAAAATTAGTCAAATACCAAATAAGGCAAGAGTTGGGAGAAAAGAAGACAATCTTCATTTTAAACCTATTTCCTTTAATGATGGAGATGATTTACCAGATAACGTTACTGGTTCATCAATTTGTTATTTAAAAGCAGACAACCATCCTGGTGTTTTTTGTTTTGTTAGTGGTGTTGGCAACACAAGGATTTTGAGCTTTTTAGATGCAGTTAAATTGTTTCAATCAACTCCTGAAGAAAAAAGAGTGGCTTTTCACGACAATCACTTTGAACAAGCCAAAATTGCTTTTCAACAATTCAAAAGCGATTCGGTGCAAAGTAATTTTCATTCAGTAAATAAAAAAGAATTGAGTCCAGCTGAAAACAAAGCAATTTCTAATCTAAATTATGCTATAAAGTTTTCACCAACGCCTCAAAAAACAGAAACGATGCGTTTATTGGTAGAGAGTATTAAGAATGGAACATTTTCAAGCAAAGGCACACCAAAAAAAGTAAATGATTTTTTCAAATCTTTTGAAACTATGATTGTAAAAGAAAAAGAGGCATTTTACGAAAAATTATTTATTGAAGTTATAGACGATTTGAACCTAAATCCAAGTGCTAACAATACCAAAAAAGAATATCAAATCATCAATCCAAAAATTGTTTTAACCGTTAGTATTAATTAAGTATGGCTGGTAAACTACAAATACAAGAATCATTTCAAAAA
>Ga0209202_1001712_pt1 | contig 12900 bp, 9 predicted proteins | sample AD_UKC032_MetaG_FD_184416 | JGI IMG/M metagenome (GOLD analysis project Ga0209202, IMG submission 184416) | Active sludge microbial communities of municipal wastewater-treating anaerobic digesters from USA - AD_UKC032_MetaG (SPAdes) (version 2) | ecosystem: Engineered > Bioreactor > Anaerobic >... | reverse complement strand
GCTCGGTCGAACCGACGTAGTCGGACGCGGCGCAGACCTCGAAACTGCACTCGGGGTGGGCAATCACCAGGCCGTCCGGATACTTGGCGCGGAAGGCGTCGATCTGTGCTTTCCGGAACATCTGATGTACCGAGCAATGGCCTTTCCACAGCAGGATGCGCGCCTTTCTGATCTGCTCCGGGGTCAGGCCGCCGAGTTCGAGGTCGGGATCCCAGACGACCATTTCGTCCATCGGGATGCCCAGGTTGTGCCCCGTCCATCGCCCGAGATGCTGGTCGGGGAAGAACAGCACCTTCGGCCGCTGCGCGAACGCCCATTTGGCGATGGTGCCGGCATTGGACGAGGTACACACGATGCCGCCATGTTCGCCGCAGAATGCCTTCAGATCCGCCGCCGAGTTGATGTAGGTGACTGGCGTGACCTCTTCATCGGCGTTCAGCACTTCGTTCAGTTCGCGCCAGCAACGTTCCACCTTTGCCAGATTGGCCATGTCGGCCATCGAACAGCCGGCGGCGAGGTCGGGCAGGATGGCGATCTGGTTCGGTGCGGTCATGATGTCGGCGACTTCGGCCATGAAGTGCACGCCGCAGAAGATGACATATTCGGCATCGGCTTGCGCGGCCAGCTTGGACAGCTTCAGCGAATCGCCGGTCAGGTCGGCGTGCTGGTAGACATCGGCACGCTGATAGTGGTGGCAGAGGATTATGGCCTTCTTGCCCAGTTTGGCGCGGGCGGCACGGATGCGCTCTGCGCAGTCCGCGTCCGGAAGGTTGTTGAAGGGGGCAAAGGCGATCGGGGAGGATTGCATGCTGTTCTCTGGAATGTCAGTTTGTAATTTTTTTGCGCCGCTGTCGGAAATGACACGGTGAATGTTTGAAGTGTCGTCAGTGTGTCTAATTAGACTGGTTCATGGCTTGGGCACGCTGTCGCGCGAGCCTCGGGAGCCTGATTAACTTTCCCATAATTTGTAACTGTTAGAATCCGAGTCCGATAGTATAGGGCACAGCGAATGGGTCACGATCATCACCATCAAGGGCAGCGTGCATTGACGCCGGGCGACCGTGCCGCCGAGGCGCAGCGCGCGACATGGGTGAGCGTCGCCGTGAACCTGCTGATGACCATTGCGCAGGTGCTGGTCGGCTGGATCGGGAACTCGCAGTCGCTGATCGCCCACGGCCTGCATTCATTTTCCGATTTGCTGTCCGACTTTCTGGTCATCTATGCGACCCGGCAAAGCGCGCACCCGGCTGACGCGGCCCACCCGTACGGCCACGCGCGGGTCGAAACGGCGGCCACGCTGATCCTTGGCGCCTCTCTGGCCCTGATCGGCGGGGCCATTCTGTGGGAATCGGGAATGCGCCTGCAGCATGTCGAACTGCTTCCCGCGGTCGAGTGGTTGGCATTCTGGGTGGCGGTGGCGACGGTGGTGGTCAAGGAGGGTCTCTACCGTTATCTGATTCGTGTCGCGGAACGCCTGCGCTCGCAACTGTTGACCGGCAATGCCCTGCATACGCGAGCCGACGCGGTGTCGGCGCTGGTCGTCGTCGTGGGCATCGGCGGCGCATTGCTCGGCTGGGGCTTTCTCGACCTGCTGGCGGCGGCGCTGATGGGCTTCATGATCTTGCGCATGGGGCTCGAACTGGCCTGGGGCGCGCTCAAGGAACTGATCGATACCGGGCTCGATGATGCGCAGGTCGATGCGATCCGCAAGACCTTGCTGGCGACGCCGGGCGTGCGCGGGCTGCACGAACTGCGCACCCGGCGCATGGCGCACCAGGCTCTGGTCGATGCTCATGTGCTGGTCGATGCCCGGATCAGCGTCTCCGAAGGACACCGGATTGCCGAGTCGGCGCGTGCCGGCGTGCTTCGCGAGCATCACGATGTGCTCGATGTGCTGGTGCATATTGATCCCGAGGATGATCTCGATCCGGATCTTGCTGCCGCCGGTCTGCCTTCCCGCGAGGCTTTGCTTGAGGAACTGGCGGATTTGCTGGTCACTCTGCCAACGCCCGAGCATGTCGTGCTTCACTATCTTGGCGGCCGGGTCGAGGTCGAGGTTTTTCTCGCCCATGATGTGTTTGCCGACATTTCGGCGCTCAGGTCGACCGAGGCCGCGCTCGCCGAACGGATCAAGGACCACCCAGCGATCCGCAGCATCTCGTTGAATTTTCGTATCGCACCAGAATAGTGCGCAATGCCCCATGTTTGCACTGCGTTGGTGCGCAAAACCAGTGGGTGATTGCCGTATCTCTTTGTGGCAAAATGAAACGCTTTGCTGGAAGCCATTGGCACGCTTTCTGCTAAATCTGATTCGTTAGCTTTTTTTGATTGTCGCCGGCCGCGCCGGTTTTTTGTTCAGTTAGGAGATTGACGGTTATGGCAACCCCGCAAGACGTGATGAAGATGGTCAAGGAAAACGACGCCAAGTTCGTCGATTTCCGTTTTACCGATACCCGTGGCAAGGAACAGCACGTCACCGTGCCGGTTTCCGCCTTCAGTGAGGACAAGTTCGAAAACGGCCACGCTTTCGACGGTTCCTCAATCGCCGGCTGGAAGGGCATCCAGGCTTCCGACATGCAACTGATGCCGGATCCCGCCACCGCCTACGTCGATCCCTTCTTCGACGAAACCACCGTCGTCCTGACCTGTGACGTCGTCGATCCTGCCGACGGCCGTGGCTACGACCGCGACCCGCGTTCCATCGCCAAGCGCGCCGAAGCCTACCTGAAGTCCTCCGGCATCGGCGACACCGCCTACTTTGGCCCGGAACCCGAATTCTTCGTTTTCGACTCCGTCGAGTGGAACGTCGACATGTCCGGTTGCAACCTGAAGATTTATTCTTCCGAGGCGGCCTGGACCTCCGGCGAGAAGACCGAAGGCGGCGGCGGCACCGGCCACCGTCCGACCGTCAAGGGCGGCTATTTCCCGGTTCCCCCGGTCGACAGCCTGCACGACATCCGTTCCGCCATGGTTCTGGCCCTCGAGGCCCTCGGCGTGCCGGTCGAAGTTCACCACCACGAAGTCGCCACTGCCGGCCAGTGCGAAATCGGTACCGTGTTCTCCACCCTGGTCAAGCGTGCCGACTGGACGCAGATCCTGAAATACGTGGTGCACAACGTGGCCCACCAGTACGGCAAGACCGCCACCTTCATGCCGAAGCCCATCGTCGGCGACAACGGTTCAGGCATGCACGTTCACCAGTCGATCTGGAAAGACGGCAAGAACCTGTTCGCCGGCGACGGCTACGCGGGCCTGTCCGAACTGGCCCTGTTCTACATCGGCGGCATCATCAAGCATGCCAAGGCGCTGAACGCGATCACCAACCCGGGCACCAACTCCTACAAGCGTCTGGTTCCGCACTACGAAGCGCCGGTCAAGCTGGCCTACTCGGCCAAGAACCGTTCAGCCTCGATCCGCATCCCGCACGTCGCCTCGTCCAAGGCGCGTCGTATCGAAACGCGCTTCCCGGATCCGATCGCCAACCCGTACCTGTGCTTCTCGGCGCTGATGATGGCCGGTCTCGATGGCATCCAGAACAAGCTCCATCCGGGCGACCCGGCCGACAAGAACCTGTACGATCTGCCGCCGGAAGAGGATGCGCTGATCCCGACCGTCTGTGCCTCGCTGGAAGAAGCGCTGATCGCGCTGGAGAACGATCACGAGTTCCTGACCCGTGGCGGCGTCTTCTCCAACGACTGGATCGAGTCCTACATCGCGCTCAAGATGGATGAAGTCAACAAGGTCCGCATGACGACGCACCCGGTCGAGTTCGACCTGTATTACTCCTGCTGATCCGGCAAGCCTCGGTGCAAGAAGGGCGGGATTTTCTTCCCGCCCTTTTTTTGTCCACGGTTTGGCGCGTGGAACGTTAACTCCGGTAAACTGAAACGGTTAAGAGGAATGATGACGATGACACGCAGTGCCCTTGCTACCTTTTTTGTTGTGCTTTCCTTGCCGGCATCGGCGCAGACCATTTACCGGTGCACCGATGCGAACGGTGGCATGCTGATCTCGAATACCCGCGTCGACAAGAGCTGCAAGCCGGTGGTCATAACGCAGGATGCAACGATCCCGGCACCCAGGAAGCCGGCGGGGGCAGCGGCCAATCCGACACCGGCGGGGTTCCCCAAGGTTCAGGAGGATACCCAGAAGGCCCGCGACACGGATCGCAAGCGCATCCTTGAGCAGGAGCTGGCGGGCGAGCAGCGCAGTCTCGAGCAGGCACAGCGCGAACTTACCGAACAGCAGGCAATACGCCCTGCCGAGAGCGCTTCCACAACGCTGGATCGCGTCCAGCCTTACCGTGACCGCGTCGCGCAGCATGAGCGCAACATCGTGGCCATCCAGAAGGAAATCTCCGGCCTGCGCTGATCAGGCGCTGTCGGGCCTGACCTTGTACCAGGCGGCGTACAGCGCCGGCAGGAACAGCAGGGTGAGGGCGGTGGCAACGATCAGGCCGCCCATGATGGCGACCGCCATCGGTCCGAAGAAGTCGTTGCGCGAGAGCGGAACCATGGCCAGCACGGCAGCGGCGGCCGTCAGCACGATCGGCCGGAAACGCCGTACCGTCGATTCGATGATCGCTGCACAGCGGGGTTTGCCCGCCGCCATGTCCTGCTCGATCTGATCCACGAGAATCACCGAGTTGCGCATGATCATGCCGAACAGCGCGATGGTGCCGAGCAGCGCCATGAAGCCGAAAGGTTGTCTGAAAATCAGCAGGAACAGTGCGATGCCGATGATCCCGAGCGGCGCCGTCAGCAACACCATGATGACCCGCGAGACACTCTGCAACTGGATCATCAGCACGGTGACGACGACCAGAATGAAGATCGGGATGCCATCCATGACCGAGCCGGAGCCCTTGGCCGATTCCTCGACCGAGCCGCCGGTGACGATGCGGTAGCCGGCCGGCAGTTCGGCGACAATCCGGTCGATCTGCGGCTGCAGGGCAGCGACGATGGTTGCCGGCTGCGTCGTGCCGTAGAGATTGCCGCGTACCGTGATGGTCGGCTGGCGGTCGCGGCGCCAGACCAGCCCGGATTCGAAGCTGTAATTGAGACGGGCGATCTGGTTGAGCGGCACACTCTTGCCGCTCCTGGTCGGCACCGCCAGATCAGGGAGGGCCGAAAGCCGGGCGCGCTCCTGGCGATCGCCGCGCAACACGACATCGATCGTCTTCTGGCCCTCGCGGTAGCTGGTGACGGTGTAGCCGTTGAGCGACATGTTGAGCAGCGCGGCCAGATCCTGGCTCGATACGCCGAGCAGACGCGCCTTGTCCTGGTCGATTTCGATCTCCACCGCCTTGGACAACTCGCTCCAGTCGACATTTACGTTCGACAGTTCCGGGTTGCCGCGCATTACTGTCGCCACTTCACCGGCGATCCGCTGCAGGGTCGGAATATCCTCGCCGGAAACGCGGTACTGGACCGGGTAACCGACCGGCGGGCCGTTTTCGATGCGGGTGATGTTGCCGCGCACGCCGGAGGCGTCATTTTCGAACAATTTGATCAGTCGACCGCGCAAGGCCTCGCGCGCCTTCACATCGCGCGTCACGATGACGAACTGGCTGACATTGCTGGCCGGCAACTGCTGGTCGAGGCCCAGGTAATAGCGCGGCGAGCCGGAACCGAGGTAGGCGATGTGGTGTTCGTGCTGGTCGAATTCCGCCTTGTCACGGTCCAGCCACGCTTCGAGCCTTCTGGTTTCGGCGTCGATGGCGGTCAGCGAGGCGCCTTCCGGCAGCCGCAGTTCGACATTGAGTTCGAGGCGGGTCGAATTCGGGAAAAATTGCTTCTGCACCTTGCCCATCCCGACGATCGCCAGCACGAACAGCAGCAGCGTGATGCCGATCACCAGCCAGCGCCGCCTGACGCAGGCCTGGACCAGTTTGCGGAAGCGTTCGTAGAAAGGCGTCCCGTAGACATCGTGATCCTCGCCGTGCGCCAGCCCGCCGATGCCCAGCTTTTCCAGGCGCTGCGCCAGCGCCGGCCAGCGGCGGGCGATCAGGCCGGGTTTCCGTGGTGCGCGCGGGTCGGGCAGCAGCTTGTAGCCGAGCCAGGGAATCGCCACGACGGCCGCCAGCCACGAGATGAGCAGGGCGATGGCGTTGATCTGGAAGAAGGCGAAGGTATATTCACCCGTCGACGATTTGGCGATGGCGATCGGAATGAAGCCGGCGACGGTGACCAGCGTGCCCGACAGCATCGGCCCGGCCGTGCTGGTGTAGGCGAAGGAGGCGGCGCGGGTGCGTTCCCAGCCCTGTTCCATCTTCACCCACATCATCTCGACGGCGATGATCGCGTCGTCGACCAGCAGGCCGAGGGCGAGCACCAGCGCACCGAGCGAGACCTTGTGCAGGCCGACATTGAACAGGTTCATGGCGAGGAAGGTGGCGGCCAGGACCAGCGGAATGGAGAGCGCGACGACCAGGCCGGTACGCAGGCCGAGGCTGAGGAAAGTCACCAGCAACACGACGAAGAGCGCTTCAGCCAGCGCGCGCACGAAGGCGTCGATCGAGCGCTTGACGGCATCGGGCTGGCTGGCCGCTTCGCCGATCTCGACGCCGAGCGGCAGTTTGGCGCGGGCTGCCACCATGTGCGCGTTCAGCGCCTTGCCGAGCTGGATGATGTCGCCGCCGGGCGCCATCGCGACGCCGATCGCCAGCGCCCGCTTGCCGCCGTAACGTACCTCGGGGGCCGGCGGATCGCTGGTGCCGCGCCGTACCGTCGCGATGTCGCCGAGACGGAAGCTGCGGTTGCCGCTGCGGATCAGGGTGTCGGCAACCGCCTGCACGGTGTCGTAAGCGCCGCCCGGACGAATCTGGATGCGCTCGTCCTGCAGTTCGAAAAAACCGGCGCCGGCCACCGCGTTCTGCTGGCTCAGCGCCTGGACGATGGTGGCCTGATCGACGCCCAAGGTTGCCAGCTTGGCGTTCGACAGTTCGACGAAGATCTTTTCATCCTGGACGCCGAAGATTTCCACCTTGCCGACTCCGGGAATGTGCAGCAGGTCGTCGCGCAGACGCTCGGCGATATCCTTCAGTTGCGGGTAATCGAGGCCTTCCGCGGTCAACGCGTAAATACTGCCGAAAACGTCGCCGAACTCGTCGTTGAAAAACGGCCCCTGGATGCCGGCCGGCAGGTTCTGGCGAATGTCGCCAATCTTCTTGCGGACCTGATAGAAGACCTCCGGCACCATGGCCGGCGGCGTGCTGTCCTTGGCGAAGAACATCACGGTCGATTCGCCAGGTCGGGAAAAACTCTGCACGCGGTCGATGAACGGCATTTCCTGCAGCTTCTTCTCGATCTTGTCGGTCAGTTGCCGCTCGACCTGCAGGGCGGAAGCGCCCGGCCAGAAGCTGCGGATCACCATCAGCTTGAAGGTGAAGGGCGGATCCTCGGCCTGGCTCAGGCGGCCATAGGCGACAACACCCATCACGGCGATGGCCAGCAGCAGAAAACCGACCAGGGTCCGGTGATGCAGCGTCCAGTCGGACAGGTTGAAGCGCTGACTCACCGCTCAGCGCTGCCGTTCCGGGGGCGTGGCGGGCTGGGCCTGCACGGCCTGGCCGTCCGCCAGCCGGCGCTGTCCGGTCAGGATGACCATTTCGCCGGTCTTCAGGCCGCTGGCGATGGCGGCGCCATCTTCACGGAAAGTGGCGATTTCGACCGGCCGGATCGTCACCTTGCCGTCGGCGACTACCCATACCTGCGGCCCCTTGCCATTGTCTACGACGGCGGTCAGCGGAACGACGATTGTGGCGCCGGAAGGCGCGCCAAGAATGACGCGGGCAGTCATGCCGAGTTGCGCGGCCGGCGCCGGGTCGACAAGGCGAATGCGTGCCGCGTAGGTGCGGGTCGCCGGGTCCGCTGCGGCCGCCAGTTCACGAATTTCGCCCGCCATGACGAGGTCCGGCTGGGCCCATAAATTGACCGCGATCTGGCGGGCCGCCTTGAGCTCGGCCAGGCGTCCTTCCGGAATGGCGATCGCCACTTCCTTCTCTTCCGGGCGGGCCAGGCGGAATACCGGCTGGCCGGCGCTGACCACCTGGCCGGCGTCGGCCAGTACGGCGGTAATCACGCCCTCGTGCTCGGCGACGAGCGTTCCGTATCCGGCCTGGTTGCCGCTGATCCGGCTTTGCGCGCGCGCCTGCTCCAGTCGGGCCTGGGCGCTGCGGAAGGCATTTTCCTTGGCGTCGAAGGCAGCCTGGCTGACGAAGCGTTTGCCCAGCAGGTCGGCGTAGCGGCTGCGCTCGGCGCTGGCCGTGGTGAATTCGCTTTCGGCGGCAGCCACCTGAGCCTCCGCGGCTTGCCGGGAGAGCAGCAGGTCGGCGGGATCGAGTCGGGCCAGCGTCTGCCCGGCCTTGACCGGCATGCCGCTGTCGACCAGACGGGCGGCGATCTTTCCGCCGACCCGGAAGGACAGGTCGACTTCGTGACGAGCCCGGATCTCGCCGGTATAGACGGTAACGCCGGGGTTGCTGGCGCCGGCAGGCTGCACCAGGACTTTCGGGGCAACCGGCGGTGGCGCCTCGCCATTGCCGCAGGCACTCAACGCCAGAGCCAGGCAGGTTGCGGCAACAAATGAAACGAGCGGACGGGCGAGCATCGGCAGTGCACCAGAATGAATGCCGCAATGATAATGAACGATCGGTCAGTAACGCAACAGTTTCTGCGCGGTTCCGCTGTAATCGTTACAATGGCCACCATGAGTGATGCGCTGAATTCCTTCACCGGTCTGGATTTTCTCGCGTCGACCGTGCTTCTGCTCGATGCCGGGTTGGTCGTCCGCTATATCAACCCGGCGGGCGAGAATCTGCTTGCCGTCAGCCTGCGCTCGGTGGCCGGCAAGCCGCTGTCGGCAATGTGTACCTGTTCAGCGATTCTGCAGGGGGCGCTCGACAATGCGTTGAACAACAACTGGGGCTATACCGGTCAGGACATCGAGTTGAAGCGCGGCGACGGTGAAGTCCTGCACATCAATTGCACGGTGACGCCGTTGCGTCCGGAACTGGCGGAAGGCGTGCGACTGCTCCTGGAATTGCAGCCGATCGAACATCAGCTGGCGGCGACTCGCGAGGAACATCTCATTGAACAGCAGAAAGCCAGCCGCGAGCTGATCCGCAATCTGGCGCACGAAATCAAGAATCCGCTCGGCGGCATCCGCGGCGCCGCGCAACTGCTCGAGTACGAATTGGGCAATCCCTCGCTCAAGGAATACACCCAGGTCATCATCAAGGAAGCCGACCGCCTGCAGGACCTGATGCAGCGCCTGCTGACGCCGCATCGGACCATGCTGCCGGCCACGGTGAATATTCACGAGATCCTGGAGCGCGTGCGCAGCCTGCTGACCGCCGAGTTTCCCGGATCGCTGGCGATGCGCCGCGATTACGACACCAGCCTGCCGGACCTGGTCGGCGACCGTGAACAACTGATTCAGGCGGTGCTCAACATTGCGCGCAACGCCGCGCAGGCGATGCATGGCGAGGGCGAGATCGTGCTGCGCACGCGCGTCCTGCGCCAGGTGACGCTGGCCAAGAAGCGCTATCGCCTGGCGCTCGAACTCAAGGTCATCGACAATGGTCCGGGCATCCCGGAATCGGTCCGCGAACGCATGTTCTATCCGCTGGTTTCGGGCCGCGAGGGCGGCAGCGGGCTGGGCCTGACGATTGCCCAGAATTTCGTTCAGCACCATCACGGCACCATCGATTGCGTCAGCCGGCCGGGCCAGACGATTTTCACCATCCGTCTGCCAGTCGAACAGGCCTGAGTCTTGCTAGTGGCTTCCAGTGCTAATGACAAGACAGGCAAGAAAATCATGAAACCGGTCTGGGTCGTCGATGACGATCGCTCCATCCGCTGGGTCCTCGAGAAGACCCTGTCCCGCGAGGGCATCCCGTTCAAGAGTTTCGCCTCGGCAACCGAGGCCATTTCCCAGCTCGAGCAGGGTGCAGAGCCGCCGCAGGTCCTGATGTCCGACATCCGCATGCCCGGCCAGTCGGGGCTGGAGTTGCTGCAGGAGGTGAAAACCCGCTTCCCGGCGGTGCCGGTGATCATCATGACTGCCCATTCGGATCTCGAAAGCGCGGTCGCCGCTTTCCAGGGCGGCGCCTTCGAATACCTGCCCAAGCCGTTCGATGTTGATCAGGCGGTCGAACTTATCCAGCGGGCGATCGATGAATCCATGCACCAGGCTGGTGCGTTCACTGAGGAAGGGCTGGTCCCCGAGATTCTCGGGCAGGCGCCGGCGATGCAGGAGGTGTTCCGCGCCATTGGTCGTCTGGCGCTGTCGCATGCCACGGTGCTGATCAATGGCGAGTCGGGCAGCGGCAAGGAGCTGGTGGCGCGCGCCCTGCACCGCCACAGCCCGCGTGCCGACAAGCCGTTCATCGCCATCAACACCGCGGCGATCCCCAAGGATCTGCTCGAGTCGGAACTCTTCGGCCACGAACGCGGCTCGTTTACCGGCGCCCAGACGCAGCGGCGCGGCCGCTTCGAGCAGGCCGAGGGCGGCACGCTGTTCCTCGACGAAATCGGCGACATGCCGTCCGAGCTGCAGACCAGACTGCTGCGCGTGCTGTCCGACGGGCATTATTACCGGGTCGGCGGCCATTCGCCGATCAAGGCCAACGTCCGGGTCATCGCCGCGACGCACCAGAACCTCGAAACGCGCGTCAAGGAAGGCCTGTTCCGCGAAGATCTGTTCCACCGTCTCAACGTCATCCGCATCCGCCTGCCAGCGCTGCGCGAGCGGCATGAGGACATTCCGCTGCTGGCTCGGCATTTCCTGCAAAAAAGCGCGCGCGAACTCGGGGTCGAAACCAAACGCCTGTCCGATCCCGCGCTCAAATACCTGAGCGGTCTCGAATTTCAGGGCAACGTTCGCCAGCTGGAAAACCTCTGTCACTGGCTGACCGTCATGGCGCCCGGACAGATGGTCGAAATCGGCGATCTGCCGGTCGAGTTGCGCGAGGCCGAGTCGACGGCGCTGGCCACCGATTGGGAAACCGGGCTCGAAGGCGAAGTCGATCGCCTGCTCGCCGCCGGCGTCGATGACGTCCATGGCCGGCTCTCGCAGGTTTTCGAACGCATCCTGATTTCGCGCGCCCTGGCGCGCACCGGCGGTCGGCGGATCGAGGCGGCGCTGGCTCTCGGCATCGGGCGCAACACGATCACGCGCAAGATTGCCGAACTCGGCATCGACGGCGGCAAGGAGCAGGCGGCGGAGTAGAATCCGCCCATGCCGCTGATCGATCCTGTTCTTCTCAAAACCCGGGTGGGCGCGCTCGCGGGACGTTTCGACGTTGCTGCGCTGGACGAGTGCGATTCGACCAACAGCGAGTTGCTGCGCCGCGCCGATTGCGGTGCGCCGGACGGGACCGTGATCGTCGCTGATCGCCAGAGTGCCGGACGTGGTCGCCGCGGCCGCCAATGGCTGTCGGCGCCGGCTGGCGGCCTGACCTTCTCCTGCCTGTGGCGCTTCGGCGGCCCGACAACGCAACTGGCCGGACTGTCGCTGGCGGTCGGCGTGGCGCTGGCACGCGGGCTGGAAAACCTGGGCGCCGAGGGTATCCGCCTCAAGTGGCCGAATGACGTGCTGCTCGGGCGCGATGGCAGTTTCGCCAAGCTGGCCGGCATCCTGATCGAGCTGGCGAGCGACCGGCGCGGGACGCAGGCAATCATCGGCATCGGCCTCAACCTGCAATCGCCCACCGAGGAACTGCCGCAACCAGCCGCAGGGCTGACGCAGGCGCTGGCGCATTTGCCCGACCGCCACGTCGTGCTGGCGAGCGTTCTGGTGGCGCTGGCCGAGATGCTTGATTCTTTCGCGGTCGACGGCTTTGGCGGGCTGAAAATGGAATGGCAGCGGCGCCATGCCTGGCAGGGGATGCCGGTGCAAATCCTTGGTAGTACTGCCGAACCGCTTGTCGGCACCTGCCTCGGCGCCGACGACGATGGCGCGCTACTGCTCGATACCCCGGCCGGTGTGCAACGCATCCTGTCCGGCGACCTCAGTTTGCGCTCCGTCCCGCCAGGGGACTTGCTTCGCGGCGCAAGCGACGGGGCCTTGGGCTCAAGTACCCTTGGGGTGCGCCGCGCATGATCCTGTGCATCGACAGCGGCAACAGCCGCATCAAGTGGGGTTTGCACGACGGCGCCGCCTGGCGGGAGACTGCTGCGGTCGACCATGCCGAAAGTGCAAAAATGGCCGAACTGCCGCAACGCTTGCCGATGCCCTCTAGCGTGATGATGTCCAATGTTGCCGGCGAAGCGGCACGGCTGGCGATCAGACAGGCGCTGGTACCTTGGTTGGCGGTGCTGCATGAAATCGAATCGACGGCATCCGCCGGAGGCGTCACCAACCTCTACGAAAATCCGGTCCGCCTAGGTGTCGACCGCTGGTGCGCACTGATCGGCGCCCGGGCCATCACCACCGCACCGTGCGTCGTCGTCATGGCCGGCACCGCAACCACTGTCGATACGCTGGATGGCGACGGCCGTTTTCTCGGTGGGCTGATCCTGCCCGGCCTCGAATTGATGCGTCGCTCGCTGGCGCGCGACACGGCGGCTCTGCCGCTGGCCGCCGGCAAGTATTCGGTCTATCCGCGCTGCACCGACGACGCCATCACCTCGGGCTGCATCGAGGCGCAGGCCGGTGCCATCGAGCGCGCCTGCGGGCGCCTGGTTGCGGACGCGCGCTGCCTGCTTTCCGGCGGCGCGGCCGGCGTTATCGGCGAGCATCTCGGCGTGCCGCATCTTCTCGTTGCCAATCTGGTGCTGGAAGGCTTGCTGCGCCTTGCCGGAGAATCGCCGGCAGCGCATGCCGCTGGCAAAATCAGCGGTTGAAGATTGCCGCTTTAGCGGCGACAATGGCCGTCAATTCGACAGTTTCCGGGAG
>Ga0209202_1001707_pt1 | contig 12958 bp, 15 predicted proteins | sample AD_UKC032_MetaG_FD_184416 | JGI IMG/M metagenome (GOLD analysis project Ga0209202, IMG submission 184416) | Active sludge microbial communities of municipal wastewater-treating anaerobic digesters from USA - AD_UKC032_MetaG (SPAdes) (version 2) | ecosystem: Engineered > Bioreactor > Anaerobic >... | reverse complement strand
TATTTTCAAACAAGATGAAGACGGTTACTTTTGGTTTGTGGCTCGAGGCGATGATATGATCATTTCTTCCGGTTATAATATTGCGGCAATTGAAGTAGAATCCGTACTTTTAACCCACGAAGAAATTTTGGAATGTGCCGTAGTGGGTTTACCCGATGACGAACGTGGCATGTTGGTTTGTGCTCATATTGTTCTAAAAGATATATCTAAAGCAACAGATAATATGAAAAACCATATTCAACACTGGTTCAAAGAAGTAGCTGCTCCGTATAAATACCCAAGAGTGATTTATTTTACGGAAGTATTACCTAAAACGGAGACAGGAAAAATACAAAGGTTTAAATTGAAGTAATGAAGTATTAAGTATTAAGATATTACAAATAGTATGATTTTCACCAAACAAGAAAAAATAAAATTCAAACACATCGACTACGCTGGTATTGTGTTCTATCCACGCTTTTTGGAAATGCTTAACGATTTAGTCGAAGATTGGTTTGAAGAAGCTTTAGATAGACCTTTTTCAAAAATGCACGAAACGAATGGTATTCCAACAGTAGATTTGAAAATACAATTCAAAAATCCCGCACGACTGGGAGAAGTTTTAACCAAAAAATTATGGGTAAAAGATATTGGTTTTGCTTCTGTTTTATGCGGCTTTAAATTTGTCAATGAAAAAGAGTTGACCGTTTTAGAAGGCGAAGTAACCCTCGTTAACGTAAAAATAGCTGATGACCGTGAAAAAATCAAAGCAGAAGGTTTTACAGAAGAAATGAAAAATAAAATTATGAATTACAAATTATGAATTACGATTTAATCTCGTTTTCAATTCATAATTCGTAATTTTAAATTCGTAATTAAAAAACTATGAACTTTCCAAAATTCAAAGCCGCCGCCGTCCAAACCTCCCCCGTATTTTTAAACGTGGAGAAAACCATTGAAAAAGCGATATCTTTTATCAAAGAAGCCAGTTCAAACGGAGCTCAATTAATCGCTTTCCCGGAAGTGTTTGTCGCCGGATATCCCTATTGGAATTGGATTATGACTCCGGTTCAAGGTAGCAAATGGTACGAACAATTATATAAAAATTCAGTCGCCGTAACGGATGAATCCATGAAACCCTTATTTCAAGCAGCAAAAGATTTCAATTTGCACGTTGTTATTGGTATCAACGAACGTGGCGATAGTTATGGCGAAATTTACAATACCAACCTCATTATTGATAACAAAGGAATTTTAATCGGCAAACACCGAAAATTAGTCCCAACCTGGGCAGAAAAACTAACGTGGTCTAGCGGAGATGGTTCCTCTTTAAAAGTATATAAAACCGAAATCGGCCCTATTGGAACCTTAGCTTGTGGCGAAAATACTAATACGTTAGCACGATTTACGCTATTATCGCAAGGCGAATTGATTCACATTGCCAATTACATTTCACTTCCCGTTGCTCCACCCGATTATAACATGGCTGAGGCCATAAAAATCCGTGCCGCTGCTCATTCGTTTGAAGGAAAATTATTTACCGTTGTTTCCTGTTCCACCATTTCGAAAGAAATTATGGATGTTTTGAAACCGGATGTTCCAAATATCGAAGAGTTATTAACTCGAAAAAGTTCCGCTTTCTCCGGAATTATTGGTCCAAACGGAGCAGTTGTGGGCGAACCATTAATTGATGACGAAGGAATTGTGTATGCCAATATTGATTTGGAAAAATGCATCCAACCCAAACAGATGCACGATATTTTGGGACATTATAACCGATTTGATATCTTTGATTTACGAGTAAATACCGCTCCCACAAGAAAGATTACCTTTATTGATAATCACGAGGAGTTTAATAAAAAATAACAACAATGGACGCAAAACATTCAGACGATGTATACGGTAGAGCCCGAGTTCAAGACTCCGACGAACTAAAAGCCTACTATAAAGAATTAGAAAATTTAGGAGCAGGTGCTCTATGGACAGTGGCCAACGATATCGAACCTTGGGAACCACGAGCCAACTCTGTACCAATGTTATGGAAATACGATGATTTGCGGGAATTAGTTTTGAAATCCTCCGAACTAGTAACACCGGAACAAGCAGGACGACGTGTGGTTTATTTAGTCAACGATAAACGAAAAGACGTGGCAGCCGCAGTAGGTTGGTTATACACCGGCATTCAAGTGACTCGTCCGGGAGAATTTACTTCCGCTCATCGTCACCGTGCCTCTGCCCTTCGTTTCATCATGGAAGGCGAAAAAGGATACACGGTCGTAGATGGCAATAAAATTATGTTGGAAGTCAATGATTTTGTGATTACTCCTAACTCTACTTGGCACGAACACGGCGTGGAAGAAGGCGGAAAAACCTGTATTTGGCAAGATGGCCTTGATATTCCGTTAGTAAACGCCTTAGAAGCTAACGATTATGCAGTTTTAGAAGGTAAACAGCAATTAGTTGCTCCGTTAAACTATTCACCTATTACTTATGGTTGTGCCGGTTTAATTCCTGCGGATAAAGCATGGGACAAGCCGTATTCGCCACTTTTCAAATATTCGTGGTCAAAGGTATATCCGACATTGTTAGAGGCTCAAAAAGTGAATGATGTCAATTCGTTTGATGGTGTTTTTATGAAATATTCCAATCCGTTAACGGGTGGACACGTGATGCAAACGATGGGAGCCTCCATGCAATTATTACCGGCAGGTTTCAAAGGAAAAGCCCACAAACATACAGGTTCTTTTGTCTGCCAATGTGCCAAAGGAAAAGGTTATTCCATCATCAACGGGCAACGTTTCGACTGGAAAGAACGTGATATTTTCTGTGTACCCTCTTGGGCTTGGCATGAACATGTAAATCTATCTGATACTGAAGATGCATGTTTATTTTCTTTCAACGATTTACCGGTCATTGAAGGTTTAGGGTTATATCAGGAAAAAGACTATCAAGAAAATAATGGATATCAGCAATCGTAAAATAAACTAACTCTAAACTCAGCAACTCAGATTCTCAGCACCTTAGTAACTAAAAAAAATGAAACTACTCACCTACACCTTCGAAAACTCAAAACCCCGCCTGGGATTTCTTCACAACAACCAAGTAATTGACATGGAAGATTTTGGCGAAATATCTAATTTCCCACTTCCCAATGATATGTTGGATTTAATCGATATGGGGTTTGAAATCATTGAAGAAATAACCGAATTAATTCGTGAAACTCCTGAAAAGGATTTTGAAGAAATCAGTTATGAATTATCTGAAATACAATTGGTTGCTCCCATTCCAAAACCGAGAAAAAACATCATCGGAATTGGTTTAAATTACACGGAACATGTGGCGGAAAGTGCCCGTACATTAGATACTACAGGAAAATTACCGCAAAAGCCTATCATCTTTTCTAAACCTCCTACAGCGGTTACGGGTACCAATACGAATATTTTAATGAACCCAAAACTAACCCAACAATTAGATTGGGAAGTGGAATTGGCAGTTGTTATCGGTAAAAAAGGAAAGTACGTACCCAAAGCCGACGCATTAGAGTATGTGTTTGGTTACACAGTAATCAACGATATTTCGGCTCGTGATTGCCGCAGAGAAGGCCAATGGATTGTTTCTAAAGGGCAAGACACCTTCGCTCCAATGGGACCTTATTTAGTGACCAAAGACGAAATTGCAAATCCGCATAACTTAAATTTATCCTTAAAGTTGAACGGGGTAGAAAAACAAAATTCAAACACGAAGTTTCTACTATTCAATATCAACGATTTAATTGAAGATTTAAGTACCGTTTTCACCCTTGAACCGGGCGACATCATCGCCACAGGTACACCTTCAGGGGTTGGTGCCGGACGTTCACCACAAGAATGGATGTGGAATGGCGATGTGGTGGAAGCAACCGTGGAAGGCATCGGGACAATTGTGAATACAGTGAAGGAAATTTAGATTTGAGAAAATAGAATATAGAGAAAAGATAATAGACTTTGCGTAAACCTTTGTGTCCTTCGCGGTTAAAAAAATAAACATGAAAAAATACAGAATAGGCCAAATAGTCCCCTCCTCAAACGTCACCATGGAAACCGAAATCCCGGCTATTTTTAGAGCAAGGGAATCCATTTTACCGGAACGTTTTACCTTTCATTCCAGCAGAATGCGAATGAAAAAAGTAACCAAAGAAGAACTCGAAGCCATGGATGCCATGAGTTTGAAATGTGCTCAGGAATTGTCGGATGCTCATGTAGATGTGATGGGATATGCTTGCTTGGTAGCCATTATGAGCATGGGTCGAGGCTATCATTGTGTTTCTGAAGTGAATTTACATCAGGAAACAATTGCGAATGACTTCCCTACGCCTATTGTTACATCTGCCGGAGCTTTGATCAACGGATTGAAAGTATTGGGAGCGAAACAAATTTCAATCATCACACCTTATATGAGACCCCTTACGGATAAAGTAGTGGATTATATTGAACACCAAGGCATCAAAGTAAAAGAAAGTATTGCTTTAGAAATTCCCGATAACTTAGAAGTGGCTGCTCAAAACCCCTTGAACTTATTGGAGATTTATAAACAATTAGACCTTACTGATGTAGATGTGTTGGTAGCATCTGCCTGTGTACAAATGCCATCGCTAGAAGCAATTGATTTAATTCAGGCGGAATGTGGTATTCCGGTGACTTCTGCAGCGGTTTGTACCACGTATGAAATGATGAAAAAGTTAGGGATTGAAACCAAATCAAGTATTGGTGGAGAATTATTAAACGGAAAGTATTAATTTTTTCAACCTTTGCGTTTTTCTAAAACATCCACAACTTCCTCCAACGTATGTCCTTTTGCCGTTAGCAAAATTAAATAATGAAAAAGTAAATCGGCACTTTCATTTAAAAATAAATCGGGATTGGAATCTTTCGCTTCAATAATCATTTCTACGGCCTCCTCGCCTACTTTTTGGGCGATGGAATTGATTCCCTTTGAAAAAAGACAAGACACATAACTCGCTTCGTTAGTGGAATTTTCTTTTCGAGACTGAATCGTTGCTTCCAATTGTGATAAAAATCCATAGTTTGCTTTATTCGCTTCTTTCCAACAAGTGTCTGAACCAGTGTGACAGGTGGGTCCGACAGGTTTTACTAGAATAAGTAAAGTATCTGCATCACAATCATTTTTAATGTCGATTACGTTTAAAAAATTGCCGCTTTCCTCACCTTTAACCCAAATTCTGTTTTTAGACCGACTAAAGAACGTTGCTTTTTTGGTTGCAATAGTTTGCTGCAATGTTACTTCGTTCATATAACCCAGCATCAATACTTTTTGGGTTTCAAAATCTTGAATAATGGCAGGAACCAAACCTTGTGGGTCTTTTGAAAAATTGACTTCTAAATTCATAGTCTTATGGATATATTATTTGATTTTAACTCTTTCTTTAATTGTGGTATTTGAATGGTGCCAAAGTGAAATACACTAGCGGCTAAGGCAGCATCAGCTTTACCTTTTTGAAAAACATCAACAAAATCTTTTATCGTTCCTGCACCTCCCGAAGCAATGATGGGAATATTAACCGTTTCTGAAAGTACCGCTAGCATATCATTGGCAAAACCGTTTTTGGTTCCATCGTGATTCATTGAAGTGAACAAAATTTCACCGGCTCCATTATGTTCGACTTCTTTGGCCCAATCCAATAAAAGCAGATCCGTGGCAATTTTTCCGCCGGAACGATGTACTCGCCATAGATTGCCTTCCAAATTGGCATCAATCGCCACAACAATACATTGGTTGCCAAATTCACGGGAAAGTTCGCCCACTAATTTCCGATTCGTGATGGCAGAACTGTTGATGGCTATTTTATCGGCTCCGTTTTTGAGCAACGCTTCTACATCATTGATAGAAGCAATTCCACCTCCTACCGTAAAAGGAATATTGATGGTTGCAGCAATTTCACGAACCAGTACTTGCAACGTTTTTCGATTTTCCAAAGTAGCTGTAATATCTAAAAAAACGAGTTCATCTGCTCCTTCTTCAGAATATTTTTGGGCTAATTCCACCGGATTACCGGCATCAATTAAATCAACAAAATTGACACCTTTGACGGTGCGACCGTTTTTAATATCTAAGCACGGAATGATTCTTTTCGTTAACATGATTCGAAAGATTTTGGTGAAATGATAAATTGTTCCAATTGCTTTAAAGTAATCAATCCTTCGTAAATGGCTTTTCCAACAATGGCTCCTTCGCAACCGATAGCTGCTACTTTTAATAAATCGGAGATTGCTGCAATTCCGCCCGAAGCGATTAATTGTATCGTTGGAATTTCAGTAATTATTTGTTGATACAAAGCTACATTCGTGCCTAAAAGCATACCATCTTTGGCTATATCGGTGCAAATAACAGATTGAATTCCTTTTTGTATATAGGTTTTGATGAAGGGAATCAAATCTTGCTCACTGGTTTCTGTCCACCCCGAAATCGCAATTTTACCATTGTTTTGATCAGCTCCTAAAATAATTCGTTCGGAACCGTACATTGCAATCCATTGTTCAAATAGCTCTGGATTTTTTACAGCAATAGAACCACCGGTAATTTGCGAAGCACCACATTCAAAAGCTATTTTTAAATCGGCAACCGATTTCAAACCCCCACCAAAATCAATTTTCAAATTGGTTAGGGTGGCGATTTGTTCCAAAATTTTATAATTGGTTATCTGACCTTTTTTCGCACCGTCTAAATCCACCAAATGCAAATAATTGATGCCGTGTGATTCAAATGCTTTGGCGACTTCCAAAGGATGTTCGTTGTATACTTTTTGAGTGTTGTAATCGCCTTTGGATAAGCGGACACATTTTCCGTCTATAATATCAATTGCCGGTATAATTCGCATGTTATAGTTTTAAAAAGTTAGACAATACTTGAGCCCCAATGGTTCCACTTTTTTCGGGATGGAATTGAACACCGTAAAAATTATCCTTCTGTAAAGCCGAAGAATAGTTGAAATCATAAGCTGTTTCAGCAATGGATTCTGAACATTTTGGCACATAATAACTGTGAACAAAATACATGAAATCACCCTCTTTAATTCCTTCAAAAAGAGCGGATTGCAAATTGTTAATTGTGTTCCATCCGGTGTGAGGTGTTCGGACTTCTTTTGGGAATCGAATTACTGAAGTTTCAAAAATTCCCAAGCCTTTTGTATTTCGTTCTTCACTAAAATCACACATCAATTGCATCCCTAAACAAATGCCTAAAACCGGTTGTTTTAAGGTTGGAAGGACTGTATCCAGACCGCTTTCTTTCAATTTTTGCATGGCCGTTTGAGCTTCACCAACGCCGGGAAAAATGACTTTATCTGCACCTCTGATTTCTTCAATTGAATTGCTTAAAATCCCTTCGAAACCCAATCGTTGCAAAGCAAATTGTATGCTTTGAATGTTTCCGGAACCATAATCTATAATAACAATTCTCATTTATAAAATTCCTTTAGTGGTTGGTAAAATCATTTTTTCGACATCGCGTTTAACCGCCATTTTTATTGCTTTTCCAAAAGCTTTGAAAATCGCTTCAATTTTATGATGTTCGTTGGTTCCTTCTGCTTTGATGTTCAAATTGGCTTTGGCTCCATCGGTAAATGATTTAAAAAAGTGTAGAAACATTTCCGTTGGCATGTCTCCTATTTTTTCCCGTTTGAAATCTGCCTCCCAAACCAACCAATTTCTACCTCCAAAATCAATGGCTACTTGTGCCAAACAATCATCCATTGGCAAGGTGAATCCGTATCGCTCAATGCCTAATTTGTTTCCTAATGCTTGAGCAAATGTTTCGCCTAAAGCAATGGCGGTATCTTCAATCGTATGGTGTTCATCTACTTTTAAATCACCGTCGACTTCAATAATCAAATCCATTTGTCCGTGTCGGCTGATTTGTTCCAGCATGTGATCAAAAAAGGGCAGACCGGTATTTATTTGACTTTTTCCGGTTCCGTCTAAGTTCAATTCTATTTGAATAGCCGTTTCGTTCGTTTTGCGAATAGTTGTTGCTACCCGATAATCTACTTTCAAATACTCGTAAATGGCTTTCCATGAAGTGGTTTCCAAAACAATGGTAGCTGCTAATTCATTCGAAATTGTATATTCATCGTTGACTTTTGGTGTGGATGGAATAAAAATAGCCTTCGCTCCTAGATTCTTTGCCAATTCCACATCGGTCATACGGTCGCCAATCACCAATGATTCTGCTAAGTTATAGTCGGGATTATTGAGGTATTTTGTCAACATTCCGGTTCTTGGTTTTCGTGTAGGAGCATTTTCATGCGAAAAACTTTTGTCAATTAAAATTTCAGAAAACACAATTCCTTCATTGGCAAACGCGTTCACGATAAAATTTTGTATAGGCCAAAAAGTTTCTTCGGGAAAGGAATCTGTTCCCAATCCGTCTTGATTGGTCACCATTACCAATTCAAAATCGAGTTCTTTCACGATTTTTGAAAGATAAAAGAACACTTCAGGATAGAATTCTAATTTTGAAAAATCGTCCAACTGAAAATCGGATGGCTCAATAACCAACGTTCCATCTCTATCGATAAATAATACTTTTTTTGCCACTACAGTTCTTTTAAAATAGTTAGTAGTTTGTCTGTTTCTTCCGGTGTTCCGATGGTGATTCGCAAGCAATTTTTACATAAAAGATCATTGGTTCGGTTGCGAACCACAATTCCTTGGGAAAGTAATTGTTGGTAGCGAACATTGGCATCATCCACCCGTATCAAAATAAAATTGGCATCGGTTGGAAAGACTTTTTCAATATACGAAAGCTTTGGTAATTCCTTCTGTAAAAGTGTTCGCAAGCTAGTTAATGCAGCCACTTCCTCTTTCAATTTATTTGATTCATTCAAACTTAAAATTGCTTGTGTTTGCGACAATGAATTGACATTGTACGGCGGTTTGATTTTAGTTAAAACTTGAATTATTTCAGGCGATGCATATGCTATTCCAATCCGAATTCCAGCCAATCCATAGGCTTTTGAAAGGGTTTGTGTAATAATTAAATTGGGATAATTTTCCAATTGCGTGAGCCAACTTTCTTGTGTAGCAAAATCAATATACGCCTCATCTATCACAACCAAACCTTGAAATTCGTTGAGAATTTTTTCGATGGAAACCGTTTGCAATGAATTACCGGTGGGATTATTAGGCGAACACAGAAAAATAATTTTTGTTGTATTGGTTACTTGCTTTAGAATTTCTTCTACGTCTAATTGAAAATCGGCTGTTAAGAGAACTTCCCTGTTTTCCACTGCATTCAGTTGAGCCAAAACACCGTACATTCCATAGGTTGGAGGAAGTGTGATGATTGAATCTACATTGGGTTCACAAAATGCTCTGAAAATCAAATCCAATACTTCATCGCTTCCGTTGCCAATTAAAATTGAACTTGCTAGCACATTTTTTTGCTTGGCCAAAATTTGTTTCAAAGATATTTGTTTCGTATCGGGATAACGATTCATGCCCGTTTCAAAGGGATTTTCATTTGCATCCAAAAAAACCAAATTTTGATTAGTGGACGTAAACTCATCCCGAGCGGAGGAATACGATTTCATTGCTTTCACATTCGCTCGTATCATTTTTTCTAAATTAAATTCTTCCATAGGATTACTTTTTTGAATTCAAATTTAAATCGGTCAAACGCAACGTTACTGCATTTTTGTGTCCTTGCAATCCTTCAGCATCGGCCATTATTTCAATGGTTTTTCCAATGTTTTGTATTCCAATTGCCGATATTTTTTGATAGGTAATCGCTTTTAAAAAGCTATCTAAATTGACACCTGAATAATTTTTACTAAAACCATTGGTTGGCAAGGTGTGATTGGTTCCCGAAGCATAATCTCCTGCACTTTCCGGAGTGAAATTGCCGAGAAAAACAGAACCTGCATTTTGAATACCTTCTAAATAAAAAGCCTCGTCTTTGCTACAAATAATCAAATGTTCAGGACCGTACTCATTCACTAAGTTTAAAATATCCTCGGTTGATTCACAATAAATCAATTTTGAATTTTCAATTGCTTTGGCCGCAATTTCCTTTCTTGGAAGTGCTTCTAATTGGTTAACTATTTCAATAGCAACTCCCTCCAAAAGAACTTTTGAATTGGTTACCAATAAAACTTGACTGTCAGCTCCATGTTCGGCTTGACTTAATAGATCGGAAGCGACATACTTTGGAATCGCAGTTTCATCAGCAATGACGAGCAATTCAGAAGGTCCGGCAGGCATATCGATGGCTACTCCAAATTGCGTGGCATATTGTTTCGCAGCGGTTACATATTGATTACCGGGGCCGAAAATTTTATAGACTTTGGGAATGATTGTAGTCCCAAAAGTCAGCCCTGCAATGGCTTGAATACCGCCTACTTTATAAATTTTTGTTACACCACACAACTGAGCAGCATATAAAATCGCAGGATGAATTTTTCCTTCTTTACTAGGTGGCGAACACAAAACAATTTCCTGACAACCGGCAAGTGAAGCCGGAATAGCCAACATCAAAACCGTTGAAAATAATGGAGCCGTGCCACCGGGAATGTACAACCCTACTTTTTGAATAGGTTTCTTTTCTTGCCAACAAACAACTCCTGCTTGCTTTTCTACACGAACTGGTGTTGTTTTTTGAGCCGCGTGAAATGCTTCAATATTTTGTTTCGCCGCTGCAATGGCTTCCTTTAAATCAGCGGGAACTGATTGAATAGCTTCTTCCATTTCTTCAAGTGAAACAGCAGTATTAGATAGGGAAACTCCGTCTAAATAGGCTGTATACTTTTGAATAGCGGCATCACCTTTTAATTGTACTTCTTTGAAAATTGACTGAACGGTTTCTTCAATTTGATTGAATTGTAAGGTTGGACGTTTTAAAAGCTCCGCCCAAGTTTCGGGTTTTGGATTGATATATTTTTGCATAATCATAGATTTATAAAACAATTTTTTCAATGGGACAAACTAAAATTCCTTCGGCTCCGGCTTCTTTCAATTGGTCAATTACTTCCCAGAATTGATCTTCGTTGATGACGGAATGTAAACTGCTCCAACCTTCTTCAGCCAAAGGCATAACCGTTGGACTTTTTAAAACCGGTAGAATGGCACTCACTTTGGCGATACTGGAATTGGGGACATTCATTAAAATGTACTTCGATTTTCTTGCTTTGAGTACCGATTGAATGCGGAATTGTAGTTGGCTGACAATTTTTTCAACAGCCAGTGAAAGTTTGGGTGAAACAGCCAAAACAGCTTCACTGTTCATAATCACTTCCACCTCCTTCAAATTGTTTTTGAACAAGGTGCTTCCGCTGGAAACGATGTCCACAATCGCATCGGAAAGTCCAATGTTTGGGGCAATTTCAACGGAACCGGAAATTTCGTGAATGTCAATGGCCACTTTTTTGGAATTGAAATAATCCAAAACGGTTTTGGGATAGGATGTCGCAATGCGAAGTCCGTTTAAATCTTGAATGGAATTGTATACAAAGTTCTGAGGAACCGCAATGGAAACTTTACATTTAGAAAAGCCTAACTTTTCAACGACTTGAATCGGATAGCCTTTTTCAACCAATAGGTTATCACCTACAATAGCGGCATCTACCACTCCATCCAACAAATACTGTGGGATGTCTGAATTTCGTAGAAACAATACTTCCAAAGGGAAATTCGAAGCCGTAACTTTTAATTGATCGTTCCCATTGCTAATGGAAATTCCGCAATCTCTGAGAATTTGAATGCTTTCGTCGTGTAATCGTCCGGATTTTTGAATGGCAATTTTTAATAGACTCATTTTTAATTTAGGTTATGATGAGTATATCCGGCAGTTATTGAAAACAAAAAACCCGCTTGATATACTCAAACGGGTTTATAATTTATGTTTATTTACTACATAACATCATTACCTCGCATGAGCGTGGAAGAAATGATGATGGTGATGTAATAAATTGGTGTACATGTTTATTAATTATGCTGCAAATTTAGGTTATAATATGAATAGTTGTTTATAAACAGTTGTAAAATTATAGTTAAAAAAATACCTCGTTTAATTTAATGATGGGTTATTGTGATTCAACTGAGGAAAGGTTACTTTAATAAAGTGTGAGAACTATAAATGTTTTACTTCTATTTATAAAATTCTTCTGTGAGGTAAAAAACAGTATCGATAAAATATAAATTACCCTCAAATGTGAGCACATTTTCATCATGTAAATCTTCTAAAATTAATCCTAGTTTTGGGTGATAATAATCATTATTCTTTTTGTTTAAAAATCCATTTTCTTCCAAAAAACTTTTTACATTTTCTAAAGAAGTAACTTGGTCGAACTTGATAAAAGGCTGCTCAACGACCGCATATAAAATAGATTCAGATTCATAAAACCCAATTAATTGGTAAGCAGTATCCGGAAAGAAATAGTTATTTAACAATAAGTTATTAAAATAATCTTCCCAAGTTTCGTAGTAAATAGAATCATTTAGCTTAAAAACTTGAAATTCGTCGTGAAGATAAACTTTTTGTTCAGCACCACTTGAAACGAAAGATGCTATATCAATTTGGTTAAACCAAAAATGATTTAAATCACAAAATTTCTTTATGAACGCTGCTTCTTGACTTTTGATTTGCTTGCTTTATGTAGTTTTGCTACTTGTGCCCTTGCTTCCTCTAAGGTAACGGGTGACCTTTTGGATAGCATCTCCATGCCTAACTTGGCTCGCTCCTGAAATGATATTTTGTAGTTCATGCTTCATGAGATTTAAACAAAGATACGGAATTGTTTTAAAAAAAAATAAAAGTGATTCGTTGGACTATTTATTGGTTTATACTATTTTTAAGTTATTTTATTTCGTTAGTTTTGGTAAATAGTTTTTTTGGTAGATTAAGCTCTGATGTGTTGTCCTTTTTAATGGTCAGAAAGTAGGTTGTTTGCCAATTTTGAGTTTTTTCCGCTTGTTTACTTGTTGCAATG
>Ga0209202_1001706_pt1 | contig 12965 bp, 10 predicted proteins | sample AD_UKC032_MetaG_FD_184416 | JGI IMG/M metagenome (GOLD analysis project Ga0209202, IMG submission 184416) | Active sludge microbial communities of municipal wastewater-treating anaerobic digesters from USA - AD_UKC032_MetaG (SPAdes) (version 2) | ecosystem: Engineered > Bioreactor > Anaerobic >... | reverse complement strand
ATTTATCTTTAAATCAGTTATAAAATCAGTTGTTTCAGTAAGATTGTCAAAAGCTTCCTGATTTTTAATATAGGGTTTTACTAGAATTTTCAATTTTTCGATTATTTCTACTTTGTTCATGATTTATTTTTTGACTAAGATAAGCATCTATTTAATACTTTTTAAAAACAACACAGGCATTTACATCTCCAAAACCAAAACTAGCTTTTATTATAATATTTAGTTCTTTTTGTATTAATTGTTGTGGAATTTTAGAAGAATCAATGACTTCAATTATGGCAGGATGTAAATCATCACAATTGATATTCGGAAATAGGAATCCATGGTAAATTTGTAAAATAGAAGCTACACTTTCCATGCTACCGGATGCAGAAAGACAATGACCAACCATTGATTTTAATGAGTTAATTGGTGGAAAATCTTTTCCGGATAATCCTAAAGCTTTACTCCAGTTGAGAATCTCCAAACTATCTTTAGATGTGGCAGTTAAATGCCCATTTATACTATCAATATCCATTGACTTTATTCCCGCATTTTTCATTGCTTCAACGATACATCTTTGAACAGCAATAGAATTAGGAGCCGTCATAGTTCCTTCGCCTCGTTGTCCGCCTGAATTTACATTTCCACCTAAAACTTCGGCATAAATGGTTGCCTTTCTAGCCAAAGCAGTTTCTAAATCTTCTAAAATCAAGGCCCCTGCTCCACTTCCTGGAACAAATCCTGAAGCGGTAGCACTCATTGGTCTTGAGCTTTTCTCTGGCGATTCATTATGTTTGAATGTACAAACTTTCATGGCGTCAAAACCTGCCCAAATATAAGGACCGCTATCACTCGTGCTGCCCACCAACATTCGGTTGGCTTGCCCTGAAATAATTCGGTCATAACCCATCAATATACTTTCTGTTCCGGTTGTACAAGCAGAGGAATTAGTAGAAACCTGGTTTCCTAAGCCTAATTTACCCGCTAAATAAGCACTTATGCCACTGTTCATTGTTTGTGCAACAACAGTACTACCCAACCTTCTGGTTTGAAAATCATCAATTTTATAAATACTTTCTCTGAATTTTTCAATTCCGGATGAGCCTGAACCAAAAATAGTTCCACTATCCCAATCAGGATTTTCATTGTTATGAATAGACAGTCCTGCGTTTTTCCATGCCTCAATTCCGGCGATTACGCCGTATAAGATTCCACTGGAATTAAAATTGCGAAGTTCTAATTCTGTAAAATACTGACTTTTAAGTTCTTCAGAAATAGTTGGTTTTCCGGCAATCTGACATGAAAATTGTAATCGTTCTAATTCTGGATCATGATCAATTCCTGAAATTCCACTTTTAATGGCATTGGTAAACGCATCTATTCCTACTCCGTTGGGAGCAACAATTCCTAATCCGGTAATAACAACTCGCTTTTTTGACATTTTATTGATTTATTATCATTCCGGATAAAGTTCCGCTACAAACTTCTACATTTTCACTATTCAACATACACACGTTGCATTTTAACTTTCCAAAACGGAAATAAACTTTCTTAGAAACAACTTTTACTTTTTCATTAGGATAAACGGGTTTTAAAAATTCAATTTCTGAAGAAGTAAAAGCAATTTCTGTGAAATTATCATCCAAAGTCAAGTATATTCCTAAACAAACTAACCCAATTTGAGCCATGGTTTCTATTAATAGTACACCGGGAGTAATCGGATTGTTTTTAAAATGCCCTTTATAAAAATATAAGTCTTCACTAAATGTGTAAGTACCCTCTATTCCATTTTCATCAACATAGTGAATCTCATCCACAAATAAAAAAGGCTTTGAATAGGGAATTTTAGCAAAGATTTCAGGATAATTATTTTTCACACGTAAAGCATTAATTATTTTAAACTCTCTCCTCCATCTACTTTTAAAATGGTGCCTGTTATCCATTTGGCCTCTTCTTTGCAAAGCAAATAAACAACATCGGCCACATCCTCCGGTTTGGTGAGTCGTTTAAATGGATTTCTTTGTTCTGTAAAAGATTTAATCTTTTCACTATTGGGAATCATCTGAAAGGAAGTTGTATTCGTAACGCCAGCTTGAATACAATTGGAACGAATTCCAAAAGCAGCAAATTCTATAGCTATTTGTCTCGAAATTGCCTCTAAAGTGACTTTTGCAGCACTTACAGCTCCGTAATTTTGAATTGGTTTTGTGTTTCCCTCGCTAGTAAATGAAATAATTCTGGCATCAGTATCAAATAAGTTAGCTTCAAAAACCGCTTTTGTCCAATCATAAAGTGAAATAGCCATCGCATTTAAAGTTATTAAAAAATCATCATTCGTAAGGGAATTTTCGCCGGTCATCTTCTTTAACGAACCTTTTGCAATGCTGTGAACCAAGCATTTTATTTTTTGATTTCCAATTTTAGATTGAATTTCATTGACACATTCAATTCTTTTTTCAATATTGGTTGCATCTAAATTAAAATTTAAAAACGAAATCTTCAATGCTTTTATCTCTTCAAAATCTTCTTCTATTTTTGGCAATTCAGCACGTGAATTGCGATGAATAATACAAATATTCATCCCTTGTTGTGCTAATTTTTTAGCTGTAGCTAAACCTAAACCACTACTGCCACCTAAAATAATTGCCCATTGATTTTTAAATTCACTTACCATTCTAATAATATTCGTTGTGCAGTAAAACCGGGTCCAAAACTCAACATTAATCCTTTCTCTCCTTTGGAAGGTTTTTTGTTCATAATTTGTTCCAAAACATATAATACGGTAGCACTAGACATATTTCCGTACAACCGCAGTATTTCTTTCGTGTCTATAATATCTTTACCTAAATCTTTAAATAATTCTTCCACTAAAAGTACGATTTTTTTGCCACCGGGATGAAAAATTAAATGATGAATATCAGCAATTGATAAGTTATTTTTTTCTAAAAAAGGATGAATAATAGCAGGAAAATGTTCGCAAATAGTTTCGGGAACTTCAATGTCTAAGACCATTTTTAAACCATTGTTAGTCAAATCAAAACCCATCATTTTTTCTTTATCATAGAAATGATACATTGCTTCATCAACAACAGTTGGACCATTTTCGTTTTCATGTGATGATAACAAAACACAAGCTGCACCATCTCCAAAAATTGCAGCACTGACAATATTGGCCATTGAAAAATCATCCAATTGAAAGGTTGCAGTTGGACTTTCCACAGTAATAACCGCGGCTCGTTTATTAGGATTCGCTTTTAAAAAGTTTTTTGCATAAATGATACCTGAAACACCCCCCACACAACCCATTTCAGTCACCGGAAGCCTTATAATATCTTGCTTAAGCGATAATCGATTAATCAAATAGGCATCTAGTGAAGGAATCATAATTCCGGTACAACTTACCGTGATAATATAATCGAGTTCAGTTGGACTCCAATTAGCTTGTTTTAAAGCTTTTTGTAGTACTTGTTCGCCTAATACAATCATTTCACGAGAATAAATGGCATTGCGTTCTTCAAATGAATTTAAAGTAAAAACTTCTTTCGGATCCATAATTGAATAGCGTTTATCGACTTGAGCTCCTTCAAATATTTTTTTTACTTTTCGAATAAAACGTTCTTCCTGACCATCTAGCCAAATATCCAAAAAGGGTACTATTTCTGATGTCTCACGAGAATATTTTGGAAGTTGCTTTGCAACTGTAATAATTTTTACCGGCATTTATTATATTTTGAAAAGTGAATAGTTTATTAATTTATTTCCAAATAATCCATTGGTAACGGAAAGCCCATTTCCATGAAATTGTTTGTCTTTTTGCTTGTACTTTTTTTGAAAAATCTTCTAATTCTTTCTTTTTAAATCCACGTAATATGGAAGTTAATCCGTCTTCGCGTGACATCCTATTGAGTTGAAATATCGAACATACCAATTGAAATAAACGATAGGCAAGTTTGCTTCTATGCAAATCATTGATTACAATACCAAGAGTCGCTTGCTTTTGAAATACATTCAAGATAGTATCAATTTCTTCATTTTTAAAATGATGTAATGTTAATGTACACAATAAGATGTCATATTTTACTTCAGTAAATGCTTCAGAAAAAATATCTTCACAGCGATAACTGATTGTGGCATACTCTTTAGACAATAAACGGGCATGTTCAATCGTAAAAGCATTGGCATCTATTCCTATGAGTTGAAAAGTATAATTATTTTTATTGGCAAAATCTGCCATCAATCGAAGCATATCACCGTTACCGCAACCAACATCAACAATGGTAATAGTTTTTGTCTCATCGGTTTCTTTCAACAACTTTTTAATGCCTTGTAAAGTTAGCTTGTTTCCTCCCAACAGTTTATTAATAGAGGCTATTTTATCCAAAGCTTCACGTAATTCTTCCCCTTCTAAGGAAAAATCATCCATGATTTCGACTGCTTGTGTACGATACTGGGTATGAATAGCCATCAAGAAATTGGTTTTCCGTGAGTTTTACGAATGATCAAAGTCAACAACACAGGAAATGTAAGCAATATTTTCATCAGTATTCGATTCATGGATTGGTTTAACAATAATTTTGACAATTGTTTACCCGTTTGTAGCCTATTCTTAAAATAATAATTCCATTGAAGGGCATAATTTTTTTCCATTTCTTCTCGTGTTAGCTTGTTATCTAAAAAGGAAATAACACACTCACTGGCAATTTTAGCACTGTGAATAGCCATTGCCATTCCATTGCCACAAAGCGGATGAATTAGTCCGGCTGAGTCTCCTAACATCAATAAATGATTTTCCACTTGTGCTTTTTTTTCAAATGAAATCTGACTAATGCTTAAGGGATTATCAAACAATAATTTCGATTGTTCAAAAATGGTTTTTAGTTCGGGATTTTGATTTAATACATTCTTTTGAAATTCTTCAATATTCTTATACTTTTTAAATACTTCAAATTTAACTAAATAGCAAATATTGATGTGGTCGTTTTCAACTTTTGAAACACCACAATAACCGCCTTCAAAATTATGTAACGCCACTAAATCACTAGGGAAATCACCTGAATAATGTGCTTTTACAGCCAACCAAGGTGATTTTTGTTTAATAAAATCTCTTTTCAATTGAATGTCTAAATTAGAACGTTTTCCAAAAGCTCCTAAAACAATTTTAGCTTTAAAAACTTCTTGATTTTCTGTAGTAATATTAAATTCATTATCAAAAAATGAAACATCATTTACATTTTGATGAATGATTTTACATCCCCATTTAATGGCTTCCTGATAAAGATAATTATCTAATTGATACCTGCTTATCCCAAATCCGCCCAATGGCAAATCTTTGGATATTGATTGACCGGATGCAATAGAAATGGTAGTTGAATTGATGGATGTCGGGTTTAAATGAGCAATAGCTAACCCCAATTGATTAAAATAAGGTAATACTTCATTAGAAATAAATTCACCACAGACTTTGTGTTTGGGATAACTGTTTTTTTCAAATAGAACAACATTTTTTCCTTGTTGACACAAATGAATTGCTGCAGTTAAACCGGCAAGACCTCCTCCTATAATAGCTACTTGACTCTCTTTCATATCAAAGTAAATTTAGGAAAATTCAATGAGAAAAGTGTTGTATGATTAGATTAAAAAATTATAAAGTTATTCATAAAAAAATGTAATAATACTTTATATTAGACCGATTTTTGAATAGAAATTTATATAGTTAAATTTAAAAATAAACAACTTTTTCAGTTGCTTAAGCCTAAGAAAAAAACTAATTAACAACAATTTTTTGAGTAAAAGTTGTTCCGTTATGAACCAAATTAAAAATGTAAATTCCATTAGACAAAGTACTGACATCAATAAAATCATCCTTAAAAACCATTCCTGAGTGAATTGTTTTACCTAACAAATCAATGATTTTATATTCCCCGAAGTTTCCTTCAAAACTAACTTGAAAACGACTACTTACCGGATTAGGATTTATCAATACTTTATTTGAATTAAATAGATCTAAGGACAAAGTACCGTATTTCGATACCGCATATGAAGAATTATCACACTCCATTTCATTAATAACATCACCTAGAAATGGTAAAATTTCATAAGTTGCTGTTGAAGTATTTACCATATACAAACCTGCATCATAATTTGCATCAAAACCAACAAATAGTATGGATTCTGAATCTTGATCATAAGTTCTATTTGAAAAAAGATAACCAAGAATATTTTCTTAAGTCATCATTGTAGTTAATTCACCTGTATTCGGATTTAAAGTACCAATCATAATTTCATCATTAACATTATTATCTTGATTATAAACTGAATACACTGTAAAAATAGTGTTAGTTTCATTGCTGAATTCTAGTCCGATGTTTCCGCTATATTCAGAATTTTGCAAGGGAATAACAGTATAAGAGAATGGTTGTGACGCAACAGAAGCTGTTACTAATTTAACTTGATTTCCTTCTAAAATTAAAAAATAATATTTTTTCGAATTACTGTCATAACATCTAGAATCAGGAAAAAAATTTGTTCCTTCTTCAAAATTAAAATAGCCTAAAATGGTTTGAATTCGGGATATAGGATCAAATTTATTTAGAAAAATATTGTTATCAATGTCACCATCATAAGAGTAGACAAAACCAGTTTGCATATCAACTTCAGAACCAAACAACTTTTTAGTAATTTTATTTATCATAACACCCTTAATTTTAGATAGTTTAAACAAAAATTGGTTTAAAAAAATGTAAATAAGATAAACAACAGTTAAAATACAAGTTGTTTTCAACAAAACAAATTAGATCTCTTTATGTTTTAAAGTAAATTTTATGGTTAGTGGTTCTCAAATTGAATCTTGTCTAATTTGACAAAAGGTCATATTATATTAGATTTTTTTTTCAATTAAATTAGAAATACTAATAGATGAGTTCGCATTCAAAGAAGTATACCAAAACTAACTACCTTAATTTAAAATAGTTTCAATTGCTTTATAAATTGTCTCATTATTGGAGTCATCTGTATTCAGTCCAATGCTGTTAGAGTTGTATGGTTTATATTTTTCCATATTAGTTACTGAAAACAACCCCACGACTGGAACTTGTGCCGCACTGGCTAAATGCATAATTCCGCTATCTGCACCTACGAAGACATTCGTGTTAGCCATCAATGAAGCCATCTCCCGAATATCTTTACTGTAAAACGTAGGAGCTTTGAAATCAATCATTGATATATTTTCGACAGGTAAAATCTCAATTATATTTTTATTTGGAAACTTAATTTTTAAATTTTCAAAGAATTCAGACCACCAAACTGATGAATAACATTTTGCTCCTGTAGCATAGGTGAAAAGACAAATGGTTTGTTGATTATTTTGGGTTAAAGTGCTGAGTTTTTTTTTGCCGTCGATTAGTTCATCCGCACTTAATTTTAAATTTAAGGTTGGTACTTCATTCTTTTCTGCTTTTAGTCCAATGGTAGTTATATATTCACGGAAACTATAAACAGGATATTTTGCCATGTGAAAATAATCATCATGTTTTTGTCTAAAATCATCTTCATTATCACCAAAAAAATGATAAGTAGCATTAGCAAATTTTGTAGAAAGTCTTCCGGAAGATGAATTTTTTTCTACATTTATTGCAATATCATACTTTATTGTTCTAATTCTACTCCAACTTTTTATATAAAGAAACAATTGTTTAAAATGTTTTTTTGGTAACTGAATTATGGTTTCCACATTGTCATAATTTTTAAAAATGATAGGCCCTAAACCGCCTTTTAAAAATAAATCGATTTTACAGTTTGGAAAAGTTGAGGATACTTCTTGAACAAGAGGCGTTATTAAAAGTTGATTTCCTAACCGATGATTGGGTCTGCATATCAAAACCCTTTTAATATTTTCTCTTTTGATTTCACTTTTACTAAGAATAGTTGTTTTTTTACCCACCTGATTAGTAAGAAAAAACATGATTCGTTTTCTGTATTTATTGATAATTTTCATTTTATTTTAAATTTGTAATGTTCGATTATGAATAATTTTAAAATTATGAATTAAACATAAATTGTCATTCAAAATTAGGTGTTATTATTTAAATAATTGAATGATTTAAATTAAAAAAACCGCTTCATAGCTGAAACGGTTTTTGACTAATTTAATAGAATAATTTTGTAACAACTTTCAAATGTTTTATACAAAAAATGACTTATTAAAATCTGAGGAGTTTTTATTAATCATTTTTTTTTAAGTTGTTTTTATGATTCTGGCCTCTTAAAACGATTGTAATGATTATAGTTTAGGCAAAATAAAGACTATTATTTTTCTATATCTATTAACATCAAATTGAAATACTATATTAGAATTAGAACAGATTTAATGAGAAGACTCTGTTTTACAATTTATTTAAGTTCCTATAAGAGGTTTTCTGTCTTATTTTATAATTATACTTTTTCAAACTTTATAACCAGGAGTTATACTTGTAATAATTAAATGTCTATTTTACATAAATAGGACTTCGTTTTAACAAATAGGCAATTGAATCCATCCAACTATCTTTTACATTTAAAATTGGTTTTCTGGATTGGGTGTAAATTTTAGTATTATTTTTATACATATCAAAATAAACATGATAATTATAAACCAATTGTGTTTGAGTACTATTTGTACTAACTTCTTGAGTTTTTACTTTGGTTTTACTGTCATTTACCTTTGCATTACCTGAAGTGTAGCCTGTTGATGTTTGATTTTGTGTTAATGTATAAGTAACCTTCGCCGCGATAATATTATCAACTCCTAAAATCTCATGTAAATCTGAAATAGGTGTTTCATCAATGTTTTTATAATTAATACCAGCTTTGTGGAGCAAACTGTTTGTATCTCTTAAATCCTGAACAGTCAAAGGAAAAATGTTTGATGATTTATCAATAAGCTTTGAATAAATATCATTCTGTGCAAATTTTGCCATCTCTTCTGAGCTGTCCATATTTTCCGAATTCACATAAGGAACAGGTAAAACTGCAATAGTATTGACTTTGATTTTAGTTTGATTTGATTGTGAATTTACCGGTAAATTTGTTGTGTTTGTACTACTCGTGTCAAATGATTGAGAACGACCACTTGCAAAATCAATTTTTGCAACTTGAGATAAATCAAGAGAAATCACTAATGTTTCGTTGGGTAATGAATATTCAACGGTTGTTTCAGATATTTTGCTGATGGTACAATCAATAATCTGATAATCTCTTTTTATTATTTTGTCTGTTTTTTTTGCTTCTTTTGTTTGTGCAAAAAATGGAGTGACAATTAATAATAATAAAGTTACTAAAAGCTTCTTTTTTAAAATCATGACGAATAGATGGTTTTAAGTTAAAATTAAAAAATAAATGAAAATTTTTTAAAATTAGTAAAAAATTATATTAAGTTATTATTTTTTATTTAAATAATTTTAACCAAGTTAATTTTGTTAAACGAATGGTATTCTGTTTTTTTTTAAAATCCATCTCTTGTAAACTTAGACAGAAATAGTATTTCCTAGTGTTTGTATTTTTTATTTAATAAGATCTAGTTAATAAATAGTTTTAATCTCTATACTTTTGTAAATAAAAAAACCGCTTGATTATAAGCGGTTTAATTTTTATAAAATTGTATTTATTTACAACTTCCCTTCTTTAATCTCCTCTACAATTTCAGGATTTAATAAGGTAGAGATATCTCCAAAATTACTAAAATCACCTTCCGCAATTTTACGTAAAATTCGTCGCATGATTTTTCCGGAACGTGTTTTAGGTAAACCACTTACAAACTGTATTTTATCCAATTTCGCAATGGGTCCAATTTGATCAGAAATCTGTTGATTAATTTCTTTTCTTAAGTTTTCTTTATCACGAGTTGCTCCTGATTCTTTTAAAATCACAAATCCGTATAAAGCATTTCCTTTAATATCATGTGGGAAACCAACGATAGCACTTTCTGCCACAGCCGGATGCTCATTGATAGCATCTTCAATAGGTGCTGTTCCTAAATTATGACCCGAAACAATGATAACATCATCTACCCTACCCGTGATTCGGTAATATCCTACTTCGTCTCTTAGAGCTCCGTCACCGGTGAAATATTTACCCGGAAAAGCTGTAAAATAAGTTTCTTTAAATCGTTGATGATCTCCCCAAATCGTTCTGGCCATTGCCGGCCATGGAAATTTGATGCACAAACTTCCCGTGACTTGATTTCCTTCAATTTCATTGCGTAATTCATCCATTAGAACGGGTTGTATTCCCGGTAAAGGCAAAGATGCATAGGTAGGTTTTGTTGGTGTGACAAATGGAAGTGGAGAAATCATGATTCCACCCGTTTCGGTTTGCCACCATGTATCTACCAATGGACAACGCTTTCCTCCTACGTGGTCATTATACCAGTGCCAAGCTTCTTCGTTTATTGGCTCACCAACTGAACCAATCACTTTTAATGAACTCAATGGAAAGCGTTGGACATAATCTAAATTTTCTTTGGCTAAGGCACGAATCGCAGTGGGTGCGGTATAAAATTGTGTGATTTTATGTTTTTCAATTACTTCCCAAAAGCGACTGAAATCTGGATAAGAAGGAACACCTTCAAAGATAACCGTTGTGGCTCCGTTTAAAAGCGGGCCATATAAAATATAGGAATGTCCGGTTATCCAACCAATATCGGCGGTACACCAATAAATATCATTTTCTTCGTAATTGAATACATTTTTGAAAGTGTATGCTGTGTAAACCATATATCCTGCTGTGGTATGCAACATTCCTTTAGGTTTTCCTGTGGAACCTGATGTATACAAAATAAATAAGGGGTCTTCTGCATCCATAATTTCAGCCACATTATTAGCTATGGCTTCATCTAATAAAGGTTGCAACCATAAATCACGACCTTCTTTCATATTTATCTTATTATTGGTTCGTTTAACAACCAATACTTTTTCAACAGATGGACATTTTTCTAAAGCTTCGTCGATTATTCCTTTTAAATCAATAGTTTTATTTCCCCTGAAACCACCATCGGAAGTAATAACCATTTTACATTCGCTGTCATTAATTCGAGTACCAACCGCCGAGGCTGAAAATCCGGCAAATACTACCGAATGAATGGCTCCTATTCTGGCACAAGCTAAAACTGAAACTGCCAGTTCGGGAATCATTGGTAAATAAATACAAACGCGGTCTCCTTTTTTGATTCCCTGTTCGCGTAACACATTTGCCATTTTTGAAACTCGGGCATACAATTCATTATAGGTTATTGTTTGTGCTTCTTCATTTGGATCATTAGGCTCAAAAATAATGGCTGCTTTTTCACCTCTTTTAGCTAAGTGACGGTCAATACAATTTTTAGTAATATTGACTTTAGCATCTAAAAACCACTTGAATTTAGCTTCTTGCATATCAAATTCAAAAACTTTGTCCCATTTCTGATACCAAGTGAAGTTTTCATCGGCAATGCGATCCCAAAATTTTCGGGGTTCACGAACCGATTTTTTATACATTTTAAAATAGTTTTCTAAGTCGTGTATTTTATAATAACTCATTGTTTTTGTCTTTTTTGAATTGTAAAAATAAGAAATATTCGTTTTAAATGTTGTGTATAATTGCTAAAATACTATAGCTATTACTTTGCCTTGCTTTCATGATATTTTTCGATAACTTCTTCAATTTCTTCAATAATTGCTTCATCATCAATAGTTGATGGGATTTGATAATTTTCTTTATCAACTATACTACGTAGTAATTTTCGAAGTATTTTACCGGAACGGGTTTTGGGTAATCGTTCAACAATCATGACATTTCGCAAGCAGGCTACAGCTCCAATTTGATCTCTTATCAAGTGCACAATTTCATATTCCAATTGAAAGTGTTCAATCGTTTCTCCTGTTTTGGTGACCACCATCGCTAATGGAATTTGACCGCGTAATTCGTCATTTATTCCAATTACAGCACATTCAGCAACGGAATGATGAGAAGCAACAATCTCTTCCATTTCGGCGGTTGACAAACGATGTCCGGCTACATTGATAACATCATCAACTCTACCGGTAATGAAGATGTACCCATCAGCATCTTTAAAACCACCATCACCGGAAAAATAATAGCCGGGAAATGTTTTTAAATAACCCGCTTTAAATCGAGGTGAATCATTCCATAAATCAAGCATGGTGCCTGGAGGTAATGGTAATTTTATAACTACAAATCCTTCTTCATTTGGTCCGACTTCTAAGCCATTGTCGTTTAAAATTTGAATGTTGTAACCTGTCACAGCTTTACCTGCAGAGCCCAGTTTAATTGGTAAGAATTCAACGCCCATCATATTGGAAATCATTGGCCAGCCGGATTCTGTTTGCCACCAATGGTCAATTGCAGGAACCGGAATATGCTTGTTATACCATTCTAACGTCGCAACGTCACAACGTTCACCGGCTAAAAATTGTGTTCTTAAACAGGATAAATCATACTCTTTTATAAAATCACCATTTGGATCTTCTTTTTTTATAGCACGAATAGCTGTAGGAGCTGTAAACATTACACTCACATTGTGTTCTGAAATCACCCGCCAAAATGTAGAGGCATCCGGTGTTTTAATTGGTTTACCTTCAAAAATTACAGTTGTATTTCGATTAATCAAAGGTCCATAAACGATATAACTATGGCCTACAACCCAACCAACATCAGAAGCTGCCCAAAAAACTTCATCTTCTTTAACACCATAAATATATTGCATTGAAAATTTAAGAGCAGTGGCATAACCTCCTGTATCTCTAACAATACCTTTTGGTTTTCCGGTTGTTCCGGAAGTATATAATACATACAACGGATGGGTGGAATTTACAGGAACACACGTTACTTCTTCAGAACCATAAACCAAAGCATCATAATCTACATCATACTTTTTAAAAGGAACTCTTGCTCCTAATTTTCTATTTAATACGACCACTTTTTTGGGTTTGTGATCGGCTAATTCGATTGCT
>Ga0209202_1001693_pt1 | contig 13060 bp, 11 predicted proteins | sample AD_UKC032_MetaG_FD_184416 | JGI IMG/M metagenome (GOLD analysis project Ga0209202, IMG submission 184416) | Active sludge microbial communities of municipal wastewater-treating anaerobic digesters from USA - AD_UKC032_MetaG (SPAdes) (version 2) | ecosystem: Engineered > Bioreactor > Anaerobic >... | reverse complement strand
GCTGCTGATTCGTCTCTTCCACCCGGATCGCCAGCAGTTGCCCGACGCGCGAACCGCCGCCTTCGCGACGCGCATCAATCTAGCCTACATCGTGCTCCGCTCGCCTGACACGCGGGCGAACTACGACCTGGAACTGATGAAAAAACACGCGGTAAAGCGGCCGATCAAGCCCCCTCCGCAAGGCCAGCAATTCGAGCCGGCGCCGGACTTGCCGACGCATCCGCCCTCGTTCGTCACCCGCCACCGCACCGTGTTCGCCCTCGGCAGCGTCGCGCTGGCGGCGGCGCTGGGCGTCATGCTGGTCTACGTCAATCGGGTGCCGACCGACACCATTGGCGCCAACGGCAACCAGTTCACGCGTAGTTCGGACAACGAGGCACCACGGCTTGCCCCACCCGAACTGCCGCCAGCCATCGCCCGCGTACTGGCGGAATCAGACCCGGTTGAGCTACCGCCGCCCGCTGCGCTGACTGCCGTGGACGCCAAGCCTGACGAAACCCCGATACAGGTGGCGGAGAACCGCCGCGATCGCGAACCCGTGGTCATGCCGGCTGCCGTGAAAACGGCCAATACCAGGCTGGCGCCGCCCGGCACGGCCGTACCGGCAAGCATTGCTGAACGCTTGCCACCACCACCGCCGCCGCGGCCCACCGAGGCAGTACAGGGCGCCATTGGCGCACTTGCTGCGGTCGACCCGCCCACAGTGCCGGAAATCAAACCGGAGCCGCTGCGGCCTGAACAATTGAATGGCCTGGTCGCCAGCCTCTCCGAGCAATATCAGCGCGGCGACCTGGAAAATCTGCTGGCGCTTTTCGACGCCTCGGCGCACATGGAGCGCGGCGACAAGAAACAGATCCGCGCCGAGTACGGCGAATTGTTCCGCAACTCGGAAAACCGCGCCCTCTATATCTGGGATATCGCCTGGTCAGGCGACGGCAAGCTCACGCGCGGCGAAGGCAGCTACCAGGCGCGCGTGGTGCGCAAGGGCGATGGCTCACCGCAGATTCGCAGCGGCGCAGTCACCATCGAAGTCATCCAGCGCAACGACCGGCCGCTGATCGTCGGGCTGTACCACAAGGCGGATCATTAGGCTTCTTCGCCCCGCCAGGGGACTTGCTTCGCGGCGTCACACCGGCGACGGCCGGTGTTTAGTACGATGATTTTCTGGATTCCGGCATTCGCCGGAATGACGCAATGCTATCTACAACGGCAGTGTTTCAGGAACACGCGGGTTAAACGCACTGCTACAGCGATAGCGGTCTGGTTCAACATTTACGGCTCCGCGACGCAAATGACTGGCACCTGAAAATCTCAGTGCCACCTTGAGTCCCTGCCTGTGTCAGAGTCCGCAAGTCGCCGTAACGTGTGAGTTGCGGTGCGCGATAGACAGCTTTTTTCTCGGCTTTGATATTCACCAGGAACGTTTCGGTCAAGTCAGGTTTCAACGACGGCATGGCTCCAACAATCCTTGATGACATGGGTTACGCCCACTCGCGCAATGCGATCCAGCGCGACAGGATCAGTGCACGCAAAATCTCCAGGCCGGAATCATAGCAATTGCTCCGTGCGTAGTCATCCCGGAGAGCGTTAAGTTTCCCCGGATTGATCCATTTTTCAAGTGTTTCCGGGCATTGGCTGCCATCCCACAGCCCTGGCTCGCCTGCTGCGATGCAGCGCGCCAGCAGCGCGTGGAAGGACCACCCCGGGTGACCGCCGATGTCACGGCGCATGCGCACAGCCTCCGGCAACACGCCTCGCGTGCCCGAGCGCAGCACATGCTTGTACCAGGGGATGGCCAGCTTGGCTGCCAGCGGCATGCGAATGGCGAATTCGATCAACCGCCGGTCGGAGAACGGACTGCGCGGCTCTATCCCGTTGGCCAAAGCCAGGGGGCCATACACCTCATGGCCGAATGAGATCAGACCGCTGGTGAAGTTGCCCGCATGGCGCATTTGATCACCCGCTGGCCGCAGACGGTCGCCAGCCAGATATTGCACTGATCTTTTGGAGGCCAGGTAGCGCCGGGCGATTTCCGGCTGCAGCAGCGCCATGTCGCCCGTGTTCAGTTGGCGTTCATCGCGGCGGCGGCGAACGATGGCGCGAAGCCGGTCGGGCGCGGCACTGGCCACCGTCGCTTTCAGCAGGTCTTTCAACGGAACGGGTCCCCCGTGGTTTCCATAGGCGGTAAACACTCCCCTGATCTGACCAAAGAGTCGACGCTCTGCAAGCATGGCCACGGTTTTGTCCAGGTCATAGAACAGGACGTCACCAGCCATGCCGTCGAGCATCACACCGCATCCGGCAGCCTTTCCGGCTTCGTATATGAGGTTATAGGTGAAGCCGTTGGACACGGAAAAGGGCTCATCCGCCTGCTCGATGCCCTGAAGTTGTGACTGCCAGACTTCCTCTGCCCTGGCCGACGTAACAATGGTTGGCTGCAGCCATCGGTCGGCATTGACTATCTGCTCAATGCTGCGCCAGTCCGGGCAATTCTCACGGTCCTCCAGGACCAGGGAGAAGGTACGAAGTGGTTCCTGCATTTCGTCCCGGAATTCCTTGCTGATCAGGCCAACGATGGCCGACGAATCCATCCCGCCACTGAGCATGGCGCCGACCGGCTTGACGCTGCGCAGGCGGCATTTCACCGCCACGCGCAACTGGTCCATGAAGGCCTCGGTGCACTCCTCAAGGGAAGCGAATTTCTGCCCGGTCAATTCGCCGGGATTCCACCAGCGCCAGCTGCGCGTGCCCGCAGCGGTGACGCTCATGGCATGGCCCGCCGGCATGCGCAGGATGCCCTGGTAGAAGGTGCCGACTTCATCATCACGGTCAAACTCGACCACCAGATAGTCCAGCAGGCGCGATTCATTGAGCCGGCGTTCGATGCGCGGCTGGGCCAGAAGCCCCTTGATTTCAGAGGCAAAACCAAACCAGCCCTTGCCCTGGTGATAATGGAAATGCCGGGTGCCAGCGGCGTCGCGCGCGGCGAAAAGGCGCTGTTTCCGGGCATCCCAGATAAAGAAGGCATATTCGCCAATGATTTTGCCGGGGCATGCCTCACCCCACACTTCATAAGCCCGCAGCACAAGTTCCGCATCGGCTCGCGTCCGTAACACGGCCCCCTTGCCCAACAACTCGTGGCGCAGTTCCTGCCAGTTATCCACCCGGCCGTCCAAAACGAGCACCAGGCTTTGATCTTCGTTGGTTAGCGGCTGGGTTTCTTCGAGCGATTCGGGCGTCGTGCGCAGCATGCACTGCCCCATTGCGACGTTGCCCTTGCGCCAGTGGTCCAGGCCATCGGGTCCGCGGCGCACCATTGCCGCAGTCATGGCTTCCACCTCGCCCGGCGCCACGGGCTGACCGCTGAAATTGACAATTCCGGCGATGGCGCTCATGGCATTTGACTGGGCCTGACTACAACCTGATCAAACCTTTGGCGCACAGCTCTTCAGCCAGTCTCAGCACATCCGTCTCCAGCTGGTCGCGCTGGACGTCGTACTCCTCCAGCATCGTCGCGCAGATTTCCGCGAGCATCGCACCTTCGCCCATCAACGCCCAGATGCGCGCCCCGACCGGGTCGAGACCGAAGTAGGTGCCGCTGGCGAGATCGAGAATCACCGTCTCGTCGCCGACCGTGCGGGCCATGACTTGCGTGGGGATGGAAACCTTGTCAGACAAGTTCATGTTCGATGCTTTCTTTTTGTTCAAGGACATGCCGGATGACCGCTTCGCGTACCGCCGGCAAGGCCGCGTAACTGCGAGGATAGTCGAGCCGGTAATAAATGGGCAATGCAGCCAGTCGGGACAGGTCATCGAAATGCCGGGCCAGCATGTCTCTGGCTTCAATGTCGAGCAGGAAGGAATGCTTGACCAATTCGATCAGCGCCTCGGCAGGCCTTAACGGTTCGATGGCCGGCGTTTCCACTTCACACTCGCCCAAAAAGAAGAGACGGCGCAGCGGCCGGGCTTCGTCACAAAACGCGATGCCGGGGCCAGCGAGGAACCTGGACTTCGAGGTGAAGCTTACAGCCGGGGCCATCGCCGTTCGCTCACTGACCAGCGCGTCCTGGCTGTCTTCCCACAGTCGGATCGAAGGGTGACTGGGGAGGATCATGCAGCGGTCGTCCACCCATTCCAGCAGCAGGCCGTCGTCCGTCAGAAATCGCGTGCCTTCGGTGGCAAAGCTGGCCGCCAGGGTCGATTTGCCGCGTCCCGACTCGCCCAGAAAGGCGACGCCCTGCCCGCCAATGTCCACCGCGCTGCCGTGCAGGACCAGCTTGCCTTGCCGGCTCAGCGCCAGCGGCATGACCTGGTTCAGGTACAGGTGCTCGACCGTGGGCGATGGCACGCCGGGGGCCGGGAACCCCTGTACCGTGCAACCATCGGCCGACACCTCGAAATCCGCCAGCTCGGGAAAGCGCAGCAGGTAGCCCGCGCCCTGGCGGAAAAACTGCGTCCACAAGGTGCCGTCGGGAAAGACCCATTGGTGGAAGGCCGCTTCCCCGACGGGTGCCAGGGGACGCTCCGGTTGTTCCGTGTAGCGGACGGTCACTCGGTATTCCCGCCCAGCACGGCATCCACAAAGCGCGTGATTTCACCCGCTGACGGGAACAGGTCGGGATGCTCGCGCAGGACGGATTCCTGAATCTGGGCCACGCTGCGGCGCCCGTCGCAATAGCCCATCACCAGCGCTTTGGCGCGCGCCACACGGCTGAGTTGCGGCACATGGTCGGGGCGGGTCTTGCCGAGTTGCTCCTGCATCAGCAGGTCGCCCAACCAGGTGGAGTGGCTGAATTTTTTCCCAGTCGCGGGGTGCCGGACTTCCCAAGCAATCAGGTGGTCGGCCGGGCGCGCCATGACCGTGGCGCTGACGATGTCGCCCGCCTTCACCACCAGCGGGCCGTCGATCGGCAAGAAGGCCTGGGAGCGCTTGATGGCCTGCGCGGACAAGGGGGAATTGGTCATCCAGACATTCTCCGCCAGCTCGCACTCGAACCAGCCGGCCAGGCCGTGCAGGATGCCGTCGCGCGCCATGGTGAGTTCCGCGGTCCACGAGAAAAAATCCGGATTTTCCGCCTGCAGGTCGATACAGGCCAGCTCCGCCGGCCCGGCCAGCACTTCGTCCGCCTGCAGGTTGACCGCATGTTTGGTGTTGATTCCATGCTGGCGCAGCCAGTGAAATTCGCGCGGGATGCCGGGCGCTCGCCAGCCTACGGCCAGTTGATGGCATTTGTCCGATTCCACCGCGCCCAACTGCAGCCGGAGCAGGCCGGGAATCAGGCGGCCGCCCGGCTTGAGAAAACGGCGGCGGGCATCGGCCATGGTTTCGATCAGGCCATAGTCAAAGCCGAAGTAGCCGACATGGTCACAAATGACGATGTCTGCCGCTTCGGGCAACTCGACCTGGAAGGACTTGCCGTGGATGAAGCTGGCCTTGTCGCCCCAGCCGGCCGCTGTCAGGGACTGGCGGGCAATTTCGATGGCGGCGCTGGAGTCGACCGCATCGACATGCCCGGCGCCCGCCTGCAGGCACAAGAGACCCAGCACGGCCGAACCACAACCCACGTCGGCCACCCGGTCACCCTGTCGTACCACTTGCGCCACGGCGGATTTGAACTGCTCAAGCCGGATGGCGTCCGCCACATAGCCCAGATGCTCATCGAGGACGCTACTCAAGTCTTCACACGTGGAGGGAACTTAATGAACGGTTTGGTCTGGAAAGTCTATGCCAAGCAGCGCGTAATCGACCGTCTTGTAGCCATCGGGGTGCATGACCACGGCCTGAGGCAGCACAGTCTCGACCTCGTCGGCCATTACGCCAAAGTGACGGCCATATTCTGCGACGGGTTCAAATTCTGCCCTGTAATCGAACAAATACAGGCCAATCCCAAGAGGGTGCGTACCCACTCGAACGATGTTTTGCTTCGCATTGCGGTCCGACTTCATGGTCATGCCCGCCGTAGAACCCCCGTCAGCACCTGAACCGGTACCATTTTGAGTCAACTGACCAACGGAGCCATACTCCCGCAACTGCGGAGTTGCATAAACACTCTTAGCTGAATCAACATCAAGCCGTCCGTTCGACCCGCAGGGGTTCTCTTCATTCATTTTTCAACTCCAATTTGCAACACAGATGATTTTCACAAAGAACACAGACTGTCAATTCTCCGGCCGAACTATGCTAATTCATTTTCGTGAGCCGTCAAGAACAAATCGCACCCATAGATGCTCCAAAGCGCCCACATTGGCCAACCTTGCTGCGTGCGCCTGTCGTAAGCATGCACCAAATGCGCCACCCCTTCCTTCGATAGCCATCCCCTGCGCCGGCTTGGGAGTCCTTCGGTCAGTTCATGCCCCAACACGCTGAGGAACGGGCGAAACGTTCCGGGGAACTGCGCTTTGGTTTTCCGCTCACAAATGTTTTGCGGGATAACGCTACGAAGCGCTTCAACGTGAATGTATTTGTCCCTGTCCCCTTTGAATCTCAGTCTCTCCGGTGTTGAAAAGGCGAATTGCACAAACTGCGCCGTATGCATCGGCCGGCGAGGCTCTAGCCCAGACTCCGCATACAAGCGCTCTGCCTCTTCACGAGCTAACGCAAGGTAAGCGTCATTTCGTGTGGCAAGCATTTCCTTTTGACTGTAGCGGCAGACGGCCGGGCCTTGTTGCCCTCGATAGTTCGCCCGCCGCTCCATGAGCAAGCGCTTCATTGGGGCGGAGACCCAGTAAGCATCGTCGACATGACTCACATTGCCGCGCCCGGCACGCACCAAGTGCCGCAACGCGTCTCTTGCCGCAGATGGAAGCAGTTCGAATATTCCATGCCGCAACAACCACTTCAAAGCCTTCCCGACACCGAACGCAGCAGAGTCCGTGGCCAAGCAGGCATAGAGAGATTGCCAGTGAAACTGCCCAAGTTCCTCTGCATAGTACGCTCGGGAACCGGCCAGCCACTCGTCACCACCGACCCCATTCAAAATTGCTCGGGAACCCTCGGCCGACGCCTTTTCGAGCATTCCTTGCGCCATGGTGCCATTGACAAATCCCGGAAAGTCATAAACGCGGCGAGTACGGTCGGCAAACCAACTTAAGGGTACGCGCGTTGGCGCTAGTTCATGAATTTTTGTCCCGCAGCACTCTCCAACCGACCTCGCATATCCCAGTTCGTTCGCCTCAGGATCATCTTCAAAGCTTATGGTGTACCCCTCGATACCGGGGGCCGGCAGCCTCCTGGACCGCCTTAATTGCTCTGCGACACAGTAGATTGCTGAAGAGTCAAGGCCACCGCTCACTTCAATGGAGACAGGCCGATGCGAACGCGAAAGGCGCCTGACGGAGTCGGTGATCAGTTCGCGGTAGTAGTCAATGTAGTCAGCGTCTTTCCGGAAAGGCAGCGCTTCCCATAAGTCCGGCTTCCAGTATTCTTCTACAACCAAACCTGATGAACTGACCATCATGAGGTTCCCAGCGACGAGCCGCATGACTCCATCCCACAGAGTCTCGTCACGGGAGTACCACTCTGCCGCCAGATACTCGGCCAGCACAAATTGATTGATACTTTTTGGCACCAACTGCGAATCGATTATTGGGCGAAGCTCTGAGGAAAACACCAACGTCTTGCCGTTCCAGTGGTATTGAAATGGCTTGCTTCCCATTCGATCTCGAGCGCAAAAAGCTTCCTGCTGCCTTGCGTTCCAGATCAACAGCGCAAAGTCGCCGTCGATGTGCTTCAAGCAATCCCTGCCCCACACTTCAAAAGCACGCAGCACCAGTTCTGCATCGGCGCGCGTTCGTAGCACGGCGCCCTTGCCCAACAACTCGCGGCGCAGTTCTTCCCAGTTGTCTACCCGGCCGTCCATGACTAGGACCAGGCTTTCGTCCTCGTTGGTCAGGGGCTGGGTTTCTTCGAGCGACTCGGGCGTGGTGCGCAACATGCACTGGCCCAGCGCCACGTTGCCCCGGCGCCAGTGGTGGATGCCATCGGGCCCGCGATAATGCATGGCTGCGGTCATGGCTTCGACCTGGCCGGGCTCCACAGGGCGGCCGTCGAAATGAATGATGCCGGCGATGCCGCTCATGAGAACATGCCCGGTGAAACGGGCTGGTCGAAGGCGGCGTAGGACGCCACCACCTCGGAACGACCATCGACCGGGCTATCGTATGGCTCCACCCAGTACACCCTATGAATTCAAACCCGCTGCCTCGTTAGTGAAGTCATCATCATTCCTTCAACATTTGCACCCGAGCCACCCTGTGTGAGCCGCCCTATAGCGCCAAATGCTGTGAGCCTTGGCGATGTATAAGGCGTTTTCGAGTTTTGTGGGGTTGGTTTCAGTTTGGTCATATGGAATGAAAGGCGGCAAAGTGGTCAATTGTAAATCCGGCAAGCCAATCATCGTCGATTTGAAAATACCGGGACAGAATAAGTCCGATGCCCGCAGGTAAACGGTGATGACGAAGGCGAAAAGGTGTCGGCAGGAAATGTGGATACGGAGACAGTGAAGCCGCATTGAAAGAACATTGCAACGGTGGCCGGGGTGCAATGCCGGCACGCTCAAGGTGTAACTGTCCGATCGCCTTCAAAGGGTCGGGGCGGGTCATGCCGCTCACGAAAACATCTCCGGCAAAACGGGCTGTTCGAAGGCGGCATAGCGCGCCACCACCTCGGGACGATCATTGATCGGAACGCCGTCTTTTTCCACCCAGGCGTGAGCGGCCAACTCGTTCCCTTCCAAGCGAACACCAATACGCAGATCACTGGTCGTGCCGTAACGGCAAAGCAGCCAACGCAACAGCAGCGAACGCGTGAGGCAGGTGGCCGGCCCTAAAACGTGGTTCGCCGCACGGTTGACCGCAACACCCAGCGCAGCGGCTTCTGCCTGCGTCAACGGTGTCCTCTGGGCAACGGGAGATCGGTCGAGCCATGCCTGGAAACGCCTTAAGCCAGCCAGCCGCAGGCCGAGCCAAAACAAAGGCAGCAGCGCCAGCGATGCCAGCAGGACCTTCTGCTCGCGCGCGGGAAGTGCGCGAAAAATCGAAACGTAACGGAAAATTTCTGGCACTGCGGTCATGGCGTTGCTGATATGGGGCCGATGTTATCACCGTGCATTTGAAGAGTCGGGGCGCAATGCTCTCCGACATCGATCTGCCCCCCCGCCATGTGGACGACCCTGTCCGCCAACTTGAGGCTGGCCGGACGATGGGTGATGAGGATGACGGTCCGGTGGTGCAGGGTATCGTGGCAGTCTTCGATGAATGATCGCTCGCCCTGCGGGTCGAACATCGCCGTCGCTTCGTCGAGCACGAGAATCGGCGGATCCTTGAGCAGCGCCCGGGCCAGGGCGAGGCGCTGGCGCTGGCCGCCGGAGAGGCGGACTCCCTGGTCGCCGATGATGGTGTCGTAGCCTTGTGGCAATCGAGTGATGAAGTCGTGGGCCTGAGCCGTTTTCGCAGCATTCTCGATCGCCGCTTCGTCGGCATCGAGGCGGCCGTAGCCGATGTTGTCGCGCACGCTGCCGTTGAACAGCAGGACATGCTGGGGAACGATGCCGATCTGGCTGCGCAGGCTGTGCAGGCTGACGCCGGCGATGTCGATGCCATCGATGCAGATCCGGCCGGCGTCGGGTTCGTGCAGGCGCATCAGCAGATGCACGAGGGTGCTCTTGCCGGCGCCGTTTTCGCCGGTAATAGCGACGGTTTCCCCGGCCTGGATATGCAGGTTCAATTCCCGCAGCGCGGGCGGACGGCCGGGATAGGCGAATTGAATGGCATCGAAGGTGATTTCGCCCCGCACCGCCGGCAGGCTGCGGCCGGGGTGAAGAATCTGCTCCGGCTGCTCGGTCAGCACGCTTTGCAGGCGTGCCAGGGCGCCGCGCGCCTGCTGCGTCTGGCCGTAGACGCTGGCCAGCGCGGCGACCGGGCGCGTCAGTACGGCGGCGTAGAGGAAGAAGCTGACCAGCTCGCCCGGCGTCATGTTGCCACCGCTGATGCTTTCGCTCGCCAGCCAGAGCAGGACAAGTACGGCGAGTGCGGAAATGAACTGAACCGCCGGTTCAAGCGCTGCTTCGATGCGGTGCTGGCGTATGCCGAGGCGGACGATGCGCTGGATCTGCTGGCGGTAGCGCTCGGATTCCCGCCCTTCCCGCGTGAACGCCTTGATGGCCGGCAGCATGCCGAGGTTTTCTTCGGCCATGCCGACGGCGGCGGCATGTTCCTCCTGCAGCTGGCTGGCGAGCGGGCGCAGCTTGCGCCCGACGATCTTGAGCAGCAAATAAAAGAGCGGAATGGCGGCGGCAACGGCTAACCCCAGCGCCGCATCGGTGCGCAACATGACCAATACTGCGCCCGCCACCGTTAGCAGGAGCGGGATCAGGCTGAGCAATGTGCCGGTGATGAAACCGGAAAGCTGGGCCGCTTCGTAGGTCAGCAGCGCCAGGATGTCCCCGCGGCGACGCTGGTGATAAAAGCCCAGCGGCAACGATTGCAGATGATCGTAGATGCGGATGCGCAGGTCAGCCAGTATCCTTTCGCCGCTGACGCTGACCAGGTACGCATGGCCGAATCTGAGGAGGGCCTGACAGGCAAAGAGGACGAACAGGGCGAGCAATATCGCCCCCACGTTAGCCTGGAGACCGGCCAGCAGGCTCCCCGCGAAACGCCCACCCAGCCAGGGGATGAGCAGCGTCACACCGGTTTCGGCCAGCATCAGGAGTCCGGCCAGCGCCAGCTTTGTACGGTAGGGTGCCGCGTAGCCGAGAAGAAAACGCAGGTTCATAGGGGTCACGGGGAGCGAATCTTACCTTATCCGCACCCTCCCCCGGTCTTTAGCCGGGAAAGAGAAACGGATCCCCTTCCTGCAACTCCTTGAATATTTTACGTGTTTCGAGTTCCTTGCCACCCAGATAATAGGCTATCAGCGTCCGCATCAGTTGTTTGGCTTCGCTACGGGATCGCGCATCCGAAAAATCCTCGGCATCGAGATCGATCAAGGTCTTGCCCAAGACGGTTTGGGGCGCTGCCTCGGCGTGTTCCAGGCGCACCGGCCCCTGCTCCATCCGGTAGGCGTAATGTGCTCCCGGCTGGACCGGATTGCCATCGCTGTCGCGAGTCAGGGTCAGGCCGTAACCGAGTTCCTGCAACAGGATCTTTTCAAAGCTCCGCAGATCGGCCTCGCGCACCCTGCCGCCTGGATCACTGGCCAGCCGGGCGAGCATTTCAGCATAACCCGCAAAAAGGCGGTCATGCGCATCCTCGCGCGGCAGCAGATGCATCAGCAATTCGTTGAGGTAATAGCCGCAGAACAGGGCCTCACCCGACAGCAAGGCGTGGCCGCCTTGCCATTCCGCTTTCATCAGGGTCAGGACTTCCCCCTTGCCAGCCCAGCCGATTTCCAGAGGCTGGAAAGCCATCAGCAGCCCGCGAATCGCCGAGCGCGGGCGGCGTGCGCCCCTTGCCAGAAGCGCCATGCGCCCGAAATCGCGGGAAAATGTCTCGACGATGAGGCTGGTTTCCCGAAACGGATAGGTATGCAAGACGTAGGCCGGCTGCCCATCGACTTTGCTGCGCAGGTTCATTCGTAACCGAGACTTTTCAACAGGCGCTCGTCATCGTTCCAGCCCGATTTGACCTTGACCCAGACCTCGAGATAAACCTTGCTGTCGAACAGGCGCTCCATGTCCTGACGGGCCTCGCTGGCGATCCGCTTGAGCGACTCGCCACCCTTGCCGATGACGATGGCCTTGTGACTCTCGCGGTCGACGACGATGGCGGCAAAGATTCGCCGAAGATTGCCCTCCAACTCGAATTTCTCGATCTCCACCGTCGTCGCATAGGGCAGTTCGTCGCCAAGCAGGCGGAAAACCTTCTCGCGAATATATTCGGCAGCAAGAAAACGCTCGCTCTTGTCGGTGAGATCATCCTCGGGAAAGATCAGCCCCTCGTTGGGTAGGTGCTTGCATGCCTCAGAAAGCAATACATCGGTCTGCCGCCCCTTGGTCGCGCTGATCGGCACGATGGCGGCGTAGTCGTGTTCAGCGGACACCTGCGCCAGGAAAGGCAGCAAGGCGGTGCGCTCCTTCAACTGGTCGGTCTTGTTGATGACCAGGATGACTGGCCGATCCTTGGGCAGCAGTTTGACGACCGCCTGGTCCTTGGCATCGTAGCGCCCGGCCTCGATCACGAAGAGTACGAGATCGACGTCGCTCAGGGTCTGTGTCACGCCGCGATTCATCGCCCGGTTCAGGGCATTGGAAAACTTGGTCTGGAAGCCCGGCGTATCGACGAATACATACTGCGCGCTGTCGTTGGTGACGATGCCGGTGATGCGGTGCCGCGTGGTCTGCGCCTTGCGCGAGACGATGCTGATTTTTTCTCCGACCAGACGGTTGAGCAGCGTCGATTTGCCGACGTTGGGGCGACCCACGATGGCAATGTAGCCGGAACGAATTTTTTTCATGCCTTGAGTGCTTTCAGTGCGCGATCCGCAGCGGCCTGCTCGGCTAGACGACGGCTGCTGCCCTGCCCGGTAGTGCGCAAGGCGGGATTTTCGATTTCGCAGGCGACCTCGAAGCGTTGTTCATGGGCCGCGCCACTGGCCTCGATGACGTGATAGCGCGGCAGCGGCTTTTTCCGGCCCTGCAGCCATTCCTGCAGGCTGGTCTTGGCGTCCTTGGTCACCGGTCCGCTGCGCATCTCGTCAAACAGCGGAAGGTAGAGGCGGGCGATCACGGATTGGGCAGCCTCGAAGCCGGCATCGAGGAAGACCGCGCCGATCAGCGCCTCGACCGCATCGGCAAGAATCGACGGGCGCTGGTTGCCGCCGCTTTTCAACTCGCCCTCGCCCAGACGCAACGAATCGCCCAGATTCAGTGCAACCGCGAGTTGATGAAGCGTGTCCTGGCGAACCAGGTTGGCTCGCATCCGGGAAAGTTCGCCTTCCGCCAGATCGGGATAGCGCCTGAACAATGCAATGGCAATGACGCAGTTGAGAAGCCCGTCGCCGATAAACTCCAGGCGTTCATTGTTGGGAACGCCGAAACTGCGATGCGTCAGCGCAGTCTGC
>Ga0209202_1001679_pt1 | contig 13133 bp, 10 predicted proteins | sample AD_UKC032_MetaG_FD_184416 | JGI IMG/M metagenome (GOLD analysis project Ga0209202, IMG submission 184416) | Active sludge microbial communities of municipal wastewater-treating anaerobic digesters from USA - AD_UKC032_MetaG (SPAdes) (version 2) | ecosystem: Engineered > Bioreactor > Anaerobic >... | reverse complement strand
TCTTCCCATGATGAAATACCCTCACCTCCGGTCGGTTTGCAGCGAAGTCCGAAATCAGTTGAAATGTATCATCACTGCTCCCGTCGTCGATCATTAAGTATTCGAACGATTCGGAACACTCGATTCCGATCTTTTCGACAACGGGAAAGAGATCGGAAGGGTACCGGAGAATGTTCTCGCGTTCGTTGAAGAGAGGGATGATAAGAGAGATCATACGTTTTGCCATACCAGAATTGGTTGTCCGGATTTATATTGGTCGCAGATTGGATGGGGAATGGTTTTTCATCCACGTCCCCCTACCTTCTATGTCCGGGTGATGGTTTCACCCTGCCGCATTCCACAATATTTCGGGAGAGCTGTCCTCCATGTCTGAAGAAGTCTGGGAAAAGGTCTGGAACAAGGACCTGATCACCAGTGATTACAGCCTGAAATACCTTGAGTTCATGGAACAGCTGGAACGGACCCTCCCGCAGGATTCAACCGTCATGGAAGCGGGATGCGGGACCGGGCAGACCCTTGCCCTTTTTTCCCGGCGGCACACCACGATTGCCCTCGATATCTCGCCTCAGGCACTGGTGCTCGCGGGAAACGTTGCCGATCCCGAGCTCATCCGCGGGACGATCTTCTCCATGCCCTTAAAGGACGAATCCTGCGATCTTGTCTACAACTCCGGTGTCATTGAACATTTCCGGGAACCGGAAAACAGGGCTGCTGTCCGGGAGATGGCAAGGGTCACCCGGCCCGGCGGGCGGGTGATCGTCATCGTCCCGAATTCCCTCTGCCCGTGGTACCGGGTCGGCAAATGGATTGCGGTCGCGTTGAACAATTTTGAGTTCGGTTACGAGGAAGATTATTCTCCCGCCCGGTTACGGGATGTGCTCGCGGATACCGGGCTCGAGGTCGTCTCATCCTTCGGTCTGCAGGCTCTTTTGCCTCTCGCTACAAATGCCCGCGAGATACTTCCCGTCGGAATACGGCGAAGGTTCGGGCATATCGAAACTATCCTGCCATTCCGGGAGTACTATGCCTACGCTGTAGGTATCATTGCCCGGAAAAAATGAGTGCTGCACCGCAAGGACTCTTCAGGCGCAAGTGCACGCTACTCTCCCGTCTCTGTCTGTACCGGGTTCCGGATCCAGAGCAATGCTCCGACAAGTGCGACGAGCCAGTAGCTCATAAACAGGTAGAGCATCGAGAATGCGACCGCAGATTCCGCGGATATCCCTTTCAGTCCAAAGAGGAAGATAAGGGCTGCGTCCCGTGTACCGATACCGGAGATGCTGATCGGGAGGAGATCGAGAAGACTGATAATGGGGATTATTACGACAAAATACAATGGGTCAAGGGGGATGCCAAGAGAGAGTGCGAGGAGATACCCGTACACAAAAGGCGGTATCCATGAGAGGAGTGCAATGGCTAGCGCAGAGAAAAACGCTTTTTTCCGGTGATAGAAGGAGAAGAGCCCCTCATAGAATTCGTGGAAGTAGAGGGAAACCTTCCCCTTCATCGACCCGGGAACAAACAGGTTGAAGAACGGCCGGAGGATTTTCGAGAGGAGGGACTTGTTCAGGATCACGGCAATGCCGCACGCTGCACCGGCAACAATCATCCCGAGAACAACCAGAGACAGGATCTCGAAATGGTACAGGGAGGAAAAGAGGAAAATGCCGATGCCGGCGATCCCAACGAGCATGGCGATGTCGATGAGCCGATCGGTTACTACGGTTGAGAGCGCTCTTCCTGTCGTGCAATTCTCGTTACGGACGTAATACGCCCGGATGAGATCGCCCAACTTGGCTGGCGTCAGTACCGAGAAGGAGAATCCGATCAGAAATGCCCGGACACTCTCGAAAAGGGAGAACGTTTCATTGACTGTATTTACAATAATCTTCCACTTGAACGATTTCAGGATGACGGCAACGCCATTGAACGTAACGGCAAGGAAGAGATAGAAGAGGTTGATGGAAGCGAAGATCCCAAGGAGGGAGGGAATATCGATCCGGGTGAGGATGACGATGAAAATGAGGATGCCGATGATGCTGAACAACCGGACAGGAACCTTCATTTATCGATGTATCGTTGGGAGGGATGGCTCATTATTATTTGTGTTTTTCCCTATCTGCGGAAAAATTACGGGACAACGGGAGAAAAAAGAATATCAGGAGATCTTTTTCAGCAGCAGAATTCCATCAACGCTTCCGGGCATCTGCAGGGTACGGTTACTCAGATATCCGAGAGAGTACCCGCTGGGATCGGCAGCAACAATATCCCATGTTACCACGTAATACACCGATCCCGACGTGTTTTCAAGGGACCTAAAACCCGATTCGTTCAGCGGGAAGCTCCGGTAGACCGTCGCATCTGAGGCATTGTCATAGTAGTAGGCAAGGGGCAGGGACATGTACGATGGCAGAGGTGCAATGATATCCCCGGCACGCGTCTCCTGCATCAGGTTTTTTGAGAAGGTGCGCCAGTCTTCCTGAAGGGGATCGGTGTAATAAGCATATACCGGGATCGCCGAGAGAAGAAGGATGATCCCGATGACCACAACCGTGCCATACGGGATGTCCATTTTTCCGGCGATCCATCCGAGAGGTACTGCAACGAGGGACAGGAACACGACGATGAGGTAGAGGTGGTACCGGACATTGAAGGGGATGATCGAGGAGAGGTACATGCTGATAAGGATCGGTACAAACAAGAGGACGGCAAGAGTGATTGCCATCTCGACCTTCTTCATTCCGATAATGGCGAGCCCTGCCAGCATGAGGCAGACAAAAAATACCGCAAAGAGTTCTGAGTAAGCTGAAAATGCGATAAATGTCGCCGGAGGGATATTCCAGAGCGGGAGCCCCCAGTTGAACGTATGGGAAACGAAGTAGCCGCTCTGGCTGAAAAACGATCCCAGAAGCGGGAGAACCAGAAGGGCTGCGAGAGCCAAGCCGCAGGCAAAATTTCTCAGGTCGTGGGGGAGGGGAAAGGAGTTCATGTCGGCGCAGGCACCCGTCTTCTGCGGTAAAAAGTCCAGAAAACGCAGGATGAAATACCCTGCAACGAGCGCTGCGATGATGAAAGCTGTGTAGAAATGGGTATAGAATGCAAGGGTGCAGGCCCCCCCGAAAAAGAGCCAGTCGGAGAGTTCTCCTGTCCTGCTCGCGCGCAGAAACATCCAGACAGCAAGCGCAACGAAAAGGACAGCCATCCCGTACATCCGGGCTTCCTGGGAATAGTGGAGATGAATGGGGGAGACGGCAAGCAGTGCTGCGGCAATCAGACCGGCACGCCCGTCATACAATTCCTTTGCAATGAAAAAGATCACGATGATGGTGAGGGTTCCGGCAATGGCGGAAGGGAGCCTTAAGAGGAACTCCGAAGATCCAACGAACTTTACCACCCAGATTGTGACAAAATGGAGGGGTGCATGGTGGTCGTTGGAGGCTGCCGTGACCACCGCCATCAGATCCGGCTGTATCGTGAGAGAATTTGTCGTTGCTTCGTCGAGCCAGAGTGGTTTTCTCGCGATCTCGAAAAGACGCAGGAACAACCCGAGGATTACCATGATCCCGAGGACCAGGGTTTCCTGGTGGAGGGACAGGGCCGGATTCGCCCCCGAATGCTGGCCCTTTTTTTCGATCACGGGTACGGATCCCGGTGATTTTTTCTGTCGCGCTCCCTTTCCCATAGATCGCTCTGTATCATGTTGTGGACTGTCCCTGATATTCGTTCCGGTGGCAGCAGAAGTGAAAAAGGAAGAGCAAATACATAAATATCCATAAAGTTTGGATATAGTTAATGATGAAAGAAGGGATCCTGCGACTCAGCTCAGTTCTTCTTGTTCTTTTCGCCATAAGCAGCGCCGCATGCGTGGCACCCCCGACATCCGGGAACCAGTCCTCGGGTTTCTGGGGTACGGGCGGTTCTGGCTCGGAAGAAACCACCCCAACAACGTCCGGAACGCCCGGATACGTCACGCTCGTCACCCCGTATGGATGGACCCAGCCGGTCACGGCGGCTCCGGTGACGACAAAACCTGCCGAAGAATGGGTCCATATCTATTCTGTTGATCAGAATTTTACGTTTAACAAGACCGTTGCGGTTGCGTTTGATCTCAAGAACCCCCCGATGGTGATAAATTTCTCCGTTGTACCGGTCAATGTCACACGGAACATCACGGTTACAGAACACTACGGGACGGATGCTGAAACGGAAAGGACCTTCAAAGTCGAACAGTACCACCCGCTCTCCTATTTCGAAGTTACCGTTCGGAACAGGAATGACGGGCAGGTCGTTTTCCAGAACGGATACAGCAACAGTAATGCCGGCGGGAGACAATATTCTGCTGACCTGAACCAGACCTATAAAATTACCAAGTACGGCGATCTCCTTTTTGAGCTGCGGGGTAACTGGGCCAATGTCAACCTGACCATGCAGGTCGAAAAAGAAGGGAACATCAACGCGACGGATTCAGCCTATATCTGATCCGTCAGCTCCTTTTTTGTACCGGTCTCGCGTGCGATCCGTAACCATCGGTCCCCCGTCCATAGGTGAACTATTTAAGCGTTGAAAGTGACCTGAATAAGGCAGGCAAGATCAGGTCCCGGTGGGGTAGTGGATATCCTAGAAGCCTGCGGAGCTTTTGACCCGGGTTCAAGTCCCGGCCGGGGCGTATTGATTTTTTAAAAAAATTTTTATGATGAACTTTCTTCCGCTGCCCCGCCCTCTTTTTTCGGGTATTCGGCGGATCCTTTGCCTGCCGTCACTTCCCCAAACCGGAACTGTCCGGCAGGGATATGAATGACAAAACGCGCTCCCTTGCCGTAAATCCCGGACTCGGAAAGGGCGATCCCTGTTATTGCCAGAATTTCCCTCGAAGTAAAAAGGCCGAGGCCGGTCTCTTTGCTGTAACCCCGGCGGAAAATTTTTTCTTTCTTTCCATGAGGGATTCCCCGGCCATCATCCTCGATGAAGAGATCAAGGTCCGGCCCGTTCCTCTCGCACCGGATGGTGATCCGGGATATGTTCTTTCCATGACGGAGGGCGTTATCCAGTATGTTGAAGATTGCTGTGCTAAGAAGCGGATCGGCAAATATCTCGAGATTCTGTGTCGTGTCCCGGATAATATCCTCTCCGCGTTCAATGGATACGAGCGATCCCCGGATGAGAGAAGAAAAGTCCTGCCATGACGGGACATTCATGGCTGCTGCCTGACATTCCTGGAGGAACTGCACCTGGATCTTCACCGCTCGTGCAAGTTCACCGATCATCCGGAATCGGTCTCCTTTACCGGATTCCTCCCCGTCCTGTTCAGCCAGTCTGATTTCCCGAATCAGGAGGGTGATCCTGTCGAGAATATCGCACTGCGTCATCATTGCGAGAAGTCCGAGTTTCTCCCGTGCCTTCTTCATGGCGTTCTCGGCGGCAATCCTGTCGGTTACATTCCTTAAGATCGAGACCATGCCTTCCGGTCGTCCATCCGGTTTTCGGAGAACCGATGAACTTATCTCGGCAAAGAAGCGGGTCCCGTCTTTTCGCACCAGCGGGTAGAGGGACGCGGACAGCGGTACCGGGGAAACCCGGATGAAGGTCAGTACCCGGTCGCGGAGTGGTTCCCGCACCTCAGGAGCGATCCAGTCAAAGATGGAGGTGCCCAGTGCATCCTCTTCCGAATCAAGCCCGAACAGTTCCCGTGCTGATTGCGAGGTTCGAACGAGATTCCCGTCAAGATCGGTTATCGCGATGGGATCGGGGGATATCTCGAAGATCGTGCGATGGAGCGTTTCTGCATGCTTCAACGCATCCTTCATACGGATCGTTTCGGTGATATCGACAAGCGAAGCAACACTTGTCTTCGTGCCGGGTATGAATGCAAGGGTTGCAAAAACCCTGCGGTGCTCTCCGGATAGGGTTACGAAGGTGAATTCGCGGGTTGAGGGTGAAGTCTTCCCGTTCCTGCATCCGGCCCGGTGCCATGCCAGTATCCGTTTCCGGTCACCTTCTGCAACAAAAACCGGCAACGGTTTTTTTCCCTGGAGATCCGGACTGTGACAACCGCATAACCGTTCGCATTCGGCATTGACAAGGCGGATTGTCAGATCTTCCTCGATAACCATCATCGCGGTACCGGTATTTTCAAATACCGTCCGGTAAAAATTCTCTCCTTCCTTAATCACCCGCTCCTGCTGCTGGAGAGCGATGAAGTGTTTTCCCAGCTCCCGTTCTGCACGGACCCGGGAAACTGCCTGCCGTATCTTGTGCGCGAGTTCAGTGAACTGCGCGGTAGGATCCCCGCCTTTCTGGATATAAAACGTCGCCCCGTTGTTAATTGCCTGGATTACCACCTCTTCCCTTCCGCGTCCCGTAAAAAGAATAAACGGGAGCTCAGGATAGTGTTTCCTGACCTGCTTCAGAAATTCAATGCCGTCGGTATCCGGCATCTGGTAATCCGAGACGATGACATCGAAGGATGACGACGTAAGAAACGTAAGCGCCTCGGTTGCGGATGAGGCTTTTTTCACCGCGAACGTATCCAGCCGTTCCAGAAACTTCTGGGCAAGATCCAGTAATATCTCTTCATCGTCGACGTAGAGGATCGAGACAGGATTCTTGTCCATGTTATGTATATTATACATTTTCCCCGTATGTGATTAATATTTAAGGTATTGCTGTGCAAGGGGCGAATTATTATTAAAGGAAGAAATGCACCAGAAAAATTCTCTCATGAATGGGGTGAGTGAGAGGAGTAAGCCTCCTTCTGTTCATTGCGGCATTCAGCTGAGCGCCAAACCCGGGCTGACACCGGACTGTCTTTCGCCCTGTTCTGGCTTGCACCCGCAGGGATTCGCCGTTTCATCGTATCCTTTCCGTCAGCGCTCAACGGGCTAACGCGCACGCGGTTACCCGGTGCTTCCTTGCCGTTTCCAGCTCAACCGTATCATGACTCGGGAAAGGCCGTGTCGTTTCTGTGCCATTGCCGTGACTCCCGCCACCCGCACTTGCATGCGGCTGCGGATCCGGTGCGTGGGAGGACTTTCCTCAGCGGCGTTGCTGCCACCGTCGGCCGCACTTCTCTCTCTCCTGTAATCATAGGATGTTTGAGGAGATAAGAGCAACGAATGCCAAGGCCGGCCGGATCTGGTTCATCCGACAGGTAGTTAACGGGAAACGCGGTAAAGACTGGTATGAGCGCGGTGTGCCCTGCTCCAGCACCAGAACTCCTGACGGAGGAAGAAGGACGGTGTGCCACCCGGCTTGCCCGGGGATCCCTCATCCATGCCGTAACCGGGAAGAAAGAAGCGGATCCTGACCTGACCCCTGCTTTTTCCGGGAAGCGGGGGGTCTTTGTAACCCTGACGAAACGTGGTGAGCTGCGGGGATGTATCGGATTTCCGTATCCGACACTTCCGCTTGCTCAAGCGATCCGGCAGGCAGCAGTCGCTGCCGCCCTTGAGGATCCACGATTCTCCCAGGTACAGGAGAACGAGCTCCCTTTTCTAGAACTTGAAGTGACAATTCTTACCGTCCCACAGCCCCTGACCGTTGATCCGGCTGAACGGCCGTCAGCTGTCGTTGTAGGAAAACACGGGCTCATCGTCCGGGGTATGGGCGGCGGGGGGCTCCTGCTCCCCCAGGTGGCTCCCGAGTGGGGCTGGGACAGCACGGAGTTCCTTGACCATACCTGCCTGAAAGCAGGTCTCCCTTCCGGATGCTGGAAGAAGAGTGCCGTTGAAGTCATGACGTTTGAAGGGCAGATCTTTCATCTCGATCGGTTGTAAGGGATCCAGGTACTTCAGGAGGGATAACCGTTTAACCCTCAGGAAGCGGATATATCAGGTCAACAGGAAGGGAACAAAAGGGGTGTATCTGTCTGGCAATCCGGTTTGAAAGTCTTGAGAGCGATATCATGGGCCGGCTCGGGAAGCTGAGCGTCGGCGGCCGGACCGCCAGGACACCAGCCCTTCTTCCGGTCATCAACCCCCACCTCCAGATCATCACCCCCGCCGAGATGAGGTCGATGGGCGTCGAGGCGCTCATCACGAACGCGTACATCTTTCACCAGAGCGAACAGTTCCGATCCGAAGTCCGGGAGCGGGGCCTCCACGATCTTCTCGGCTTCGATGGCGTGATCATGACGGATTCCGGGTCGTTCCAGCTCTCGGTATACGGCGATATCAGTATCACGAATACCGAGACGCTCGCGTACCAGAAAGCGATCGGGAGCGACATCTGGGTCCCGCTTGACATCCCCACCTCCCCTTCTGCAGACCGAGAAACAGCGGGACGCGAACTTGCAATTACGATGGAACGGTTGCGCGAGGCGCGTTCTGTCTTCGGCCCCGATGCCCCTGTCGCAGCCCCCGTTCAGGGCGGAATCCATACCGATCTCCGCAAACAGGCAGCAGAGGAGATTGCCGGCATGGGTTTTTCCTTCTGCCCGATCGGCGCCGTCGTACCCCTGATGGAATCGTACCGGTACCGGGATCTCCTGTCCGTGGTCATGGCCGCAAAAACCGCGATCCCGTCGTCATCCTGCGTACATCTCTTCGGAGCCGGCCACCCCGCCATGTTTGCATTTGCCGTGGCGCTCGGCTGCGATATCTTCGATTCCGCCGCATATGCGCTGTATGCAAAGGAAGGGCGGTACCTTACGCCCCACGGGAGCTACCGGCTCTCGGAACTCTCCGATCTCCCGTGTTCCTGCAGCGTCTGCAGGAGTCATACGCCGGACAAGATCCGATCATCCGGTGGGAAAGAGCGGCTGCTCGCACTCCACAACCTCTCGGTAACGCTTGCTGAGATCTCCCGGATCCGGCAGGCGATCACGGACGGGACACTCTGGGAGCTCGTCGATGAACGGTGCCGCGGTCATCCCCAGCTCCTTGCAGCGTACCGGGATATGCTCCTGCACACCATGGACATGGAGCCGCACGACCGGTGCTCGAAACGACGGTTCTTTTACCGTGGTGATGAAAGCTGCCAGCGCACCGAGGTGATCCGGTACCACGGACAGGTCTCCCGCTTCCGTTGCGGGAAGAATGTCGCTGTCGCAATCGGTTGCAGGATTGAGGAGGGCTTCGATTCAATACTCTCGTTCAAACCCCCCTTCGGCCCGTACCCGCCGGAGCTCTGCGAGACCTTCCCGATCGGGCAGAACGAGATCCCGCCATGGGACGAAACGATGATGCGGCAGGGCTGCGCCGGGATCCGCACCCTTGCCGAAAAACACCCGGAGAGTAGGATTGTTGTCCGGTGCAGGGCTCTGTGGTATCCGTTTGTCCGAGGCGAACTCCCCGATCTCGAGGTGGTCCCGGATGAAACCTGATATCCGCAGGAGGGATGGTCTGGCCCGGGGCGGCATGATCACGGCTGGCACGGCACGTGTCCCGTTTCCTGCCGCCCTCGATACCGGCCCATTGTTTCCGGCGCTGATGAATCAGCAGGGGACGAACGTCCCGCTCGGTGCGGATCCGGCCTTTGCCCGGACGTACATCCTGCAGCCGGAAGGCACGGGAGAACCGGTCATTATTCACCCTGCACTGCCGACGGACATCGCGCATTCCGGCGACTGCGTGGTTGTCGCGAACTGGCATACGGTCATGGACAACCCCCGCCAGTATGTCGATTATCTCGTCATCCTGAAGGAAAAAACAAGGCCGGATACCCTCTGGTACGCACCCGCCGCAGCCCTCCCGTCGAACGTTCATATCCTCTGCTACTCGGGGTTTGATCTTTTCGATTACCGGGCGGCAGACCTCAGGACCGCGCAACAGAAGTTCTGCATGCCGGAAGGAGAATTTCCGGCATCCGCCATGGAGGAGATGAAGTGCGGGTGCGAAGGGTGCAGGGCCGGGGATCTCCGGATGCATAACCGGCTTGCCCTGGACCGCGAACTTGCCGTATGCCGTCTCTTTATCAGCCAGGGGCAACTCCGCGAACTGGTCGAATCGCGGTGCAGGCTCCAGGCGCCGAATGTCGCGATCCTGCGCCGTCTCGATACCCGGTATTCTTTCGTTGAACGGTCTGCCCCGGTTGTGCGCGGGGGAATCCTGAAGGCAAACTCCGGGGAGTCCATGAACCGGCCGGAAGTCCGCCGGTTCATGGAGCGGGTGCTTTCCCGCTATATTCCCCCGAAAACAGATGTTGCCGTCCTCCTCCCCTGCTCTGCAAGAAAACCGTACTCGCTGTCGCAGACTCACCGGCGGTTCTGCATGGCCATTGACGGGAGGGCCCATGAACTGATCGTGACCTCCCCGCTCGGGCTCGTCCCCCGCGAGCTGGAGACCGTCTACCCGGCCATGCACTATGACGTCCCCGTCACCGGCTTCTGGGATGCCGAAGAGCGCGCCGTGATCGCGGGAGTTATTGCACAGTACTTTAAGAAACATCATTACCGGAGGGTAATTGCCCACCTCGAAGGTGGTGCACGCGCCGTTGTGGAGATGGCAGCAGAATCAGCGGGTATCACGCCTGAATACTCCTGCCGGGAAGATCCTGCGTCAGGTGCCGCGCTCAACAACCTGGACAATGCTCTTGCGGGGGAGCGGCGTGTCCGGGACGACCGCCTGCACGGGATCTGCTCCTACCAGTTTAACGTGGACCTCGATCCCCGTCCGTTCTCCGTCCGCGGGACGTTTCCGGAACTCTTTTACAGCCGGAACCGGGTGCCCTGTTTCTCCCTCGACACTGCGGGAGGGATGCTCCGGCCGACGTTCGACGGATGGTCCCTGATCCCCGAAGGGTACCGGATCACCATTGACGACTTTATCCCGGAAGGGGATATCCTGGCGCCTGGTGTGACCGGGGCTGACACATCCATCCGGGACGGGGACGAGGTCCTCGTCACCGGTCCCCGCGCAATCGCGACAGGCCGGGCGGCGATGTCCGGCGACGAGATGGTCAGGTCAGGTCACGGGGTTGCCGTCCGCGTGCGTAAGGTAAAGAGGATCTAGGTTCAACCAGTACGCTACATCGCTGATTCATACTGGAGTGAAAAGGTTGTTCCATTCAGAAGTTGCCGGACTGGCAGGGTGGGAATGATGGGAAGTTCCGTTCCCGCAGAAAGATCAGGGGAAGCGCAAATGACCGGTGCACCCGGGACCGGCACGCCCGTCGTCATTGCAGTCGGTCGCGAGACGGCTGCCGGAGAGCAGCGGGTTGCCACCGTCCCCGATGTCGTCCAGAAGCTCGTGAAGGCCGGCTTCGAGGTCCGGGTGGAGCATGACGCCGGAGCACGCGCTTTCTATCCCGATGACAGTTTCGTTGCAGCCGGCGCCAAGATCGCTGCCAGCCGTTCCGATCTCCTGAAGGGAGCCCGGGTTATGTTGTGCGTACAGCCGCCGACCGTTGCCGACGCCGGTATGTTTTCCGAAGGCACGATCGTTGTCGGGTTCATGAATCCTGCCAATAACCTCGATGGAATCAGGGCACTGCGCGACAGAAAGGTAACCGCTTTCGCGCTCGAACTCGTCCCTCGGATCAGTCGTGCCCAGAGCATGGATGCGCTCAGTTCTCAGGCGACTGCCGGCGGGTACGTCGCTGCTGTCATGGGCGCCGCACACTGTCCAAAATTCCTCCCGATGCTGACGACCGCGGCAGGGACAATCCGGCCGGCAACCGTACTCATTCTTGGCGCGGGTGTCGCCGGTCTCATGGCGATCGCAACAGCGAAACGGCTCGGCGCACTTGTCGAGGCCTATGATGTCCGCCGGGCTGCCGGGGAGCAGGTACGGAGTCTCGGGGCAAAGTTCCTCGAACTCGAGATCAATGCCGAAGGATCCGGGGGGTATGCGAGGGAACTGACGCCGGAAGAGAAGGTGAAGGAGCAGCAGATGGTCTCGGCAGCCGTTGCCCGGGCAGATATCGTCATAACCACTGCTGCGATCCCCGGCAGGAAGGCACCGGTCCTCATCACCCGGGAGACGGTCGCGGCCATGCGGCCGGGTGCGGTTATCATCGATATGGCCGCGGAGTCCGGTGGCAACTGCGAACTCACGGTTGCCGGAACGACCGTCCACGATCATGGCGTCACGATCATCGGGCCCCGGAATCTGCCTGCCCAGATACCTTTCCACGCAAGCCAGATGTATGCAAGGAACCTCCAGTCGTTCCTTGCCCTCCTCGTTGACAAGAGCGGGGCACTCACCCGTGACTTTTCCGACGAGATCCTTGCCGCAAGCCTGCTGGTCCATGCCGGTGAAGTACGGCACAAACCAACCCAGGATCTCCTGACCGGAGGAAGGGCATGACCGAAATCACCGCATTCTGGACGGCGATCTATATCGCCATGCTGGCAGCGTTTACCGGGTATGTCGTCATCAGCAGGGTCCCAGTCATCCTCCACACCCCGCTGATGAGCGGATCGAACTTCATCCACGGTATCGTGCTTGTCGGCGCTATGGTCGCTCTTGGCCTTGCCACAACGCCGCTGGAACAGGTCATCGGCTTTGTTGCCGTTGTGCTCGGGGCGGCGAATGTTACCGGCGGGTATGTCGTCACAGAACGGATCCTCCAGATGTTTGACCGCAGCGGGAAGAAACCCGGCAAGGGGGCCTGAAGATGGACCTCTCCTTTGCGATCGAACCAGTTTATATCGCGACCATCTTCTTCTTCATCGTCGGTCTCCAGCGGATGAGCCACCCGCTGACGGCACGGAGCGGGATTGTCTGGGCCGGCGCCGCGATGCTGATTGCAACCCTCGTCACCTTCTTCACGACCGGGCTTTCCAACCTCGTCCTGATCGCGATCGCGATCGTGATTGGCGGGGGCTTCGGGTATATCGCGGCAAAGCGCGTTGCCATGACCAACATGCCCCAGATGATCGCGCTCTACAACGGCATGGGCGGCGGTGCGGCAGCCTGCATCTCTGCGGTGGCGCTCCTTGCGACCCACTCTATGGTTACCGGCGGCATCGCGGTTGTCGGGGGGCTGATCGGTGCGGTTTCCTTCGCTGGCAGCATCATCGCGTTCTTCAAACTCCAGGGCTGGATGCCTTCGCGTCCGATCACGTTCCCCGGGCAGCAGATCGTCAATATGGCGATCTTCCTCCTCACCGTCATCTCCGGTGTGCTCATCGTCCTGCAGCCGGCAGCAATCCCGATCTCCGCTGCCGTGGTTCTTCCATTATTTTTCATCCTTTC
>Ga0209202_1001672_pt1 | contig 13166 bp, 13 predicted proteins | sample AD_UKC032_MetaG_FD_184416 | JGI IMG/M metagenome (GOLD analysis project Ga0209202, IMG submission 184416) | Active sludge microbial communities of municipal wastewater-treating anaerobic digesters from USA - AD_UKC032_MetaG (SPAdes) (version 2) | ecosystem: Engineered > Bioreactor > Anaerobic >... | reverse complement strand
CTTCGATAGTCATGCCAACCGACCCCAGTTTCACATTACCCTTTTCGGTCCGGTTGATTGTGATGATGGGTGAGGTCTCCGTCAGGCCGTACATGTTTATGATCTTAATCCCGGCTGCCCAGAATACCCGTTCGAGCCGTGGCTGAAGGGAAGCGCCACCGCAGCCCACTATGCGGACGTTCCCGCCGAGCGCCTCGCGCCATTTGCTGAAGATAAGCTTGTCGGCGATTCTGAGCTTTCTTTCGTACAGCCAGCCGTTTTCGCCGTATGGCTGATATTTAAGACCCAGGTTGACGGCCCAGAAGAAAAGGGTCTTCTTTATCCCCTTCAGGTTCTTCCCTTTGGAGATTATGACATCGTAGAATTTCTCCAGGACGCGGGGCACTGCATCAAAGCCGTTGGGCTGTATCTCCTTCATGTTGATTGCGATAGTGCCCATGCTCTCGGCATAGAAGATGCTTGCGCCGCTGTATTGCGTCTGGTAGTTGCCGAGTCGTCCGCCTACGTGGCAGAGAGGAAGTATGCTGAGGTATTTGTCTTCCGGTTTCAGGTTGAACACCGAGGCAGCCGAGACGAAGTTGCTGACCATGTTCCTGTGTGACAGCATCACTCCCTTGGGTTTGCCGGTTGTGCCGGAGGTGTAGATGAGGGTTGCAAAGTCATCAGGTTTGATCAGCTTTTTAATCTCTTCCACCTGCTGTTTTGTTTCGGCGGAGCAGTGTCGCCCCTTTTCGACTATATCAAGCCAGTTGGCGGCGCCGTCGATCTGGTCAAAGGTGAATGCGGGACATGAGTGACCCGTTGCAGTCAGGGCCGGTTCGAGGGTTCTGTAGAGCTTTTTGTCCGATATGATAATCATCCTTGCACCCGAGTTCCTGATGATGTATTCATATTCAGTCGCTGAGAGGGATGTAAATACCGGCACATGGACGATGCCCAGCATTGACATCCCCATGTCGGCAAAATTCCATTCAGGGCGGTTGGCGGAGACAGTGATAATCTTGTCACCTCTTCGGAACCCGGATTCGTAAAGGCCGTAGCAGAAGCTGAATGAATGTTCTGTGTATTCGGTTGTGCTGTATTTTTTCCATTGGCCGTTATGTTTGAAGCCAAGGGCATCAGCCTTGTTGTATAGTACCCTGTACCTGTCAAGCAGGTCGAAGGTCCGAGAAACGGTATTTTCCATGGTTGTCAATAACAAAAAGCCGGGGATGAAGCTCCCCACTGCAATATAGCGAAAATATTAATTTCAATCAGCTGTAACTGTTAACGCCATTTGTGTGCGGATGCTGCAGCGAGTGCTTCAATGGTCCGGGAACTCTATCCTGACATGAAGCCGAGGTCAATAATCTGCCATTTCAGAGAATAAATCACCATAAGTATGCGAATTGTCATTTTATAATGAATATATATTCATTTAATTTGCAATATGAGAATAAAGGATTACAGCAAGGTTGAACTGGTTTTTGAAGCGGGGCTGGAGCTGATAAGCAGGGAAGGGATAGCGGGACTGACCATGAAGGGATTGGCAGCCAGGTCAGGGATAGCAACCGGCACCCTCTATATCTACTTCAGGAGTAAGGAGGAGCTCTTCCATAAGATGTACCTCTATTACCGGAACAGGTCACTTGAGAGGTTCATGCAGGGTTACGATCCGGCCGAACCATTCCGGATAGGCCTGCGGAAGGTTTTTGTCAACTACCTGACTCACCGTATTGAGCATCATACCGAGAGTATTTTCCTTGAACAGTACTACCGTTCCCCGTATATCACCGAAGAACAGAACGCACTCGCCGAAGCGATGAAGCACCCGGTCTATGAGGTAATTAAGAGGGGCAAGAGGGAACTGCTGATCAAGAACGACATAGATGACGAGATGCTCTTTCTTGCAATGATCGGATTCGTTCGCGAACTGGCCGATGAACATGTTACCAAGCAGTATAAAATGACCCCCGAACGAATTGAGAAGGCATTCCAGCTTGCCTGGGACATGATTAAAATGTAATTGAATCATTAATGAACGAATATTCATCCTTAAACCATTTGTTATGAACATACCGATTTGGCAGTATCTTGTTTCGATGCCTCTTTACATAGGCATTCTGTTGATCCTGGTGGAGCTGATGAGGAAGTATTACAAGGCTTCAGCTATTTTCTGGATCCTGGCACTCTTCACATTCCCCCTGTGGTCAGCTCAGCTCGATGGATGGTTTCGCTGGGTAAAAACCTTTTCCGTTCTGGTGCCTACAGCACTGATATTAGGTATGGGGCGACTGGCTCATGCCGATGACCGTCCCGGCTGGCTCTCATTCTTCAGGAAGGACTGGGTGTTATGGGCACTGTATGCCGTGCTGGGGTTGAACATCCTGGAGGCATCGCTCAAGGATCTTTCGCTGGGAAATCATTTCAACGCTATTTCTGGATTTATCCTTATTGTGACCATGCCTCTCTTCAAGTCGAAGGGGATGCGTGACGGGTGGGCATTCTCAAAAGGGAAGCCCTGGGATATGCTGGCGTATACTGATCCGATGTGGAACTTCCTCTACACGACATGGAACATAGCCTTCGTCTATGCCGAGAATCCGGGTTATGCGGCCAGTTCGCTCTGTATCCTGCTTGCAGCAGAGATTTATCCGATAATTAAGCGCCGTCCCGAGCTATACGTTCAGGCGCGTGCCTATACTCTTGCCGTGCATATTCTGATACGTGCCACCTATGACATATTTACCCCGATAATGGATTCATCTGCATTTGCGAGTGAAAAGGTGGTATGGTACTGGGGGCTGATAAACGTGGTGATGCATGTGCCCTATCTCTTCTGGTACTTCATCAAGAGGAGAAAGAGCTTCAGGCGTTAAGCCATTTCCTGAAATCGGAGGAGCGGTCAATGCTCTCTGCAGTGTCGTGCAGAGCCCGGGGTGGTCAGTTATCTCCCGCCAGGAGTGATTGCCTGAACAGGCTGATAGTCTGTGCCATGTCAAGCCCGGTCTCCTGCTTCAGGGCCGCCCCGATGTCATTCTCAGCATATGCATTGAGAAACTTCTCCATCCCGAGGGTCTCTGCCAGATACCTGGTAAAAATACCGGCCACCTGGTAAGCAGCCGGGAGGCTGTAAAACCGGCCGGTGGTACTGTAAACAAGCTCTGACGTAAGCAGGTCCGCGTTTTCACGAGCCACCCGGCGGTCATTCTCCAGGCTGCCAGGGGTGAAAAAATATTCAGTACTGACTGCAAACCCTTCATTGAAGAAGCAGTACGGATTTGTTCCGGCCACCTGCTCTATAATACTGTGCGCAGCTTCATGCCTGAACAGAGCGGCATCGAAACCCGACAGATGGTTAATATTTCCTGAAGCCTTACCGTATACCGTTGTCCATGCGGGTGCGGCAATGAATTTCTGAAGGTCAGCCCTGCTGGCGTAGATGTATGTCACTATCCGGCCTTTGACAGTGCCTGTGACCCCCAACCGGTTCAGCAATGTATCGGCAAATAGATCTGCCTCACGGGCAATTATACAGCTCAGGGAGTCAACATCAAGTGAAGCAGCAATCCTGAAGTCAAAATACCTGCTTTCGTATGGCACGAAGTATCTTTCTCTCATATCCGGCAGACAGTTTAACCGGTGGCTCTCCATGGCGCTGTCAGCAAATCCGGTCATTGCCAGGTCATCATCCCGGAATACGTAAAGCTGGTAATAGCCGGCCATGTATGTCCTGTACTGTGTAAATCCGTGGCCGCGATTGCTGCAGGTAAATAACCTCGTGGTATCCGGTGTCAGGTACCAGAATGCATCACTGGGTTCATCATAAACGGTGTCTCCGAAGATGAATCCCCCGGGAGATTTCTTAAATGGCATTGCGGTTGCGGAGGCATCCCGGAACATCCAAAACGGGCCATAATACTGAATCTTCTTACCATAATCCCCTGCCTTGAGGTCCCGCTCATGAACATATTTGTACTGAGGAATCTTCTGGAAGTCGCCCCAGAACGGAAACGCCTCTATAAGCTTCCTGTCAGACGCATCGGGATCAAACCCGTCCGGAGTTACAATCAGGATGGTATCTGTCCTGTGAAAGGCAAGCATCATTGTGTAGTTTTCATCTCCGGGGATGAATTCCGGAGACTGTACTGCCGCCGTTTGCGCGGGCATTGCCATACAGGCGGAAATAAGAAAAGCAAAAGCATATTGTGCATTAGTCTTCATGATATTTCAGTTTTTGGAAATTAATAATCAGGCCTCAGGCGTTCAGCCATTTCCTGAAATCAGAGGAGCGGTCAATGCTAACTACGGTGTCAAGCTCATCGTCAGCCTTCGGTTTGAGCTCAAGTTTTATCCGGCCGCGTGACCATGCCGTCATGCCGGCGATTGAATTCATACTGACGAGGTACTTCCTGTTGATGCGAAAGAAAACCCCTGGGTCAAGGACGGACTCGAGGGCCTCAAGGCTCAGCTCCACAGGGTATGTGTTACCCTGAAAGGTCTTCAGCCAGACGCCCTTGCCCAGTACGTTGAACCAGGCTATTTCGGTGACCTCGATTTTCCTGAGCTTCTCCCTCATTTGCACCAGGAATCGCTTCTTATAGCCCGGATCCCGTCCCTGCAACTGCGCCATCAGTGCATCAAAGTCGATGCTGAAGGCGGCCCTGAGTGACTGATACTTATTCAGGCTCTCAGCAAGGTCACTCCTGCGTATGGGTTTGAGGAGGTATGCGATGCTGTTAAGCCGGAAGGCCCTGACAGCGTACTGATCGTAAGCGGTAGTGAAGATTACAGGTGTGTTGACGGCCACCTGTTCAAAGATGCTGAAGCTGATGCCGTCAGAGAGCTGTATGTCGAGGAATATGATGTCAGCCCGGTTCTGCATGAGCCACTTAACCGCATCCTTTATTGATCCGAGCTTTGCCGTGACGGTGACTGACGGATCGATCTCCGTGAGCATCTTCTCCAGCTTGTCAGCCGCAAGGCTTTCGTCTTCAATTATCAGCGCTATCATGACCATCAGGATTTATCAGGGGCAGTCGTGCAATATAATGATCATTCTCAACGGTGAATTGCGGGAGCCTGCCGGTTATGAGAGAGTACCGCCTGGTGAGGTTCCTGAGTCCCAGCCCGGTGGAGGCCGGTGCCGATATTTTCGGCTGAAGGCGGTTTGAAACAACAAGCATCATCTCTTCCCCGGTGATCTCAATGTGCAGCGGCTTTGAGTGGTTGACGATGTTATGCTTGATTGCATTCTCAAGCACCACCTGAAGCGAGAGGGGCGGCATGATCAGCCCGAGCATCCCGGCAGGCAGGCTGACCGACCAGGTCAGGTCCTCACCGTACCTCATCTGCTGAAGGAAGAGGTACGAACGGAGGAAATCGAGCTCCTTGCCGAGTGTTGTGGTCGGCTGCTCTACAGTCTCGAGCACATAGCGGTAGATCTGAGAGAACTCGTCGATGAACTCCTGTGCTTTGGTCACGTCTTTCTCAATCAGTCCTGACAGCACGTTGAGGCTGTTGAACATGAAGTGGGGGTTTATCTGGCTCTTGAGCATCTCGAAGCGTATCTGGGTCAGTTCCCGTTCCAGCGCCTCGGCCTTCCTGGCTGATTCGGCACTGCGGATATAGTAGATCCATCCCTCGAGCACCCCCATGATTATAATGTTCACCACTGCATAGATGAGGGCATTGTAAAGCAGCACGAGGTTCAGGGGCTCGCTGTAAGGGGTTATGCTGTTGGCCGTCAGGGTCATGAGAACTGACACAGCAGCCGCTACTGCCACAGCTGACAGAAACTGCAGCATGACCCTTGGCAGCACCCTTCTGTTCCAGGGAAACTTCCTGTTTAGCCAGTCGATGATAAGGAGGTCTGCCACTGCAATGAGTGTGGCAGCAGGTACCGAGAGAAGGACACCGCGGAACAGCCTCAGCAGGAAGTGGGTAAAATTCTGCAGTGGATAGAATCCGCTGAGGTTGTTATAGATGATTACAATCAGCTGGGCTGCCACCGATATTCCTATCAGGAATCGTATCAGCCTGGGCAGCGGCACCAGTCCGTTCAACCGATTCATAAATTTTCCTCTCATTTCAGTGACTCTTTCCGTGTGTCCGGCATGCCGGTGTTAAATTAATAAAAGTATAAGGATGTGCCTGCATTTCCGTAATTGCAGTTAACATTATCTTATAAGGCTAAGGTGTAAATGGATAAATCCTGTGCCATTCAGGCTGAAGTAGCGCATTCTCCATTCTCCCTCCTCAACCGGGAGAAATTTGTCAATTTTCACCTCGCCGGGAGCTTCAACTGAAGTAGTAAAAACGACGGCTCCGGAGGGAGACATTACCTCGGCAATCAGGGCGCCATCCGACACGATGATGCTGCCTGTAATCCGGATGGCATTCACAGTGAAATCCACTGCAATTGTGTTAATGCCTCCTGAGCGGGGTCCGACCGGAAGGTCGAAGCCATACCGGTCGGGCGTCGGGGACTCGCAAGCGCTCAGGGCTGTCATTGCAACAGCCACCATGATCAGTATCGTTTCCCTGATATTCATTTTCATTGAGTTTTAGTGTACGTTTCAGAAATTCCTGAGGATACCCAATCGTATTGAGAAGTAGTTCCTGTCGGGCAGCGGTGCATCAGGGGCATGACCTTCCCGTTCAGGCAGGGCGTTGAATTTCAGTTCGGAGAGGAGTGACCATTTTTCCGTTAGCGGGAGATCGATGCCGCATCCTGCCTGCCATCCGGGTCCGTGGGTTGTGTCGAAGAGCAGTTCGCCTGCCGGATCTTCTATTTCGATGTGCTTGTACTGGTAAGCGCCCCTGACAAATACCGAGGCGTCTGAGAATTCCAGCTTACGCTTGTACTGGAGGCCGAGGATATAGCCGGTCTCCTCAAAATCGCAGCTGTGCCCTGCAGGTTCATAGTCGTTTCGGAAGGCGTTATAGCCCCATCCACCGTAGATGCCGAGGTGTTTCGTGAAGCGGTAGTGCAACAGTGCTTCGCCGCCGGCGCCAACGTTGGTTATTGCGTCACCGGGTGCACAGGTTGAGAGGGAGAGCCCCCCGTTGAGTTCGAATCCGGCTCTTTTCTCTTCGCCCTGCGCAGTCAGTGCCACAGGCAGGAGTGCCAGAAGTGCTGCTGTCAATAATACTTTTGTTTTCATCTTAATTGGTTTTAAAAGGATTAGTGTTTGTTTGTCGAAGCAAAAGTAGGGTCAGCAAAACCGCAGGGAAAATAAAAGGTTCCGGAGGTGCTAAACAGGGTGCTGAAGGTGCATATACCGGAGCTGAAAGTGACACCTGGGAAAAAGTGAATAACTCGGGATACAGGATGAAAAATGGCTGACTATGCCTAACTTCGGGTGACAAATAAACTATATGCCATGAAAAGTAAACTCATTGCCGGCTGGCTGTTTGCCTTGATTGCTGCCTCAGCCGCAGGACAACAGGTGCCGGACACGGGGTATTCACCCTTGATTAAAAACCCGGCCTATGCGTCGGGAAAAGGTCCGCTGATTTATATAGACGAGGGGCATAATAATTTTCATACGCTGGGCAACCGCTATATGCCGTTTGCCAGGCTGGTGGAACGTGACGGTTACGTTACTGACGGGTATGCCGGGCAGTTTGAGACGGAAAGGCTGAAAAAGTGCCGTATACTGGTGATATCCAATGCCTTGCATGAGACGAATATTACGCGCTGGCATAAGCCGGTGCTGCCGGCATTCACCCCTGATGAGGTTGAAGCCGTCAGGGAGTGGGTTAAGGAGGGCGGATCACTCTTTCTGATTGCGGACCATATGCCCATGGGGGGCGCTGCTGCCGGGATGGCTGCAGCCTTCGGATTTGGGTTCACCGACGGCTTCGCCCTGGACACAGCGCAGGCCGGGCCGGCGCTATTCTGCAGAGCCGATGGCACCCTGATGGGCACAGTCATGGCTGACGACCGCAACGCCGACGAGAGTGTTGACAGCATTTATTCATTCACGGGCCAGGCATTCACTGTTCCGGAGGATGCCATCCAGGTGCTGACTTTCAATGAGAAGTACCTGCTGCTCCTTTCTGACACAGCCTGGGTTTTCAATGAGCAGACAGTCTTTAAACCAATCAAAGGGTGGTCACAACTGGCTTATAAAGACTACGGCAAAGGGAGGGTTGTGATGTCAGGCGAGGCTGCCATGTTCACTGCGCAGCTGGCAGGGCCGCAGCAGTTTCCGGCCGGCATGAACGCCCCCTACGCCCGCAACAACTACCGCTTGCTGCTCAATATTATCCACTGGCTGGATGGCAGATGAAGAGGTTCCCCGACAGGGTCATTGAGTTCAACAGGCTGGTGGAGTCCCGGGGTGAGTTCCCGGATATTTGTAAGCTACCTGCCTAAAGGTACCTGCTGACTATATCGCGCCGGGAGAACGGGGCGAAGAGGAATCGCCGGATTACTTTCCGGTTGGTGAGCCAGGAGATCTTCGCGCCGCTCTTCCTGTTGGCGATCATCTTCCTCACCAGAAACGGAGCCACTGTGTCAGCCTCGTTGGCCAGTATGTTGTATATCTTTATCAGCTTTTTGCTGTTCTCCGGATCCTTGCGGATTTGCCCAATTGTAAGGTCTGTGAGAACCATGCCGGGACTGATTGTTCCCACAATTACCGGTCGCTCTTTCACCTCTGCGGCGAAAGCATCTGTGAAATACCTGACCGCCCTCTTGGAGGTTCCGTAAGGTGTGAGGCCGGTGATACGGCGGCCGTCGCTGCCGAGGCCTTCCATGTTGTAGATGGCTCCAAGACCCTGCTTCAGCATCCTGTTATAGGCAACATGTGTGGCAAGCATGAGTCCCTTAACATTTGTATCGATTATCCGCGTGAAAATCTCAGTCGGGAGTTCATGAAAAGGGGTCTGGTCGCTTGAGGTGCCGGCATTGTTGACCCAGATATCCACGCCACCAAAAATGCTCACCGCGCTGTCCCACAGCCTTGCCAGGTCAGCTTCAACTGAAACATCGCATACGAAGACTGCATATCTTTCTCTTTCAAAATGCCCTTCGAGTGACTGCAATGATCTTTCCACCGTGGTTTCCGATGTCCCTGAAAATACAACATTCCATCCCGCATCAAGAAAGGATCTTACAAGTGCGGCCCCGATGCCCCTGGTGCCGCCGGTAACAACTGCTGTTTTCATTAATGTGAGGTATTAATGTCGCTCCCGGCAAATCTACGATTATTTGTTCTTCAGTTCTGAGAGCACAGTACCATAGTCGTACTGCAGGTCCTCGTGCAAGGTGGAAACCTTCTTTATAATCGTGTCAAGCTGCCGGTTATAGAGGTTCATCATGGAAGCATTACGGGCAATCGGCGGGGAGAGACTCTTCAGCCTGGCACAGAAGTGCAGAAGAAGTTCAACTTCCGTCTGCTTATTCTTTGAATACCGGATGTACTTCCTTGTGTTTTTGAGGATCTTCCTGACGCTCTTCCGTATATAGAAATAGCTGGTTCTGTTGATCTGGTCAAACTCCTCATCGAGTTCCTTCTTCACACTCTGCACAAATGCCAGCTCGTCGGCTGAATCAAACAGCAGGTAGGTCAGCAGTTCCTTATTCTCCTTTTTGAATCGCGCAAGGCGAAGGCACAGATCGCGCAGTTCCTTCGGGGTGCGATAGGTCAGTTCCTGGCTTAGCTCTATAAGGGTGACAGACTTCATTTACATGGCAGCTAATGCTGTCATGCAAAGGTAAGATAATATTTTTGCGACGTTCCGGTTACAGCTGTGCCAGTCGCTTCCTTGCGAAAGGTTTGGTTGCTGCCAGGTCAAAGGAGGTCAGTTTGTTATTTGAGATCCTGGAGTATATTTCCTTTGCCTTTTCGATATCTCCCATCTTCTCATAAGCCAATCCTGCATAATAAAGAGCCATAGCACCGGCCTTCTCAAGGTTCTCGATTGCTTCCATGTAATTGCCCTTGTGGTAGTCTATAAGCCCCTTCATCTCAAACAGGTCGCTCTTGTAAGTATCCTTCTGATCATCTGTCAGGCTTTGTTCATAGAGCGAGAGGTATTTCTCCGCGAGGTCAGTTTTCCCTGAATAGGCATAAAGGTACCCCTCAACGAGATTTGTGTATTGCCTGAAGAAAATTCTGTCCGGTTCAGACAGGTTTAGTGAGGTCAGATAGTTCCTGTATTCCTCAAGGAGTTTACCGTAGGTGGTATAGTCTTCGTAGAGAAGAGCGCTGTACGCTTTGTTAACCGTAATATTGATTATTCTTTCATCCATGCCTCCCAACTGTTTATTGAACTCTATCTGCCTGTCGAAGGCGGCGAGTGCTTCCGTGAGGTTTCCTTCATTCAGCCAGGTGGTGGCAACAGAATAGAGGCAAAAGTTTCTCTGGCTGTTGTTTGCAGAGGCATCCCTGGCCTTCATGTATGCCTCCCGGGCTGCGGGGTAATTCTCATCTGCCACATGAGAGTGACCCAGGAATAGGGCCGAGAGATAGTCCTCCTTGATTGAAAGAGCCTTTTTGTGCATTTTAATTGCCTCATCAATCCTTCCAGCGCCTCTGAGCAACTGTCCGTACCTGTTGAGGAACTGCGTATTTTCCGGGCTCATCTCCATCGACTTCAGATAAATTTTCTCGGCTTCATCGTACTTCTTTAGATTCCAGAGAAGGAACCCCTGGTAGTTTAAGGCGCCGGCAAATTCAGGGTCAAGCTCACTGCTTCGCTTTGCGTATTCCAAAGCTTCTTCGTACTTGCCGTAATTGGCATAAAGATAGGCAAGCTGCAGGGTGAGAAGCTTATCGTTGGGAGCAACGCTAATTGCTTGTTTTAACTCGTTAAAACTTTCATCCCGTTTCCCGTTTTCAAGATTAATAAATGCCTGAATAAAATGTTTCTCAGCCTCAGAAACCTTATCAATCTGTTCGTTGGCAGCATTCAGGTACTTCATGCGGTCAAGACTTCCGAGTCCCATGTATCCTTGCCACAGATTTGCAAGTGCAAAATCCTGGTCAAGCTCGAGGGCCTGGGTCAGAAGCCCGGACACTATTTTCATATCACCCCCTTCAAAAGATTCTATCCAGGCATTCATAAACAAGGTCCTGGCCTTGTCCGATTTGGTGGTTATTGTCATGACTTTGTCTCCTGCAATGAAACCGAAAGCCATAAGGGATGCAACCAGGCATGCGACTGCGCATGGGATCAGGTTTAAGATTTTGTTTTTCATCTCTTTGATTAATTGGTGATTATTTAAGGTCTGGCATGAATGTTTGGCGCCGGGGAATTGGCCCGGGTAAGGTTTCCCATACAAATCTCAGCTATTATGGCTTATGTCATTTTTCCGTGCGTCCCAAATATTGTTCCCGGTGTGCCGGATTCTGATGTTCTGAGTACAGGATTCACGTCAGGCATCGGAAGGTTTTCTGTTATCCGGAGAAATCTGAACGCCGGAACAGGCTCAACTTTTAGTAAATTATAGTGTTAACATATAAAACCATGCAATGATAAGAGAGCTGAACAATACGCAGAGCGAAGGGCCGCAAGCCCGTGACGGAGAGGAATCCTCCCTGCGGATGCCTGTACTCTTTGTAGGCCACGGCAGCCCGATGAATGCCATCGAGGAGAACGAGTTTGCCGCAGGCTGGAGAGAGATGGGTAAAAACCTGCCGCGTCCATCTGCCATCCTATGTGTCTCAGCTCACTGGCAGACAAAGGGGACGAAGGTGACTGCCATGGAGCAGCCGGAGACCATCCACGATTTCGGAGGGTTCCCCCGTCAGCTGTACGAGGTGCAGTACCCTGCACCGGGAAGCCCCGAACTGGCCCGTGTCACCCGTGATACTGTGCGCGAAAAGGTTGTTGAGCTTGACCGGGCGTGGGGTCTCGATCACGGTGCATGGAGCGTGATAAGGAGGATGTACCCCGATGCCGACATCCCGGTGGTGGAGCTCAGCCTTGACTACCATATGACTCCACAGCAGCACTATGACCTGGCGCGGGAGCTCGCACCGCTGCGAAGGAAGGGGGTGATGATAATCGGCAGCGGCAATATGGTGCATAACCTCGGGTTGGTATCATGGGAGCACCTCAACACTCCGGGATATGCATATGACTGGGCCCTCGAGGCGGGCGATGCAATGAAGCGACACATCCTCAGCGGTGACCACAGACCGCTGATCAGCTACGGCTCGCAGGGACGGGCATGGGGCCTCGCCATACCCACCCCCGAACACTACATCCCGCTGCTCTATTCGCTGGCACTGAGGGAGCAGGATGAGCCGGTTGAGCTGTTCAACGACAGACCCATCGCGGGATCGCTGACGATGACCTCCGTGCGGATCGGATAATAACTGCTTCGCCTTGCGTAAAAGGGCCGATGAGTATCGGTACTCCGCCGGATTAAGACCGGATTGCAACTGCTTTGCCGAAGGGCAAAAACTTATCAACGCCGGACGGTGGATATTTTTTATCTCCGTCAGAACCTCCTCTCCGGGAAAATTTATCTAATATTGGAAGCTGATCCTGATGCTTGTCGGAACATCTATTGGGGGACCTTAAATGACTGAAACATACTACGCCGGATTTGACAATGAGAAATACCTCAGGGAGCAGACTGCTGCCATCCTTGAGCGTGTGAACCGTTTTAACAACAAACTGTACCTCGAGTTCGGGGGCAAGCTTCTGTATGACCTCCATGCATCAAGGGTGCTGCCTGGTTTTGACCCGAATGTGAAGATGCGGCTGCTGCAGATGCTTAAGGACAAGACTGATGTCATCCTCTGCATTCATGCCGGTGACATCGAGAGGAAGAAGGTGCGGGCCGATTTCGGCATCACCTATGACGTGGATGCTCTGAAGACAATTGACGACTTCCGGGAGTGGGGCATAGAGGTGACCGCCGTGGTGATCACCCGCTATACCGGGCAGCAGCCGGCGAAGGCGTTCAGGAACAAGCTGGAGCACAGGGGTGTGAAGGTTTACACCCACTCTCCTACCCGGGGCTATCCCACCGATGTGGACCTGATAGTAAGCGATGAGGGTTACGGGGCCAACGAGTATATCAAGACCACTCATCCGATTGTTGTTGTGACCGGGCCGGGGCCGGGAAGCGGCAAGCTGGCCACCTGCCTATGCAACCTCTATCATGAGTACCGCAGGGGCATCAAGGCGGGATATGCCAAGTTCGAAACCTTCCCTATCTG
>Ga0209202_1001666_pt1 | contig 13202 bp, 16 predicted proteins | sample AD_UKC032_MetaG_FD_184416 | JGI IMG/M metagenome (GOLD analysis project Ga0209202, IMG submission 184416) | Active sludge microbial communities of municipal wastewater-treating anaerobic digesters from USA - AD_UKC032_MetaG (SPAdes) (version 2) | ecosystem: Engineered > Bioreactor > Anaerobic >... | reverse complement strand
TATTATGACACTTTTCACATATCCCATATTTTCCAATTTTTAGCCTAGTTAAGGCTTTTCTCACCTGAATAATTTGTTTTTTTATAAAACTAATTTTTACTTCAGTCTCAAAGCGTCCAATTTGTTCATCCACATCTTCCTCAAGAGAATTATTGCCGGTTCTATGGACATCAGAAAAAGGGTCATTTTCTTTCAATGATTTTTCTTTCTTTTTTAAGTCTATCAGTTTATGGTGCAAAAATGCCTCAATTCCCTTAGTTAGGCTACTTGGAAAACTTATCATCACCTAGAATAAACAATCCCACTCCAAAAAGCAAGCTAAAGGCAAGCAGCCACCAAACTTTGGTAACAAGAGCAAAAATTAGCCAAAAACAAAGAAAAAACCAAAAAAAGAGAAAACCTTTTTTTCCACTTTTATACCAAGTCAAAGAACGATATTTATTCTTTAAAAGAAAATTTAATCCAAGGGCTCCCCCAAGTACCACCACCAGCTTCCAGTCTCGGATAATTATCCCAAATATACTCATTAAAAACCAAAAACTAACTAAAGAGTTTTCTAAAAAAGCCCATACTTTCCAGTCTTTATCCTTTGAAATTAAAAATGCAAAACTCAGCCAAAGAGCACTCCCTCCCCAAATATTAAATTCGTATATTTTCCAAAATTCAAGCCAAGTAATCCCCCTCCCTGCCCAGTCGCCCCAATGCCAAAAACCATAGGCCAGTCTCCCCCCTACTAAAAATAAAAGCAGAGCCACCCAGGAAAAAGCGACTACGTCTTCTTCTTGATAATCATCGCGCAAAGTCCGCCAGCTTATATAAAGATAACCAACTATGGCTATAATTCCAAAAAATAAATTAATCATCTGAGTGCCGAGGGTGGGAATCGAACCCACACGATGTTGCCATCACACGATTTTGAGTCGTGCGCGTCTACCAGTTCCGCCACGTCGGCCTGTTAAATTATTCATATTATCTCACGAAGCTTACCCTTTTTTCTCGACGTTAAAGAAACTGACCTGCTTACCATTAAAATACAGATCAAACTGTCCCGTCGGTCCATTTCGATGTTTTTCAATACTACAAGTAACCACTTCTTTTATTTCATCATCTTCCCTCGATAAAAACATAACCACATCCGAATCTTGTTCAATACTTCCCGACTCTCTTAAATCAGACAGTCTCGGCTTTCCTCCCCTTGTTTCCATCTGTCGATTTAGCTGAGCTGCCGCTAAAATCGGTATCTTTAACTCTCTCGCTAAGTTTTTTAGACCCTGTGATATTTCCGATACTTCTTGAACCCGATTATCCCTAGACTGACCCCTCATTAGTTGCAAGTAATCAACAATAATAAATTTTATTCCCTTATCTGATTGCAACCTTCTCGCTTTGGTCCTCAGTTCAGTCACTGAAAGACCCGGAGTATCATCAATATAAAGTGGTGCCTCAGCCAAAACCCCCATAGCTTCTGACAAAGAAGTAAAATCATCATCAGAAAGTTGTCCCGTTTTTAATTTCCAGGCATCAATTAAACCCTGACGAACCAAAAGGCGATCGACAAGTTCTTCTTTACTCATTTCCAGAGAAAAAATACAGGTTGGTAACTTTTCTTCAACCGCCACATGTCTGGCAATATTCAAACAAAAAGCAGTTTTTCCCAGACCCGGTCTTGCCGCTAAAATCAGCAAATTGCTATCCTGCATTCCCGCCAGCATTGAATCGAGCTGACGAAATCCAGTTGGAAGGCCACGAAGGCCACTTCCCCGCTTCTGCAGCTCATCAAGGCGGTCAAAACTCGCAGTAAGCACTTCTTTTAGCGACGAGGGCACTGACTTCATGTGCCGCTGCGACAGGGCATAGACCTCTTGTTCAGCCATATCGAGAAGCTGTTCCACTGGCATTGATTCATCAAAAGCTTTTTGGGAAATTCTCCCTGCTGCCGAAATCAGTTCCCTTTTGGCTGATAGTCCTTTTATCATCCGGCCATAACTTTCGACATTGGCCGAGGTCGGTACTTCATTAGCCAGTTTTGATAAAAAGGCTTTTCCCCCAATATTTTTAAGTAATTTTTCTTCTTTTAATTTCCCGGCAACGGTCACAATATCAATTGGATTTCTTTCTTCATAAAGACCCATCATTGTCTTATAAATTAGGGCATAGTTGTGATTATAAAAATGCTCTGGTCTTAAAAATTCTGAAACCGATAAAATCGCATCATTATCAATCAAAATCGAACCTAAAACACAGATTTCTGCTTCCTCAAAAGAGGGTGGTATTTTTACTAGTTCGTCTTTAATAAGACCACCTCCATCGCTTCAGGTAAATTTTCTTTTTCTACCTTAAGACTCTCAATACTTTCTAAATTTTCACTGTCAAAAACATCTAAAAATTCCTTAAACTCTTCTTTTTTGTTTTCAAAGTCGACCGGAATCACATAATTAGCCGCTGATTTTTTGGCAATTTCAGCACTGCCACTCCTGACACTAATCATCAGTACATCAGCCTCTTCTAGTTTTTCCTTTTTCTTTTCACTAATTTCCCCCTCTTCTTTATCCATCAGTACCACCTTAATTCCATCAATAGTCAAAACATACATTGAATTAATGCCGTTGATTTCTATCCCTCCAATCTCATATTCTCCCGGTCCGGCAATCACCACCCGACCATTTTCTTCACCCAATTTTATAATATTTCGCTCTTTTTCGGTATAAATTACGATTCTTGACTCATAGTTTTTTGATTGTAAATTATCTTTATCTGGATTTATCCAAACATTTTCTTTTTTTCCTTTTAAGTATATCTTGCCTTGATTAAAATATTTTATTTCCATAGCCTTATGATAACATTAAACCATTCTATGATTAAGGAATTATCTTTAGCAATTATTCTCGGCCTCCTAATTGGCTTTGGCTTAACCGGAACTTATTTTTTTATTAGACAAAACAAAAACCAACAAAAAAATACCCCAAATATTGTCATTCCTACCACTGCCCCCGAAAACCATGATTCCTCAAATCAAAATTCAGTTTCTCCCACCCCAAATTATTCCTCTCTTCCCGAATTAAAGATAAATTCCCCCCAAAATAACGACATTATCTCAACCAGTAAAACGATTATTAAGGGTCAATCAAGTTCAAATAGTTTGATAATCATCACTACTCCTCTCAAAAACTATCATCTCTCTGCCGATGTTCAGGGTCTCTTTTCTCAGGAAATTTCTCTTGAAGCAGGCTTTAACAGCCTAAGCATAAGTGCCATTGACGAAAATGATCAGGAAAATCACCTTGAATTATCGGTTACCTATTCCGCCGCTAAAATCGAATGATAAAAAAAATATTTTTCATATTGTTTCTGTTTTCTAATTACTCGTTTCAAGCTTCTGCCATCAACGCCCAGACTCCTACCCCCGAAAACGACATCCAAAAATTACGTGAAGTAATTCAACAAAAAGTTCAGCAAAAACTTCAAGAAATCAGTGGCCAGGAAGTAATCAATCCCAAAAAAGCCTATCTTGGGACTATTACCAAAATTGAAGATAAAAATCTCAGTTTTGATTCTAAAGGTCAAAAATATGAATTTATTATCAGTGATGATGCTACCTTTGTTAATCTAAAACAAAACAAAATTAAAATAACCGATCTCAAAGAAGGCCAAGATGTCTTAGTCTTAACTTTAGCCAAAGATGAAATTATTTATGCCAAAAGAATTTTAATCGTCGATCCCAGCAAGCTTGAAAACAAAAAAAATATTTCTTTGGGAAAAATAGCCGATATTTCCACAACTACTTCAATTTTTGTCCTTATTCCTGTAAACAATAACAGTCGTGAATTACAAATGAAAGTAGATAGCAAAACCGAAATAGTAACTAAAGACAACAAAAACCTGAAATTTACTGATATTAAAAAAGGTCAAAAGATAGTTTGCATTTATACAAACGGCCAAAATTCCACCTACCCCGTTCTCAAAATCATCACCCTCGACTAGTTTTTGTTGACTTTACTTTTTTTATTGTTACAATACTTTCAATGATATTTGCAATTGTGATTTCAAAACATCACCATACCACCAATTAATTGGCGGTAATTGCTGTATCATCCACACAAGCACCCGCCAAGAGCGGGTCTTTCTTTTTTATCTGGTGGCAGTAGCTCAGTTGGTTAGAGCGCGTCCCTGTGGAGGATGAGGTCGAGGGTTCGAGTCCCTTCTGCTACCCTTATGTTTACAAAATTTATTCTTATACATCATACCCATACCGTGGTCACCAACCGGCGGGGTGTTGTCTTGGCCAATACGTCATTGCGAGCTTAAGCGAAGCAATCTATACAAACCACAAAATCCCCGTTTTAGGGGATTTTTTATATCCCTATTTATATTTTTTTACAAAAACATGAACAAAATTTTAGAACTAACTCAAAAATTAGTCTCCATCCCCTCTTGGGTTGATAAACAAACTAACGAATCAAAAATCGGAGAATATATTTTTGAATATTTAAAAAATAACTCGGAGCTTATGCTTGAAAAAGAAATAGTTGTCGACGGTCGTTATAATATTATAGCTAAAAATAGCCAGAAAATAGATATTCTAGTCATAGGTCACATTGATACAGTTGGCATCAACAACAATTGGGAAACTGATCCAGTTAACCCCGTCATCAAAGGCGGTAAGTTATTTGGCCGTGGCACGACTGATATGAAAAGTGGTCTCGCCGCTATGATGTGCGCCGCAACCGAAAAAAATCTACCAAGAAATATAGGTTTTCTTTTTTATATTGATGAAGAATATAACTTTACCGGCATCAAAAAATTTATGGCCGATTTTGGCATTAAAATTAAACCCAGGTCCATTATTTCTCTAGACGGTTCTGAGCTTGAAATTGCCAATGGTTGTCGAGGTCTTATCGAAATTTGTGCCACCGTTAAGGGTATTAGTTGTCATGCTGCTACTCCCGAAAATGGCGTTAATGCCATCGAGGTCACCACCAAATCAATCGAAAAATTAAAAGAATTTCTCTGTCAATTTGTCGATCCTGAACTTGGCACTACATCTGTCAATTTAGCCTCAATTAATGGTCGTGGCAGTGATTTCAATGTCGTCCCAGACAATTGTCAATTTGTCTTAGATATCCGTCCTTCATCACCACAAATAAACGCCAAATTAATACTTAATCAATTAAATAAATTTGTTGTTGAATATGGTGGCAAACTTACTAATCAAAAAATAAAATTTGATTTTGGTTCTTGGCTTACTCCCAAATCAAAATTAATAAAACTTGGTCTAAATTTTAAAAAAATTAGCACTTCAGGCTACATCGACATTCAAATGCTTTGGCAATTATTTAATCAGCCACTCTGTTTAACAATTGGAGCTGGTACGCAGAAAACCGCACATGCCTCCAATGAATTTGTTGAGATCGAAAAGTTGGAAAAACTACCAACAATTCTTTTCAACACTATTCAAAATATATAATTTGTATGGGCGGGTTTTATACCCGCCCAAACCAAATTGATTTACAATGTTAAAATCAATCTATGAATAACAATAAAGTCCAAACATTAAAAGGTTTTCGGGATTTTTTGCCCGAGACCATGGCCGTTCGTAACTATGTTAAAAATTTACTAATTTCAGTTTTTGAAAGCTATGGTTTTGAACCTCTCGAAACTCCGGCTCTCGAATATTCTTCAGTCTTAAAAGGTAAATATAACGATGAAACAGACGAAAAATTAGGTTATTTCTTCAAAGACAATGGTGATCGTGAAATTGGCTTACGCTACGACTTAACTGTTCCCACAGCCAAAGTTTTAGCTATCTACGGTCCTCAGATTTCCATGCCTTTCAAGCGTTATCAAATTCAACCGGTCTGGCGCGCCGACAACACTCAAAAAGGTCGTTACCGCGAATTCTATCAATGTGATATTGATATTTTTGGCAGCAATTCTCCTATTACTGACGCTGAAATAATTTCTATTATTTACACTGCCACCCAAAAATTAAATTTTAAAAAGTTCATTATTCGAATTAATAGTCGTTCTGTCTTATCAGATCTTCTAGTTAAAAGTGGCATTACTAATAATCAAAATTCGGCTCTTCAAAGTCTCGATAAATTCCAAAAGATAGGCAAAGATGGAGTACAAAAAGAACTCATTAATAAAGATTTTACTCAAGTTCAAATTAATTCTTTATTTAAATATATCAAAGAGGCAAAACCAGACGAAAATCTACAAGCCGTTTTTGCTGCCATCAAAAACTATGGTATCCCAGAAAATTTCTATGTATTTGATTCTACTCTTGTCAGAGGTTGTGATTACTATACTGGTACAATCTTTGAAACTTCCGTTGAAGAACCAAAAATAGGATCTATCGGCGGTGGTGGTCGTTACGACAACTTAATTGAAACGCTTGGTGGCCCCAATATTCCCGCCGTTGGTTATAGCTTTGGACTCGAACCTCTAATTGACTGCATTAACGAACTTAATCTATTACCTGAATTGGCCAAAACAAAGGTAAAAGTTATGGTCGCAAATTTTGGCGAAAAAACCATAAGTAAATCTTTAGAGCTCACTTCCCTTCTCCGGGAGAATAGTATTCCCGCTGTTTTTTATCCGGATGAGAAAAAAATCGGCAAACAGTTTAAATATGCCTCAGTCAAAAATATTCCTTTCGTTGCCCTAATTGGTGAGGATGAATCAGTCAACGATACTGTAACCATAAAAAATATGTTTACCAGTGAACAAAAAACTATATCCCAAAACGAAGTTATAGATTTTATGTTAAAATAAACCCTATGAAACAAGGAATTCATCCCACATATCACTCTGATTGTCAGGTTACCTGTGCCTGTGGCAACAAATTTACCACCGGCTCTACTCTCGAAAAAATCGAAGTAGAAGTCTGCAGTAAGTGCCATCCATTCTTTACCGGTCAACACAAATTTGTCGATATCAAGGGTAGAATTGATAAATTCAAGGAAAAACAAGCTCAAGGTGTCGCCTACAAAGCCAAAAAAGAAGCAAGCACTGCCCAAAAAAAAGCTAAAGACAAAAAATCTAAATAGACAGCAGGAGCTATTATGCCAACTATTAATCCCAATATTGCTGTTCTCGAATTTAGACCAGGTCCAGGCGGTCAAGAATCAGCCCTCTGGATGGGTGATTTAATGCGCATGTACATTCGCTACTGCGAAAAAATCGGCTGGAAAGTCAACTATCTCGACAATGATATTTTAAAAATAAGTGGCCTTGACGCCTTTAATCAGCTTAAATGGGAAACCGGCACTCATCGAGTTCAACGCATTCCCATCACCGAAAAACATGGTCGAATTCAAACTTCAACCGCAGCCGTCGCCGTCTATCCCCAAATAACCACTAGTGATATCGTCATCAATCCTGATGATATCGAAATGACAGCTTCCCGGGCGGGTGGCAATGGGGGTCAAAATGTCAACAAAGTTTCCACCGCCGTTCGAATCCTTCATAAACCCACCGGCCTAACCTTTTCTGTCCGTCAGGAACGCTCCCAAGAACAAAACCGGGCCATTGCTATGGATTTACTCAAAGCCAAACTATGGCAGCTTGAAGAAGACAGAAAAACAGCCAAACTTGGTACTACTCGGGAAAAAGTTGGACTCGCTATGCGGGCTGATAAAATTCGGACTTACAATTATGCCCGTAATCAAATCAAAGATCATCGTCTTGACAAAGATTTTAATTTAACCAAATGTCTTAATGGTGATCTCTATGATCTTCTTTTAGAATTAACTATCTTAGATGAAATAGATACTAGCTCTTCTTCTCCAAAACTACCTTAATATCCATCTCTTTTTTATCTCTCCAAATTTTTAGATTCACGCTCTCCCCTATTTTCTTTTTATTAATATAAGTAGCAAGTACAATTTCCTCTTTCACAATATTTTTGCCATCAATTTCAAATATTATATCTCCAGTCTTGATTTCTGACTTTTCGGCCGGGCTTCCCGCAACTACCCCCTGAACATAAACTCCAGCCGGCACTTCATTTAAAAGCGCTGATTCTTTAGTCACCATGGCATAAGTTACTCCCAAATAAGGTCTTTCAAATTGTCCCGTGCTATTAAAAATCTCAATTGATTCTTTGACAATATTTATCGGCAGGGCAAAACCAATACTCTGAGCGGCTTGTGATACTGCTACATTTACTCCAATAACTTCACCAATTGAGTTAAAGAGTGGTCCTCCAGAATTTCCTGGATTAATCGCCGCGTCTGTCTGAATCACATTATCCAGCTTTTCTGAGCCAAGTAGCCCACTTGAAGCCACTATTCCTCTGCCAAGACCTGAAATAACCCCCTTGGTCACTGTCGAGCGAAATTCTCCCAGGGCCGTGCCAATCGCGATTACGCTTTGACCTACCTTTAATTTATCCGAATCTCCCAGTTTTACCGGAATTAAATCAGTTTTATTAATTTTTAAAATAGCCAGATCATTAATCGGGTCTCGGTAAATATTTAGTACCTCAACTTCTTCATCTTTACCCACAATCACCTTATATTTTGCGTCTGTATCCGAAACAACGTGCTTATTCGTTACGATAAGACCATCTTTACTGATAATAAAACCCGTCCCAATATCTTGCTCAATTTGTTTTGTTTCCGAATTTTGTCTAGGAATATTAAAAAAATCACCAAAAATATCAAAATTAAAAGGCAAAGCATTTATTACCTGAGTTTTACTAATAGACACTGTGACAACGCTCGGAGTTGCCTCCTCAACCACCTTGGTAACTACTGATTCTTCATCAAGAATCGTTTTACTTTGTTCAATTTGAGCCTCATTACCATCTTTTTTTACTGACCATCTCCCGACACTAAATGCCCCCATCAGGACTATTCCGATCCCTATTCCCATCAGTAAAATTCGAAAATTACTGTTTTTCATATTAAAATTATTGTCTAAAGTATTATTTTAGTAATTCCATTACTGCCTTGTCAAGCTGGTTATCCTCTTTATCCTTATTGTTAATATTCCATTTTTCTTCGACATCAGGAGTCACTCCATCACCGTGAATATTTTTTCCATCAGGCAGTAACCATTTGGCGATCGTAACATGTAAACCCGATCCATCAGCAAAATCTATTGGTGATTGGACTGTTCCCTTACCAAAGCTTTTCATACCAACCAGCTTTCCCCGACCATAGCCTTTGATTGCTCCAGCTAAAATTTCAGCCGCTGAGGCTGAGCCCTCATTGATTAAAACCACCAGTTTATCACTTAATAAATTTCCTCTGCTTTTATCAACCATATATTTTTCTTCTTTACCGTCTGATGACTTTTGGGTCACAACCACCCCCTCTTTTAAAAAATCTGAGGCCACCAGCACGCTAGCCTGCAAATAACCACCTGGATTATTTCTTAAATCAAGAATTATGCCTCCAAAATCACCTCCAAGTTTCTTTTTTTCACTTATTATATTATCCACAGCCTTTGGCCAATCACTATATATCTGTTCACTAAACTTATACAATTTTACCCAAATAATACTTTTATCACCTTTTTTTATCCACTCTGTCTCCATACTGGCCACCACAATATTGTCTCTTATCAGTTTTACCTCAAAAGTATCCTTTTCTCCCTCCCGATACATTTTTAAAGTAACTTCACTTCCCACCTTGCCTCTAATTAGTTCTACCGCTTCCTGAAGGGTTATCCCCGCCGTATCCCTGTCAATATTATTTTCTTTATCAATAATTTTTAAAATTAAATCACCCGCTTTTAGCCCCGCTCTATCGGCCGGAGTCTTGGCCAGTGGCGCCACCACCGCTAAACTTTTTTCTTTGTAGCCAAGCTGTATTCCCACCCCTCCAAATTCACCGGCAAGATCTGCATTTGAACTTTTATTTTCCTTTGGAGCCAAAAAGACAGTATACGGATCATCAAGGGCAGAGACCATTCCCGAAATCGCTCCATAGGTCATCTCCTCGTCTTTCAATTTATCCTTTTCCAAAAAATCTGTTTCAAGTTTTTCTTTTACCTTCCACATCAGTGACAAATCTAAGGCCTCAGTTTTTTGATTACTTCCAGCCACTTCAAGGCCAACTGTTTTCCCCACCCTAAAACTAACGAGAGATACCACCGAAAATAAGGCTAAAAATAAAAATATATTTCTTATCTGTTTTTGCATTATTCTATTTTACCTTAACTTATCCCACTCGTCTTTGTTTACTTTTTTGATGGGAATTTCACTTTCTGGACAGTTATCAATTTCAAGACAAATTATACCCTTGACCTCAATCACTTCTGCTTTTGTCAAAATCCCCTCGTCAAGCTTAACGACTTTAATGAGTTTATCCTTGGCCTCGTAAGTTAAATCAGCCAGTTTTTCAACTTTCTGTCGCCATAATTTTCCTTTTATCATGCTTCTATCTTACTCTTCGGAGGCGGTATAAGGCAACAGGGCTAGCTCTCTCGCTTCTTTTATGACCTGGGACAATTTTCTTTGATGCTTCATACAGACTCCACTCGCCTGAGCCGAAACAATCCGGCATCTAGGAGTTAAAAAATCTCGAAGCTTTTCAAAATCACGCCAGTTAGGGTCTTTTTTACTTTTACAAAAAAAACAATCTTTACCCCTACCCTTAAGTCTAATTAAACGATTTCGGTCTTTTCTTTGTATTTTTTTCATTTTGTTTCTTCAATTGGTACTTCTTCGCCACTGCCAATATCATCAGGAATAACAATATCTTCAATGGCTCCATTATTTAAATCCATAGATTCTTCGGTAACATTGGCTTCGCCAAGGTTCGCATGAGGGGCTGATTGCATCCCTACTCCTTTATTATCAAGAATAATCATATCCTCGATTACGATTTCAGAAACTTGTTTTCTCATATTTGAGGCATCCGTAATTTCCCGATATTGAATTCTACCCTCAACATAAATTCTTCTCCCCTTAGCCAGGAGCTGAGAACAAAGCTCGGCCAGTTTATTCCACGCTACAATTCGGTGAAACTGAGCATCTTCCTTTTTTTCACCTTGTTTAGTTATCCAAACCCGGTTTGTCGCCAAACCAAAAGAGACTACCGCCATTCCCGCAGGAGTATAGCGAAGCTCTGGATCTCGAGTTAGATTACCAATTAACATGACCTTATTTAGACATCGACTAGGCATTTTTATTCCTCTTCTACTTTAAATTTTTAATATTAAATAACGAATAATATTCGTTTCCCGATTTAAAAATAATTTGAATTCCTTGGATTTTATTGGCTTATTTCCACCAATGCTAAAAACCCAAAAATCACCTTTTTCCTGGCCTTTTATCTGATAGCTGAGGGCTTTACTCCCCATATCTTCGCGGTTTTCGACTTCAAAATCTAAACCCGAAATTTTATCTTCAACCAGTTTAATAATTTTTTCTTTTTCTTTCGACTCGGCTTTGGGATTAACTACCACAATCACCTCGTACTTGTATTTACTGTCTTTCATCGAAGTTTAGCTTAACATGATTCTTTTAATTTTACAATCATTTCCTCTATCTTCCACCAGATAACCCTCAATCTCTATTTCTTTTCGGAGTTTATCTGCCATCTCCCAATTTTTCTCTGCTCTCGCTTCTAGTCTTTTTTTCACCAAATCTTTTATCTTCTCGGGAATTTTTTCTTCCGTCATTTTTTTAATCAAATCTAATCCCAAAACTTTATCAAAATCCAATAAGGTTGCTTTTTTATCTTCTGGCTTAACATTCTCATCTTTAGTTAATTTCCACATCAAAGCTATTGCTTCAGATACCTGAAAATCATCAGACAATAATTCAATAAACTTTTGTTTGTAGTTTTTATCAACAGTTCCTCCATTCGGCCAATTTGTTACGAAGCTCCTTAATTTTAATAAAGCACTTTGACTTGCTTTCAAAGAATCCAAGGAAAACTCAAGTCCTTTTCTATAATGTGAAGTCAATACTAATAATTTATGAGCCAGAGGATCAAATCCCATTTCTTTTAATTGATCGGTCGTATAACCATTTCCTAAACTTTTACTCATTTTTTCCCCGCCTTTTAAGGTCAACCAAGCATTATGCATCCAATAATTTGCGGTTTGGTGACCAAAAGCACCATATCCTTGGGCAATTTCGTTTGTATGATGCACACCTATATGTTCAATCCCTCCAGTGTGAATATCAAAAGTTTCTCCCAAATACTTCGTTGACATAGTCGTGCATTCAATGTGCCAGCCCGGAAATCCCTCTCCCCAAGGAGAAAGCCATTTCATGATATGTTTTGGTTGGTTTGTCACCCACAGTAAAAAATCCCAAGGATTTTTTTTGTCTTTATCTACTTTCACTCTTGCTCCGCTATTCATTTCTTCTAATTTCAAATTTGCAAATTTTGCATAATCAGCAAATTTGCCAGTATCATAGACTAAGCCAGTTTTTGTTAAATAGGTGAATCCGTTTTTTTCAATTTTCTCGGCTAGTTCAATCTGCTCTGGAATATGCTCAGTCGCCCGGCAAATTACGTCAGGTCTTCGAATATTAAAAGCATCCAAACTGTCTACAAATTGCTTCTCATATTTTTTGGCAATATCCCACACTGTTATTCCTTCTCTCTGCGCTCCTTTTTCCATCTTGTCTTCACCACTGTCTTCGTCCGATGTCATATGTCCCACATCGGTTACATTCATCACCCATTTAACTTCATAGCCAAGATATCGCAAAAAATTCACCATAGTTCCCCATTGAGTGTAAGCGTACATATGTCCGATATGTTGATTCCAGTACACCGTTGGACCGCATGAATAAATTCCCACTTTTCCCGGAGTAATTGGTTTAAATTCTTCTTTTTTTCTCGTCGCTGTATTATAAAAATAAATTTTCTGATCCATCTTTAGTCAATTTTACCACCCTTAAACTCACTTGTTTGTGACATTTGAGTCGCATCAGGCTGCTGTTTCTTGCGTTTGCCTGGAGCAAACTGAGTCTTGGCCGATTCTCTTTTAGTGTTCCCTGGCATTTCTACAAAATTTTCCCTCTCTTTTTCTTCCATTTCCCTTTGTAATCTAATTTTTTCTAAAAATTCCTTTTCTTTTTCTTCTTCACTATTTTTCTTTTCACCCACTATCTCTTTAATCTCCGCCTCCACATTACGTCCCGGGATATTTTGTATTTTATTTAATTCTTCCTGTTTTTTTCTTTCATCTTCCGCCTTAGCTTTGGCCATTTCTTCCTCACTCATCGGTTT
>Ga0209202_1001652_pt1 | contig 13272 bp, 7 predicted proteins | sample AD_UKC032_MetaG_FD_184416 | JGI IMG/M metagenome (GOLD analysis project Ga0209202, IMG submission 184416) | Active sludge microbial communities of municipal wastewater-treating anaerobic digesters from USA - AD_UKC032_MetaG (SPAdes) (version 2) | ecosystem: Engineered > Bioreactor > Anaerobic >... | reverse complement strand
AATGGCATCTCTCACAAAAAAAATAGCATCTCTTCATAAAAAAACAGCATCTCTTTCAAGAAAAATACCGACGAACGACACTTTTTTAGCTCAAAATAGGGTAGAAGTGAAGCCATTTTAAGCAAAAATCACCCAAAAAACAACCAAAATTGCCCCATTTTTTAATCAAAAAAACGTATAAAACGTATAAATAGTTATAGTGTAAAACCTATTTTCTTCTCAATCCGTATAAATCCATTTAATCCTTTTATTCCGCGTTCAATCCCATAACCAAAAACTATCCACCACCAAACCAACCACGCATAAAACCGAATATAAATCGTACCCCGGTTTTTTTCCTCCCTTTAGGGTTGGGGAAAGAAAAAAACAAGCCGAATTAAAGAACAAAAAAACTATCCATCACCAAAGGAAATCCGTTCAAATCTATTTATCGCGAAGCGATATCCATAAATAATCTGCTGAAATCTTTTTTAATCCATAAAATCCGTGTTCAATCCTATAAAAACACATCAAAAAAAATCAATAAAATCTTATAAAAAATTAAAAAAACAGACCAAAAAATAACCAAAAAAACGAAAAATTTCATACTGAGCTTGTCGAAGTACAAAAAATCAAAGAATCAATCCGGTCATTTTAAGCACTTTAAAACAAAAAATGCTGTAAGAATAATTTTAAAAACTAAAAAAACTAAAAAAAATTTAAAGAACTAAAAAAATCTTTAAAACCCCTTTAAAATTAACACTTGTAGGAAAAATTACAGGTATATATTTCGAAACAAATTAACAAAAAATGCAAATAAAAATTTTGTAATTTAAAAATAACGTTTAGGTTTGCTCAACCAAATCGTTAATTCGTTAACATAAACTTACGTAAAATGAAAAAGTCCCAAGAAAGAAAGTACTCAATGTACAACGCGGTAAACAACTTCTTAAAAGACACCGACACCGCCATTATCAACAAAATGCCTTTGATGTCCGATGCTATGGAAACCCTCCAAAAAAACATCGACAAAATCCAAGACATTTCAGAAAACCAAATGTTTAACCGGAAAGGAATCAAGGTGAGCAAAGAAGTCACAAAAGACGACATCGTCAATGTCATCTTTGTCCTCGCAGGTCAAGTGCGGTCCTATGCCGTCAACACAAACAACGTTATCTTACGAGACGAAGTGACCTACACCTTCTCCGAACTCAAAGCAATGGCAGACGGAATCCTCCAAGTCAATTCAGGCATCATCATTGAAAAAGCCAACGACAATATTGCAAACCTCGCTGACTATGGTGTAACAGCCGCATCAATGACAGACATTGAAGACAAGATGGCCGAATTCGCCATCAAACTCGCACAACCCCGCAACGCCATTTCAAACAAAGCGGAAGAAACACAATTACTCAAAGCCGCTTTCGCAGAAACCGACCAGCTCTTAGAAGAAACGATGGATACCCTCGTAATCATCGTCAAACTAACCGACAACCAGTTCTTCAACATCTACAAAAACAACCGTAAGATAATAGGACCCGGTTATTACACATTAGCCCTACGAGCCTTCGTCACAAACCCCGACCAAGAGCCGTTAGAAAAAGTAAAAGCAAAAATTGCGGGAAACAACAAAATTTTCAAAACCGCAAAAAAGGGCTCATTCAACATCAAATCCCTACCCGAAGGCATGCACACCATAACATTCAGCTTGCCCGGCTACAAAGACCAAACCCTCAATTTCCCAATCATCAAGGGAAAACGAACCGACCTCCGCATCACCCTCCAACCCGATAACGAATAACCAATAATTCCTAATTCGTAATTCGTAATTCCTAATTCGTAATTAAAAAAGCAGCCCTAAAAAGCTGCTTTTTAAGCGAATAACCCCCAAAGAAATCTAAACACTTCGAGGGTCATACTCTATAATCAATATTCTATTTTCTATATTCTATTTTCTATATTCTATTTTCTATATTCTATTTTCTATATTCTATTTTCTATATTCTATTTTCTATATTCTATTTTCTATATTCTATATTCTATTTTCTATATTCTATTTTCTATATTCTATTTTCTATATTCTATTTTCTATATTCTATTTTCTATATTCTATTTTCTATATTCTTTCCTCTTGCTTCTTGCTTCTTGCTTCTTTCCTCTTTCCTCTTTCTTCTTTGTCAGTCTGAGTTTGTCGAAGACCTATCAACAACTCCTTCACTAAATCAACAACACAAACACGTCAAACCTTACCCAATAACCATTGTTTAAAACCTTGTTCATAATAAACACAAGCATTCACTCGTTACTTCAGTAAGCAAACCCTAAATTTGTAAATCAATCAATAATGAAACTTATGCAAAAGCAAAACTGGCTACTACTTTTCCTCGCAATGGCCATCAACTTCACCGCCATCGCTCAAAAAACCGAAATCTATACCAACGATTTAAAGGAATACAACCGGGCAGTTGAGTTATACAAAGAGAAACAATACCAATCTGCCCAAATCATTTTCAAAAACGTTAAAGAACAAATCAACAACTATGAAGTACAATCTGATTGTGCCTACTATATCGCAAACTGTGCCATCCGATTAGACCAGCCCAACGCAGATTTACTCATGGAGCAGTTCGTTACGGATTATCCCACCAGCTCTAAACACAACCAAGCCTTCATTGAAGTGGCTCACTACTACTTCGAAGTAGGCAAGTTCCCTCAAGCTCTCCAATGGTTCGAAAAAGTAGACGAAAGCAACCTCACCGCAGCAGAAAGAGAAAAGTTTAATTTCCAAAAAGGCTACGCAAACTTCTCCGGCGGAAAGAAAAAAGAAGCAACAACCTACTTTAATAAAGTAGTGAACTCTAAAGAATATGGCTCACAGGCCAAATATTACCTCGGCTACATGTCTTATGAAAAAGACGACTACAAAGTGGCAAACGAGTATTTCGAACAAGTGGAAGGCGAACAGAAATACAAAGAAAAAATGTCCTACTACCAGGCAGACATGAACTTCAAACTCGGAAACTTTCAAAAAGCCATCGACTTAGGAACAGTTGCCTTATCAAAAAGCGACGCACAAGAAAAATCAGAACTCAATAAAATCATTGGCGAAAGCTATTTCAACCTTAAACAATACGACAAAGCCATCCCTTACCTCAAAGAATACAAAGGCAAAAAAGGAAAGTGGAGCAACACCGACCTTTACCTCTTCGGCTATTCCTATTACAAACAAGGCGACTACGAAAACGCCATTGCTCAGTTCAATAAAATCATCAACGGAAACGATGCCGTGGCACAAAACGCCTATTATCACCTTGGCGAAAGCTATTTAAAAACAGACAAAAAGCAACAAGCCCTCAATGCCTTCAAAAACGCATCTGAAATGCCTTTTGATGTCAAAATTCAAGAAGATGCCTTTCTAAACTATGCTAAATTGAGCTACGAGATAGGCAATTCATACCAAACCATTCCCGGGGTGTTGTCAGCCTTTTTGGAAAAATACCCAAGCAACCCCAATAAACCCGAAATTGAAACACTCTTAATCAGTTCGTTCATCACTTCTAAAAACTACAAAGGAGCGTTAGAGTTAATCGAAAAGAATAAAAGCTTCACGAACAAGCAAGCCTATCAAAAGGTAACCTTTTACCGCGGATTAGAACTCTATACCGACGGCGACTTTACCGAGGCCATGAAGATGTTCAAAAAATCAATCGCAGAGCCTCGCAATGCAAAGTTCACCGCACGGGCAACCTTTTGGAAAGGAGAAACAGAATATGTACTCGACAACTTTTCCGAAGCATTAATCACTTTTAAACAGTTCCTCGGTTTCCCGGAAGCGAAAACAACACCCGAATTCAAAAACATCCATTACAATATCGGATATGCCCATTTCAAATTAAAAGAATACGAACAAGCGGCTACACAATTTCAAAGCTACATCGATGCCTCGAAAGACGATAAAGTCCGCCTCAACGACAGTTACCTCAGAATGGGCGATTGTTATTTCGTATCCTCAAAATATTGGCCGGCATTAGAAGCCTATAACAAAGCCATCGAACTAAAAGGTGTCGATGCTGATTATGCCTCCTATCAAAAAGCATTAAGCTATGGCTTCGTTAACAAAAATGACAAGAAAATTGAAGACTTAAACACCTTCCTTAAAAACTATCCTAAATCACAATACCGTGATGATGCCCTTTTTGAACTCGGAAACACCTACACCAATCAAAATAAAACGGATTTGGCCATTAAAACCTATGACCAGTTGATCAATGAATACAAAAACGGCTCCTTTGCCGCAAAATCCATTCTTCGTCAGGGATTAATTTATTATAATGACAACAAACCGCAACTAGCCATCACAAAATTGAAAAAAGTAGCAGCCGATTATCCCCGAACTCCCGAAGCAATGGAAGCCGTGACAACCGCTCGCCAAATCTATGTGGACACCGGCAATGTAAGCGATTATGCTGATTGGGTAAAAACCCTCGACTTCGTTGAAGTTACCAACGCAGACCTAGACAATACTTCCTATGAATCAGCCGAAAAACAATATTTGCAAAACAATGCCAAAGGAGCCATCGCCGGGTTTAGTAATTACGTATCTAAATTTCCAAACGGCATCCATGCCTTAAATGCAAACTTCTATTTAGCACAACTGTACTTTGCAGATGGGCTGGAAAACAATGCTATTCCAAACTATGAATACGTAGTTTCTAAACCTAGAAGCGAATTTACTGAGCAAAGTTTAGCCCGTTTAACTGAAATTCATTTAAAGAAAAAAGATTACGCCAAAGCAATCCCTGCTTTGAAACGATTAGAAACCGAAGCTGATTTTCCTCAAAACATCACCTTCGCTCAATCGAACTTGATGAAATCATATTACGAACAAAAAGACTATACGAACGCAGTGATCTATGCAGATAAAGTAGGAGCAAACCCAAAAGTAGACGATAGAATCAAAAGTGATGCACAAATCATTATTGCTCGTTCCGCTATCAAAACAAATGACGAAGGCAAGGCAAAAGCGGCTTATGCTAAACTGCAATTAATTGCAAAAGGCGAGTTAGCGGCAGAAGCTCTCTATTATGATGCTTACTTCAAAAACAAAGAAGCTAAATATGAACCCTCCAATGTGGCCATACAGAAACTTACAAAAGACTATTCCGGATACAAATACTTTGGAGCGAAAGGATTAGTGCTAATGGCAAAAAACTTTTATGCCTTGAAAGACAGCTTCCAAGCAACATACATACTTGAAAGTGTCATTGGTAACTTCACCGACTATACGGATGTTATTGAAGAAGCACAAAAGGAGCTGGACATCATCAAAGTAGAAGAATCTAAACGAAATTCATCCATCCAAAACTAATATATACCACAAAAAATAAACGATATGAAGCGTTCAAATCTATATAAATCAATCACGGCACTGTTTCTATTGGGTAGCCTGTTGGGTTATTCGCAAAAGAAGGATGAAAACATCGGTACCGAAGTAGTGAATGTAGTAAAACCCTATACCGCCACCATTTCCGATGCCTTTAAAGTAAAAGAAACACCCTCCCTTAACGACGACGAGATTACCAAGAAAGAAAATGTACAATACAACATATTTTCTTTTCCCGTAGCCTCCACATTCACCCCCGCAAAAGGGAAAGCAGCCGGAGTTGACAAAACAAAAAGAGATAAACTTTATAATAATTATGCCACGCTCGGTTTTGGAAACTACGGAAGAGTACTCGGTGAGTTGTTTGTCACCGAGAATATCAGTAGTACGGATTACATTGGCGGAATGTTTCGCCATCATTCCTCACAAGGTGGCATAAAAGAAGTGGCCTTAGACGATAATTTTTATAACACTTCCCTCGATTTAACCTACGGTAGTCAACAACGCGATTATAATTGGAATCTTGATTTGGGTTATCAAAATCAAATCTATAATTGGTATGGAATTGATCAGACTTATTTCAACCAAGATGCGGCTTTCTATGCTCAAATAGATCCTAACCACACATTTCATAACGCTTATTTAGGAGGAAAAATAGCTTTTGAAGATAGTTTCTTCACCGGAGCAACTATGAAGTTCAATCGCTTTTGGGATGATAACGGTTCAGCAGAAAATCGGTTTTACGTAAAACCATCTTTTGTGGTAGACATAAATGAATTTGCCATCAAAACCAATGTAATTGTTGATTACGTGGCAGGAAGTTTCGACAACGATTACTTTAACAACGAAGGATACAAATACGGGTTTACTAATTTCGGTTTAAATCCATCTGTCACTTTAAACCAAGATGATTTATCATTAAACATTGGAGTTTCTCTTTTCTATAGTGCCGATTTAGAAAACAATGACAGCAAATTTTTTGTTTATCCAAACATTTCTGCTTCCTATAAAATCGTTGGCGACTTAATGATTTTATATGCCGGTGCAGAAGGAACCTTACAACAAAACAGTTACAGAGAGTTCACAAACGAAAACCCATTCCTGTCTCCCACACTCATCGTTGCTCCCACCGATAGGCCATATGACATCTTTGCCGGATTAAAAGGAAAGCTGGCTGGTAATGTAAGTTACAATGTTCGCGGTTCCTTCATGCAAGAAAAGGGGAGAGCACTATTTAGAAATAACCCTTTCCCTAATGCCACAACCCCTGACTTAGAAATTACGGCAAAAGGCTACCAATTCGGCAACTCCTTTGACGTCATTTACGACGACATGCGAACAGTTAGTTTCTTTGGCGAACTAAAAGCAGACTTCTCTAAAAACATCTCTGCCGGAATACAAGGAACCTTCAGCAGTTTTTCAACCAGTAATGAGTTAGAAGCTTGGAATCTGCCTTCTATAACCCTAAATGCAAACCTTGATTTAACGATTACTGAAAAGTGGTATGCCGGAGCCAGTTTATTCTTCGTTGGCGAAAGAAAAGACCAAATGATAGCTCCGGGAGTCATCGATCCTGCGTTTTATGATTTCTCCACAATTACATTAAAAAGTTATTTTGATGTTAATGCTCACGTAGGTTATAAATTCAATGAACGATTAACGTTCTTCTTAAGAATGAATAACATGTTCAATCAATCCTATGAGAAATGGATGAACTATCCTGCTCAACAATTTCAGGTTGTGTTAGGAGCTAATTATAAATTTGATTTTTAAGAATCTAATCACAAAGTTCGCAAAGGTTTACAGAGAGTCCGCAAAGAGTTTTATCTTGCGGACTTTTTAAACTCAGCTACTCAGTTACTCAGCCACTCAGAATGAAACAACAAATTATCCAACATTACAATCACTACCTGAACGACCGCATCAATTCCTTACGCGAAATGATTGTAGATTTAACCGAAGATTCTTTGAACGATGCCAAGGGTTCTGCCGGCGACAAACACGAAACGGGTTTAGCGATGATGCATTTAGAGCAGGAAAAATTGAACCGGAAATTACAGGAAGTTGTAGACATACAAAGTAAATTTCTTAAAATCGATTACTCCATTGTGTCCAATCAGGTAATTTTAGGAAGTTTGGTTTCAGCAAATGATACTTACTTTTTAATCTCCGTCAGTCTACCAAAAATTGAAATAGAAGGAAAAAACATTTTTGCTGTTTCTCCAGAAGCTCCTTTAGCTCAAAAAATGTTGGGAGCCGTGTTGGGAGATGTCATTACTGTAAACCAAATTGATTATTTAATTCGAAGTATTGAATAGGTTTTTTATAAATTGTAATTTACTTTTCATTATTCAACATTATTTAGTTTCATATTTGTAACTAATAACATTATTTGATTTAATATTGTAATCAATAATACATAATGTGTTTACAATTGTGCATATAATATTGATTTTTGCTTCATCAAATTAAGTAAAATTACAAAAGCAAAAAGTTATGTGTGGAATATTAGCCATTATAGGAAAAGGAAAAGATGAAGAAGTAGTTAAAGTACTATCAAAAAGAATGTCACACCGTGGTCCGGATGAAAGTGATATTCATGTAACTGAAAACGGACATATATTAGCCCATGAGCGTTTGTCTATTATCGACTTACACACCGGGAAACAACCCATTCAAGGTTCTTCTACTGCTTGGATGATACACAATGGTGAAATCTATAATCACCAAAAATTAAGAGATGGGATTTTAAAAGATCATACATTCAGAACGACATCTGATTCGGAAGTGATTGTGCATTTATATGAAAAATTTGGATATGATTTTTGCGATATGCTCGATGGAATGTTTGCTTTTGTTGTGATTGATGGCGACGATTACATAGCCGGCCGTGATCCACTGGGTGTAAAACCACTCTATTACGGTCTGGACGAAAGAGGAAGAATGTATTTTTCTTCTGAAATGAAATCAATTGCAGACCAATGTAAAACATTTTCTACTTTTCCACCTGGACATTATTACACTCCTGAAACAGGATTTGTAAAATACTATCAACCTAAATGGGAAGATGAAACCTTAGCAGTGGAAGAATTGGATTTAAAAGCCATTCGTGAAACGTTGTCAGAAGGTGTCCGTAAACGATTAATGAGTGATGTGCCTATCGGTGTTTTACTTTCAGGAGGTTTGGATTCTTCATTAACTTCTTCAATAGCTTCGCGTTATATGAAAGAAATGGGTAAAACACTTCATTCCTTTTCAATTGGATTAGATGCGGAAGCTCCTGATGCTAAAGCAGCTCGTAAAGTAGCTGAATTTTTAGGAACACAACACCATGAAATTCATTTCACCATTGAACAAGGAATTGAGATTTTAGACAAATTAATTTGGCATCTGGAAACCTATGATGTAACATCGGTTCGAGCTAGTACGCCAATGTACTTTTTATCAAAAGCCATTACAGAGAAAGGAATCAAAGTGGTACTTTCCGGTGAAGGAGCCGATGAAATTTTTGGAGGCTATTTATATTTTAGAAATGCACCTTCAGTAGAAGATTTCCAAAAAGAAACAATAGAACGTGTGCAAAAGCTATTTACAGCTGATTTATTACGTGCAGATAAATCAACGATGGCTCACGGTCTCGAAGCACGAGTTCCTTTCTTAGATAAAGCATTTTTGGAATTGGCAATTAAAATCAAACCGGAAGAAAAAATGCCGCAAACCTATGATGGGGTTGAAAAATACATTCTTCGAAAAGCGTTTGACACTCCGGAGCAACCCTATTTACCAAGTGAAGTTCTTTGGCGTCAAAAAGAGCAATTTTCAGATGGAGTAGGCTATAATTGGATTGATACATTAATAGAATATTGTTCTAGTCAAGTAACCGATGAACAGTTAGAGAGAGCAGAAGAAACTTATCCATACAATACCCCGCTAACGAAAGAGGCTTATTTTTATAGAAGTATTTTTCATAAACATTTTCCTCAATTAGCGGCAGCACAAACGGTGCGTAAATGGATTCCGAAATGGCAAGAAAATCAGGACCCAAGCGGAAGAGCTAATGCGGCTCACGTTCAGGCAGATACCACCATTGCAAAAATTGATATTCCTGTTTAAAATAGTTTAAAGAAGTTTAGTTTGTTTGTGAAAGGCGTCCTTATTAGTGGGGACGCTTTTTTTATGGCAACTGGTTAAGAATTAGGTCTATTTTAGTTAAAAAAAATACTAGAACACATAGTTGTCTTTTTTAATAAAAAATCAACATATTGTTAATAACTTATCCACTTTGCTAATGTGTTTTTATAGAAAATCCCTTGCCAATCCGTATATTTGCGTGTTATTCAAAAAATACATTTTAGCATTAAATTTTTATGAGCGAAGAAATCAAAAAGAATAGTTATTCAGCAGATAGTATTCAAGCCCTAGAAGGAATGGAGCATGTGAGAATGCGTCCTTCTATGTACATTGGTGATACAGGAGTTAGAGGTTTACACCACTTGGTTTATGAGGTAGTAGATAACTCAATCGATGAGGCGTTAGCAGGACATTGTGATACTATTACAGTTTTTATAAATGAAGATAATTCAGTTTCTGTAGAAGATAATGGTCGGGGTATTCCGGTTGATATGCACAAGAAAGAAGGTGTTTCTGCTTTAGAGGTTGTTATGACCAAAATTGGAGCAGGAGGGAAGTTTGATAAAGATTCTTATAAAGTGTCCGGTGGACTTCACGGTGTTGGGGTTTCTTGTGTGAATGCACTTTCTGATCATTTGAGAGCTACCGTTTTCAGAGACGGTAAAATATATGAACAAGAATACGAGCGTGGAAAAGCAATGTATCCGGTGAAGCAAATTGGTGAAACTACCAAACGTGGAACCATGGTTACATTCAAACCTGACACCTCTATTTTTACGCAAACTATTGAATTTTCATATGATACTCTGGCCGCACGTATGCGTGAATTGTCCTTTTTGAATAAAGGCATCACAATTACCATGTGTGACAAAAGACATTTGGATGAAAAAGGAGAATTAGTAACGGAAACTTTCCATTCTAAAGAAGGTTTGAAAGAATTCGTTCGGTTTTTAGATGGAAATAGAGAGCCAATTATTTCCCATGTGATTAGCATGGATAATGAAAAAGGAGAGATTCCGGTTGAGGTGGCGTTGGTTTACAATACCAGTTATTCTGAGAATATTTTTTCTTATGTGAATAACATCAACACTCACGAAGGAGGTACTCACTTACAAGGTTTCCGTATGGGATTAACCCGTACGTTGAAGAAATATGCTGATAGTTCAGGATTATTAGATAAATTAAAGTTTGAAATTTCAGGAGATGATTTCCGTGAAGGATTAACTGCAATAATTTCTGTAAAAGTTCAAGAACCTCAATTTGAAGGTCAAACGAAAACCAAATTAGGTAACCGTGAAGTAGTTTCTCCAGTAAGTCAATCGGTGGCAGAAATGTTAGAAAATTATTTGGAAGAAAATCCAAATGATGCCAGAATTATTGTTCAAAAAGTAATTTTGGCTGCACAAGCTCGTCACGCTGCAAAAAAAGCTCGTGAGATGGTGCAACGTAAAACCGTTTTAGGAGGCGGTGGATTACCGGGTAAACTTTCTGATTGTTCAGAACAAGATCCTGAAAAATGTGAGATTTTCTTAGTCGAGGGAGATTCGGCAGGTGGAACAGCCAAACAAGGACGTGATCGTGCTTTTCAAGCTATTTTGCCTTTACGTGGTAAGATTTTGAATGTGGAGAAAGCCATGCACCATAAAGTTTTTGAAAACGAGGAGATTCGTAATATTTTTACCGCTTTAGGAGTAACCATTGGAACTGCAGAAGATTCAAAAGCATTAAACTTAGAAAAATTAAGATACCACAAAGTAGTCATCATGTGTGATGCCGATGTGGATGGTAGTCACATCTCTACTTTGATTTTAACATTCTTCTTCCGTTTTATGAAAGAATTAATTGAAGAAGGTCATGTTTATATTGCTACACCTCCTTTATATTTAGTAAAGAAAGGTAATAAAAAGGAATATGCGTGGAATGATGATCAACGTGACATGATTAACTTGAAATTAGGAGGTTCTGCAGCTATACAACGGTATAAAGGTTTGGGAGAAATGAATGCGGAACAACTATGGGAAACTACATTAAATCCTAACTTTAGAACATTGCGAAAAGTTACAATTGATAGTTTAGCGGAAGCTGATAGAATTTTCTCTATGTTAATGGGAGATGAGGTTCCGCCAAGAAGAGAATTTATTGAGAAAAATGCAGTATATGCAAAAATTGATGCTTAAATCATAACTATTTAAAAATTAAAAAAATGAAAGTTACCATTGTAGGAGCAGGAAATGTTGGTGCAACATGTGCCGATGCGATTGCTTACAGAAGAATTGCCAGCGAAATTGTATTGTTAGATATCAGAGAAGGTTTTGCTGAAGGAAAAGCATTAGATATTATGCAAACCCAAACAACTTTAGGGTTTAATACAAAAGTATCCGGAAGTACAAATGATTATTCAAAAACGGCAGGAAGTGATGTGGTAGTGATTACTTCAGGAATTCCACGTAAACCGGGTATGACTCGTGAAGAATTAATCGGAATTAATGCAGGAATCGTGAAAACTGTGGCAGAAAGTTTACTACAACATTCACCTAATGCAATCGTTGTGGTTGTTTCGAACCCAATGGATACCATGACTTATTTAACGTTAAAAGCAACCGGATTGCCTAAAAACAGAATCATCGGAATGGGTGGAGCTTTAGATAGTTCACGTTTCAAATGTTATTTATCTCAAGCTTTGAACAAACCGGCAAACGATGTATCAGGAATGGTTATTGGAGGACATGGCGATACTACTATGATTCCGTTAACTCGTTTGGCTGCTTATAATGGAGTACCTGTTTCGGAATTTTTATCTGCAGATGAATTAACAAAAGTTGCAGCTGATACTATGGTAGGAGGAGCAACGTTAACAGCTCTTTTAGGAACATCAGCATGGTATGCACCTGGAGCTTCTGTAGCCTATTTAGTTGATAGTATATTGAATGACCAAAAGAAAATGATACCTTGTTCAGTATTTTTAGAAGGAGAATATGGTCAAAGCGATATTTGTATCGGAGTACCTTGTATTATAGGTAAAAATGGAGTTGAAAAAATCGTTGATATTAAACTAAACGAGGATGAAAAAGCTAAATTTGCTAAAAGTGCAGACGCAGTTAGAGCAATGAATGGTGATTTAAAATCAGTTTTAGCCTAACTTTTTAAACATAGATTTAAAGAGACTGCATTTTTGCAGTCTTTTTTTTGAGATTAATGCACAAATTAATTGGTTAATCCTATTCATAATTATATATTTGCACGTTTTATAAAATCGAAAGAACTGTCTTGTTTTCTTTTGTATTGTAAATCAAAACCATAACCAACAAAAATTAATTAATTCAAGTAATAATGCAGAGTAAAGGACTTATTAAATTTTTCGCAATTTTATTTGCATTGGTATGTATTTACCAACTTTCATTCACGTTTGTAGCCAATAAGGTTAAAGATGATGCAAAAGCATATGCAGGTGATGATGTTTTGAAAGAAGTAAAATATTTAGACTCTATTGGTAGAGAAAAAGTATTTAGCTTAGGATTTACAGACTATACCTATAATGAAGTTAAAGACAAACAAATCAATAAAGGGCTTGACCTTGAAGGAGGAATTAACGTAATTCTTCAAATTTCTGTTAAAGATATTTTGAATGGATTAGCAAATAACTCGCAAGATCCAACTTTCAACAAAGCTTTAGCTGATGCAACAAGAAATCAAAAAGGAAACCAAACCTATTTGGATGCTTTTTTCGAAGCTTTTGATGCTGAATCGAAAGGAAAAGTAAAATTATCTTCTCCAGATAT
>Ga0209202_1001651_pt1 | contig 13282 bp, 9 predicted proteins | sample AD_UKC032_MetaG_FD_184416 | JGI IMG/M metagenome (GOLD analysis project Ga0209202, IMG submission 184416) | Active sludge microbial communities of municipal wastewater-treating anaerobic digesters from USA - AD_UKC032_MetaG (SPAdes) (version 2) | ecosystem: Engineered > Bioreactor > Anaerobic >... | reverse complement strand
TAAATGTCAAAGAACAAAAATTAAAGCTCTTCCTGGATAAAATCCAGGTCGAGGAATTTCATTACAAACTGCGTTAATTAACCTTGAGTGTCCACGATGTCCTGGCACAAAAACTGTCCACGATGTCTTGGCATTCAACAAGTATGATTTAAAAAATGATTGATGATCAAGTCAATGTCAGATGATTGAAGGAAGCAGATGAGGTCCTTTTTCCCGACTCTCGGGTTTCATTACAGCCAGCGCTTGCGTCGCCTGTAGGATTTCACATCTTTGTATGATTTCACAGCACCCGATGCGGCCATCCCCAGGTAGAACTCCTTGATATCCGGATTATCGGATAATTCCTGGGATGTGCCTTCCATCATGATTTTGCCGTTTTCCATCACGTAGCCGTAGTGGGCAACTTGAAGGGCCATGCGGGCATTTTGTTCGACCAGAATGATTGTCGCGTGCTGGTCTTCATTTATTTTTCTGATGATGCGGAAGATCTCCTGAACAACCAGTGGCGCCAGACCCAGCGATGGTTCGTCAAGCAGGAGCAACTGCGGATGCGCCATCAAGGCGCGGCCAATAACGAGCATCTGCAGCTCGCCGCCACTGCAATATCCGGCAAGCGCTTTTCTTCTTTTTACCAGCGCTGGAAAATAATTGTAAACCATCTCCAGATCCTGCTTATAGGGTTTGCCGAACCGGGTAGCCGTGCCTACACGCAGATTTTCTTCAATCGTTAGATATTTGAAAGGCTGTCTGCCTTCCAGAACCTGAATAATCCCCTGACGGGTGATGAATTCCGGAGCCTGATTCTGGATGTTGACGCCGTTGTAAATAATCGTACCGTCCGTCACTTCGCCATTTTCCGGTTTAAGCAAACCGGAAATAGCTTTCAGCGTGGTCGTCTTTCCGGCGCCGTTGCTGCCCAGAAGCGAAACGATATGCCCCTTCTCGACGCTTAAAGAAACGCCTTTCAGAACCTGTATAACATCAGAATAGACAACGGAAATATTATTTAATTGTAAAAGTATGTCACCCATACTAACCTCAATACGAAAACGGCCAAAGTCGGAAACTGGAGCGAATGATTCGCCAGATTTCCGCCAGTCCTTTCGGTTCAATCAAAATAAACAAAACAATCGCCAGGCCGAAAACAAATTCACGAAGCGGTGCCATATTCAATCCCATACTGGCAATGGCCGGTACATTCATTAAGGCACCCGTCACAAATCGCAATAATTCATTAAGCAGCGTAATGAAGGTTGCGCCGAAAATCGCTCCGGGAATATTGCCCATGCCGCCGATGATCACCATCGCGATATATTCGACCGACAGTCCCAGATTAAAGGGTTCCGTCGTGATGCTGACCATGTAATATGCCCAGAGAGCACCCGCGAAACCGGCGTAGAATGAGCTGATGCCGAAAGACAAAAGTTTGTATTTGAAAATCGGGATGCCCATGCCTTCGGCCGCGCGGTCGTTGTCCCGGATGGCGATGAACGCCCGGCCGTATTTCGTGCGGATGATGTTTACCGCAAACCAGGTCATGCAAACCAGGCTGATAAATATCAGGAAGAAGAACATTCTGTCCCCGGATATCTGCCACCCAATAATTTCCGGCGACGGCAGGGTAATGCCCATCGTGCCTTTGGTAAGGCTCTCCCATTGAATTAAGACGTATTCAATGATGAATTGTCCGGCCAGTGTGGCAATCGTCAGATACAAACCTTTCAATCTTCCTGAAGGGATACCGAAGATCATGCCGACCATCGCAGTGATGATACCCGCTGCGGGAATGGCAACATAGAATCCAAGGCCCAGTCTTGTGGCCAGAATGGCCGCGGCATAAGCTCCTACACCGAAGAACGCGCCATGCCCCAGGGAAATCTGTCCGGTGTAGCCGATCAGAATATTCAGACCAATGGCCGCAATGGCCGCGATACCGATCGTATTTAAAATGTAGAGCATATAAGGGCTTAAAACAAACGGAGCGACAAAGAAAAGCAGGCCCAGGAATATGCCCATCCATAAACGGCCGAAATCGGTTTCAAAAATATTCAGTTCCTGCTCGTAGGTTTCCCGATAATTGCCGCAGGGATGAAAAGATAATTTGTCCATTTTCATTTATGGTTAAACCCTCTCTATTTCCACCAGGCCAAACAATCCGTAAGGTTTGACCATCAGAATAAACACCAGAACAATATAAGGGACAACGTCACGCAGCGACGGCGATAAATATCCGCCGGTAAATGTTTCCAGAAGACCGATGATGATGCCGCCGATAATCGCCCCGCCGATGCTGTCGAGTCCTCCCAGGATAACAACCGGGAATACTTTCAGGCCGATGGAGCTCAAATCATGAACATTTACACCGTTGATGATGCCCAGCACGATCCCGCTCATGCAGGCCACCAGCGCAGCAATCGCCCATGAAAGCGCGAAGACGCGCCGCACATGAACGCCCAGTGAAAGTGCCGCCTTCTGATTGTCGGCCACCGAGCGCATATAAATTCCCTGAGAGGACTTTTTGAAAAAAATCCCGAAGGCCACCAGGAAAATAACGCTGATAATCAGCGTAGCCGTGTAAACAGGCGCGACGTAAACGGATCCGAACTGCATAGCCATCGTCTGAGGCAGAAACTCCGGATACGTTTGCAGGTTGCCACCCCAGACAAGCAGAATAAAACCTTTGAACATCGCCGCCAGTCCCACGGTCAGCATAATAACAAATATAAGTTTTTCGCCGATCAGTGGACGCAGGAAAAATTTCTCAATAAGAAAACCCAACAAAAAACAGCCGACCATTGTCAGGATAAAGGCGATGTAAACAGGCAGTTGCGCCCAGGTCACCAGAGAGAGAAAAAAGAAAGCTCCCAGCGCGAGCAGTTCACCATGGGCAAAATTCAAAACGCTCGACGATTTAAAAATCATGACAAAACCCATCGCGGAAATCCCGTACAGCAATCCCACGCAAATGCCGTTGACTAATAATTGCAGAAAAAATTCCATTTCTCATTCCTTATATGACGTTAATAACATTGATCGATGTTTCGATCTCGCCGATTCTGCCATCGCGATACTTGACCTTGCCGGTTACTTCAACATTCTTCAAGTTGTTGTACATCGCCTCGATGATTTTCAGATACAAGCCGTAAACAAAGCGGCGACGCACTTTCCCCGTGCGCGTCAGTTCTTCATCGTCGGCATCGAGCAATTTATAAAGCAGAACAAACTTTTTAATCTTCATGACTTCAGGAAGCTGCTCGTTAACCTGCCGCACTTCATTGAGAATCAATTCCTCTACCGGTTGTTGCTGGGATAGATCCATATAGGTTGTGTAAGGGATCATTCTATCCTCGGCCCAGTTACCGACATTGCCCAGATCAATGTTAATCATAGCTGAGATGTAAGGGCGCGCTTCACCGAATGTCACCGCTTCTTTGATATACGGGCTGAACTTCAGGCGCGTTTCGATGAAATCCGGAGAGAAGGCCTCGCCGCTCTTGTTGCGTATAATGTCTTCCTTGCGTCCGATAATCAGTAAATGGCCGTCCTGATCAATGTATCCGGCATCGCCGGTTTTGAGCCAGCCGTTTTCAAAAGCGTTTTGCGTTGATTCATAATCGTTATGATAACCGGAAAAATTCGCTGCGGATTTCACCAGCACTTCCTGATCTTCGGCAATTTTCACTTCAGTGAAGGCCATGGGTTTGCCCACCGTTTCCAGTTTGACCTCATTATCCGGCTGAATCTGAAAAATGCCGCAGGATTCCGTCAAGCCATAGCACTGCTTTAAATTCAAACCGATCGCCCGGAAAAAATGAATGACATCGGGGCTGATGGGATGACCGCCGGTAAACGCGCTGCGGAAACGGGCGCACCCCAGACGATCCAAAAGCGGCCGGTAAACCAGCACAGACATGATTTTATATAAAACCTGCAGGGACACCGGCACCGGCTGTTTGTGAGACTGTTTTTCGACAACCGATTTGCCGATTTTCTCGCCAAGATAAAACAATTTCTTTTTCACCCAGCCCGCGTCGGATATTTTCACGCGGATTCTCGAGGCCATATCTTCCCAGAAGCGGGACGATGTAATAATCATCGAAGGACCGATTTCCCGGAAATCCTCCAGCACGGTTTCCGCCGTCTCCGGAAAATTCATGCACATAGCCCCATCGAGCGCCACGCCCATTCCCCACATCTGATCAACGATCCAGGCCGGCGGCGACATGGAAAGCCAGTTTTCTCCGGGTTCAATTTTTGTTTCTTCCACCCACTGTCCGGCCATCGTCAGCAGATTGCGGTGCGACAGCATGGCAAGTTTGGGAACACCGGTCGTCCCCGATGTCTGAATCATCACGGCGGCGTCATCAGGCCTGCCTTTGCTGATTTCTGCTTCGATGAAGCCGGGATGCTCTTCAATATATTTCTCTCCCAACTTTAAGAGATCGGCATAGCTGATCAGCCAGGAGTCATCCGCATAGGACGTCATGCCTGTTGGATCAATATAGACAACCTTCTGCGTCTGAGGCAGCTTTTCCTTGACGTCCAGAAGTTTGTCCACCTGTTCCTGATCCTGCACGACCACAACCGGTGAATAGATTCTTTTGATGGAGAAAGCCAGTTCATCGGCAATGGAGGACGTAAAAAGATTTAGCGTCGTCGCGCCCAGCGTGTGAGCGGCCAACTCTGAAAAAAGCCATTCCGGATGATTGTGAACCACCATGCAGACATTCTCGCCGCGTCTGAGATTCAGCGCGGCAAAGCCGGCCGCCGTCGTCCGCACATAGCGGGCGTAATCCGCCCAGGTGTATTTCTGCCAGATGCCGTAAGCCTTTTCCCGGATGGCCGTCTGAGAATCGCCGTATAAGGCGGCATTTTCCATCAGGACCCGCGGCAGCGTAAGATCGCGATTTATCTTATGTTGTGCTTTCTTGCTCAAAATACAACGCCTTCAATATTTACAAAGCCTCGGCTTCGCCCAGATAAGCTTTGATCACTTCCGGATTGGCGCTGACGTTCTCGGCGCTTCCTTCACAAAGTTTTTCCCCGAAATTCAAGACCATAATTCTCTGGGAAATGCTCATCACGATGGACATGTCGTGCTCCACAAGAATCATGGTGAGTCCCCATTGCTGGTTGAGTTCCAGCAGGAAGCGGACCATGTCTTCCTTTTCTTCCATATTCATCCCGGCAAAAGGCTCATCCAGAACAAGAAGTTTCGGTTCCAGAGCCAGCGCCCTGCCCAGTTCAACCCGCTTCTGCATGCCGTAAGGCAGAGAACCGACCGCCAGCTTCCTGATGGATTGCATTTCCAGAAAATCAATTATCTCTTCGAGAATCTGCCGGTGACGGATTTCTTCGTCGCGGACCGATTTGGAAAAAAGAAATGATTTTAAGAAACTGTAATCACAATGAATGTGCCGCGCCAGCGTCATGTTGGCCAGAACGGTCATACCGGGGAAAAGTTCAATATTCTGGAAGGTTCTGCCGATGCCGACGCCGACCAGTTCGTGGGTATGCAAGTTGGTAATGTCCTGGCCGTTGAAGATGATTTTGCCTTTTTGAGCCCGGTAAAAGCCGGTGATACAATTCAGTAGGCTGGTCTTGCCCGCGCCGTTGGGGCCGATAATTGCCATCAGTTCGCCGGTATGGACTTTCAGATCCACATCCTTGACGGCAATGACACCACCAAAATTCAAACGCAAACTTTGAATTTCCAGTTCAGCTTTTTTATCTTCATCCAGGCGGTCCATCATAATCGCTGGACGGCTGCGAAAAGCCTTCATTCAAACCTCTCTAATGAAAGGTGTTGTCAGAAAAGCTTCCAACAACACCCTTCATTGATAACAGATTATTTCTTAAGCAATTTTATTTTGTCTTTGCCCGGAACATAGAAATTGGTCAGTGGCGCATAGGTTCCATCTTCCTTAACCTTGACCATACGGGCAGTGAACGATGCGCCGTGGTCATTCTTTGTATAGGTTATTTTCGGCACCAGTCCGCCGAAGTCTTCATTCTTAAAAGATTCCAGAGCGGCATTCACCGTTTCCGGAGTAATATTCTTGCTCTTTTCGTACGCGCGGGCAAACGCTCTTTCCATGATCATACCGACGACAACACCCTCCCAGTAGGAAGCGTCAAATTTATTGACGGTTTTATAGCGCTTCCACATGTCCTGCATCACAGCCATGCCTTTTGATTTATCAACGGGCAATCCACCGGGGAACTGGATGGTCAGGCGGTCTTTGATCAAACCTTTGCCCATCTTGAAGAAGTCGGGATCGGTTGATGTCCATGTGCCGAGAAACATAGGACTGTAATTGATGCGATCGGCACTCTTGAATGCCGTAATAATGGCGGAAGGGAGCATCTGCATGAATACGTACTCCGCGCCGGCTTTCTGTAAACGGAGCAGTTCGGTGTTGAGATCGACAGTCTTAGGCGGAAATTCTTCAATGGCTACCAGATTGATGCCCAACTGCTTGGCGTATTCCTTGCTCGGCGCATGGATTGAACGGCCATACGCGTTGTTGTAAGTCAGCAGACCGACTTTAGGAGCTGCTTTGCCTTTGTGAATGGCTTTAATGTATTCCAGTACAGCATGGCAATCCATCTTATAGCTGCCGAAAGGCAGATACATATAATCAACCGGTTTTTCCAGAATCTCCCAACTGGTGGAATAATTAATAGCCGGAACTTTGTATTTCTGAATAATCGGCTTCGCGGCCAATCCTTCGCCAGCACCCCAGGTTGCGATCATATCGACTTTATCCTGCAATACGAATTTATTGACCGCCGCCTGCGCTTCAGGCACCTTGTAAGCCGTGTCCACGGTAATCATCTCAATCTTGTTTCCATAAACGCCGCCCTTTACTTCATTCACGTAACGGAAATAATCCCGCTGGCCTTTTTCATGAAACTGTCCCCAGGTTGATGCCGGACCGGTTAAATTGATCGCTGCTCCCACCTTGATGGTTTTGGCCTGCAAACTGCCGACACCCGCCATCAAAAAAACTGCCGATAAAATTGCTATCCATACTCTGCTTTTCATACGCCTAACCTCCCCTTCCCTATTTTTGTAATAATTGCGCCATCATCATGGCAAAAAAAAACCGTGGGGTATTTATCTGCCCACGGTTCATTTCCATTTGTTAATGGTCATGAATCTATCCGGCAGACCTTAAAGCCGATAAAGCTAAAAAAGTAATTAAAGACTGCCTTCTTAAATGAATTATTTTTCAACACACTCATAACCTCTTGCTTGGCTGAGGGATATAAAGCAAACAGGAAGGAAATGTCAAGAAAAAAGAAGCATGCCGGCGGAAAGGATCATTTTTTTTAAAGAAACATCAAGATGATCTTTTTACTATTCAATGCCCAGTTTATCGATGCGATGCCGCAGAGAATCAAAAGTTACTTTTAATAATTCCGCCGCTTTCTTCTTTGACCCCTTTGTTTTTTGCAGAGCTTTTTCAATGAGCATTCTTTCGATTTTATCCAGTTCCGAATTCAAATCGATGCCGTTATCCGTAATATCCATATCAAATTTTTGGGTGCCGAAGGTCAGGCTTTCCGGCAAGATAATATTGGAACTCTCCATGGCGACGCCGCGTTCGATGATATTCTGCAATTCCCTGATATTACCGGGGAAATCATAATTCATCAGCAGTTCCATAGAATAGGAAGAGATATTGCTGATGTGCTTGTCGAACATTTTCGAATATTTTTCGATAAAACTGCTGATGAGGAGAGGAATATCCTCTCTTCTTTCCCGTAATGGCGGAATGAAAACAGGAATGACATTCAAACGATAATAAAGATCTTCCCGGAATTCTCCTTTTTTCACCTTTTCTTTGAGATTCTTATTCGTGGCCGCAATGATGCGCACATCCACCTTGATGTCTTCCGCGCCGCCGATGCGCCGAAACGTTTTTTCCTGAACCACCCGCAGAAGTTTTACCTGTAAAGCCGTCGATAATTCGCCGATTTCATCGAGAAAAATGGTGCCGCCGCGTGCCATTTCAAAATAACCCTGCCGGTCGGCGTACGCTCCGGTAAAGGAACCCTTCATATAGCCAAAAAGCTCACTTTCCAGAAGATTTTCCGGAATGCCGCCGCTGTTGATCGCGACAAACGGCATTTTAGCGCGCGCCGAGTTTTCATGAATGGCCCGGGCGACGAGCTCCTTGCCTGTGCCGCTTTCCCCCAGAATAAGAATATTGGCCGGCGTATTGGCTACCTTCTTGATGGTATCGAATATTTTACGCATCTCCCGGTTGATGCCGATCATACCGCAAAACGAATTTTCCTCTTTACCGGCATCCACTGTTTTTTCTTTAGGAAGTTGATCTTCAATAAGCCCCTTTTTAACCAGAGCGGAGTGAACAACTCTTCTGAGTTCATCCTGCCAGTTTTCCCCCTTTTCCACGTAATCATAGGCGCCTTCTTTCATCGCGTTGATCGCCGTTTCTCCCGAAGCGTAAGCGGTAATCAGAACCACAAGTGTATCCGGCTTGTAGTCTTTAATGGCCTTCAGAAACTCAATGCCGCTGATTTTGGGCATTTTCAAATCGGTAATCACCAGATCAAAAACTTTTTTCCGGCATAATTCAATCGCTTTCAGAGGCTCTTCTTCACTGACGACATCGTAGCCCTCTTTCTGCAGCATAATTTCCATAACCTCCCGCATGCCCGAATCATCATCAACAACCAGTATTTTGATCATATCTCCCCCGCTCTACCTTGATATCTTTGCCTTCTCTTCAACCGGTTCTCCAACCGGCAGCCATACCCGGCACTTTGTCCCCTGACCAACCCCACTGTCTATCCTGATTTTTCCATTGTAACCTTCAATGATATGATTGACAATCGACAATCCCAGGCCGGTTCCTTTTTCTTTTTTTGTGAAAAACGGTTCAAATATTTTTTCCAAATCATCCTCCGCGATACCGCAACCTGTGTCTGCAATCATCATCTCCGTGTATTCAACCCCGTCATCCCGTTTGATCCGATTGGTAGCGACAGACAGAAGGCCACCTCCCCCCATAGACTGGACGGCATTAAGCACCAGATTATAAATAATTTGCCGCACCTGTTCTTTATTGGCCAGGACCTGTGCACCATCGGATAAATTTGTCCGGATTTCCAACTGCTGATTCCAGCCTTTGTTGAGTTTAATGTTTTCCATGATTTCTTCAATGATCTTATTGACATCGACAGATTCCCGCTTGGCCGGAACCGGTCTGGCCAGCAAAAGAAAGTCGCGGACAAACGTCTCCAACTGATCTTTGCTGCGCAAAACGATTTCCATCAATCGCCTGTTGGTGCCCTCAAGTTCCATGCCCTGTTTTAAGAGTTCGATCGAGCCGGTGATCGCCGCCAGCGGATTGCGAACCTCATGTGCCCATCCTGCCGCCATCTCACCGATTAAAGCCATATTCCTGGATTTTTCCAGATCCTTTTCCATCTCTTTAATTTTCGTTATGTCTTGAAAAATCAAGATATTTCCAATCCGTTTTTCGTACTTTCCCTTGAGCGGAGAAACCGACAACCCCAGATTAATTCTATCTTTGTCGCTGCCTTTGACGACCATTTCAATTCTATTGCTCATTTGTTCATTCATCATCTCATCTGTAAGGAAGGGCAGAAATTCAGGAAACACGTTCTCAAGTTTACGTCCCTGGACCGCGCCTCTGGAAAAACCGGTAATCTCCTCTGCGGCGCTGTTAAACGTTTTGATGATATTGTTGAGGTCAATCGTCATAACGCCCGTATAAACAGATTCGACAATACTGCGGAAAAGCCGATCCAACTGATTGAATTCCGACGCTTTCTCTTCCAGCAAGGTCGCCGTCTTCTTTTCCTGCTCAACGATAAAACTGGCCAGGAAAGCCAGAATATAAAAAGACGTGATGCGCACAATCAAATTGGTAAAGGCGTCCGCAAAATTACTTTTCTCATTATAATGAACGGCGGAAATCGAAGGCATCAAATTATAAAATTCGAGATTAAGAAAGAAGCCGTAAAAAATGCTGGCAATGGAAGCAACCAGCAACCCGCCCCGGCGTCCAAAAAAAATAGCCGAATAAATAATGACCAGCGTGTAAAGGAGAGAATAATCAATCTGCGTGTTGCCGAACATAAAGATCAGAAAGGTGATGGATAGAATATCCACTGTGATTTGCAGGTATAGAATGTATTGATACTTTAACTTGAATTTGTAAAGAATGATATAAATAGCTGAAAACAGGTAAATGACGCCGGCGATGATATAAAAATAATTGATAATGATATAGGAGAGGCTGAACAATTCTCTTTTGACATCGACAAAAACAGTAATGCCGAGAAATACCGTGATGATGACAAGTCTGGATATAATAAGGATGAAGATCCGGCGCATAATTTTTTCTTTTACCGAACCGTCCGTCTGCGCTATATTCATTATCGTTTCCCGTGCAAGGCTTAATGTAAGCGTATGTTATAATATTTTAATTGTTTTGGCTAATAAATTTGAATCGTGGCGATTCCATGCAGGTTAAAATGCAAAGACCATTGCTCTGTCTTCTGGCAGCATTAGCCGCGGGCATTCTTGCCGGCGCCTATTTCACGCTGCCTTATCGTCTTCTTCTGATGCCGGCCACCACGGTTTTGATTCTCATTGGGGTCAGCATCCGAAAGAAATGGTTTACGGCGGCGCTGGTTTGCGCTGCTGGATTTCTTTTTCTTCTGGGATTTTTCAATATTCAAAAACAAATTTATTTTCCCCGAGATGACTTCCGGATCCTCCAAGACATCGATCAGGGCAAAGTCACCGTGGAAGGCATGGTCACGGAAAGTCCGGTCAGCTATCAGGAAAAAGATGTTTTAATTGTCCGCTGTCTCCGCATTTTAGAAAATCAATCCTATGCGCCAACTGCGGGAATCGTCCGTCTGTCCATTCCTCCGGACTTAAATTTTCACTATGGCGATTATATCCGCTTTCAGTCCAATTTAAAGAAAATCCAGAACTTCAACAATCCGGGACGCTTTGATTATGAGCGCTATATGAATCTTCAGGGAATTTATGTTTCCGGATTCGTCAGCGACAGGTCGGAAATTATTCTTCTGAGAAAAGACACATCCGGCAGTCTCCGGCTGAAACTGGAAGAATTCAGAAGTTACCTGAAAAAGATTATTATCCAAAACTCGGCGACACCGGAAAGAGAAGTCCTTGAAGCCATGACACTCGGCAATCAAAACGCAATTCCCGACGACATCCGGGATCATTTCAACAAAACAGGAACGTCTCATATTCTTTCCATCTCCGGCCTACATATCGGCATGGTTGCCGGGACTTTCTTCATGTTGATTTTTCTCTGCCTGAAATCGTCGGAATATCTGATGCTGAGATTCAATATTATTAAATTAGCGGCAGCCGCGGCTTTTATCATTGTATTATTCTACGCCTTCATCGCCGGACTGGGGGTTCCCGTGATGCGGGCAACGCTGATGGCATTTGTCTTTCTGGCTGCGCTATTGTCAGGAAAGCAAAAAGATATGCACAATACGCTGGCTCTTGCCGGTTTGATGATCCTTGTGATATCGCCGGATGCTCTTTTTGATATTTCCTTTCAGCTTTCATTTGCCTCCGTATGGGCGATCATTTTGATTGTACCGGGACTCAGCAATCTTCTCCCGATGAAGATGTCTGCTCTTCCCGACTGGGTCCGGAGTATTATCCGGTATGTGTATCTGACGACGATTGTCGGCCTTGCGGCAACCATGGGCACACTGCCTCTAATCGTCTATTATTTTGACCGCGTGTCGGTCGTGACCTTTCTTGCCAACCTGATAGCCGTTCCGCTGCTGGGCACTTTGACGCTCGCCGTCGCGATGTTTTTCATTTTATTTTCCTTCGCGCCGGTCATTTCCGGATATTGTATTCAACTGGCTTCTTTTCTGACGCAGGTATCCATTCATCTGATCAGTCAACTGGCGGCTTTGTCTTGGTCATCCCTGTCCGTTGCCAAACCGGATATCCTGGAAATCGCTCTTTTCTACGCAATCATCTTTCTTGTTTTTCAGCTTGTTGATGAGCGCAAGAAGAAAAAAGATAGTCGTCCATCCACTCCGTTGCGGATTGCGACCATCAAATATTTATTGGTCATCGCTGTTTTGACAGCGGTCGCCGATATCGTTTATCTGTCTCTTCAGCACAAATTATCCTCTGATTTAAAAATCACATTTCTTGACGTCGGACAGGGAAGCTCCGTTTTTGTTCAGTTTCCGAGAGGGGAAAATATGTTGATTGACGGCGGCGGATTTTCAAAAAGCTCTTTTGATGTGGGCAGAAGCGTTGTCGCGCCCTACCTTTATTCGCAGAGAATCCATAAAGTCGATACGGTGGTGCTGACGCATCCTCATCCCGATCACCTGTCCGGCCTGATTTATATTCTGAATAATTTCGGCGTCCGGAATGTCTGGAAAACGGATGTGCCGGTCGACATCGACATCTTCCCGCACTGGGGAAAAGCCATCCGGGACAACAAAATAAACCCCGTTTTCCTTTCCGGTCAATCACCCGAAAAGGATATTAAAGGCGTCCAATTGAAAGCGCTCTGGCCGCCCGCTCATTCATCCGAACCGTTGGAGACTCTTTCTTACGATGACGTCAATGACTCCTCTCTTGTCTTGAAAATAACCTTCGGAAAAATCAGTTTTCTGATTCCGGGCGACATTTCGGCTGAGATTGAGGAACAGCTGATTGCCTCGGGCGCTGATTTAAAAAGCGATATTCTGCTGATTCCGCATCACGGTTCCATCCATTCCAGCAGGCCTGAATTTGTCAGAGCCGTCGGCTGCCGCTGGGCCATCGTCAGCGCCGGGAAGGCAAACGTTTTCCGCCACCCGCATCCCGTGGTTGTAAAGAGATATCGGGATGCCGGAGCAGAAATACTCAGCAGTGCTCAACACGGCGCGGTCATGTTTACAACCGACGGAAACAGCGTGCGGGTGGATTCATATATCAAAAAGATGTAAGACTCACAGCGGCAAGAGCAACCTGTTGCCTCATTAATAAATGTTACCGAAAGAAGAGCGAGTGGAGAGAACGTTGCCTCATAAAAGATGTTACCGAAGCCGGGTAATCTTTTTGAGCTTCATTTGTATAATAGTGTTTAGCTCAAAAGGGTTCAGGATTTCAAGTTGTTTTGTGAGAGCAAGTTTGACCGATTGATCGATGTATTTTGATTCCATGATTCTTTGATAAGGTGTTTTGGGTTGATCATGTTTTTTGATCGTTTTAGAG
>Ga0209202_1001650_pt1 | contig 13285 bp, 11 predicted proteins | sample AD_UKC032_MetaG_FD_184416 | JGI IMG/M metagenome (GOLD analysis project Ga0209202, IMG submission 184416) | Active sludge microbial communities of municipal wastewater-treating anaerobic digesters from USA - AD_UKC032_MetaG (SPAdes) (version 2) | ecosystem: Engineered > Bioreactor > Anaerobic >... | reverse complement strand
TTCAGGACGGCTTTAGATTGCAGGGATTATTCATCCTTAAGGATGATTATGGAAACCTGGATTACACTGTTGCCAAAAAATTAATTGACATGGGCTGAATTATTTCAGAAATTTGAAATTCAATAGACTAAAGTTGAGGCAAAAGAATTAAAACAAATTTCAACTAATCTTCAGTCATGAAAAGAAATTCACTGCTTCTCCCGTGTATAATTGTGATCTTTCTTGCAAATCCCCGGCCAGTCTTCAGCCAGGAACCGGAAGATATTACAATTGAAAGAGATATTGTTATCCTTAAAGGCAAGTTTTACAAAGCCTCAGGTGATGATTATAAACCAGTCGTTATCCTTTTACAGGGCTCTCCCGGAAACACTTATGATGTTCTGGGACTTGGAAGATCATTAAGCATGTCAGGGATAAATGCGATGACTTTCAATTACAGCGGTTCGCACCAGAGCACCGGAACTTTCAGCTTCCCCAACTGCCAGGCCGACATCGGCGCCACATACAGCTTTCTTCACAGACCTGATGTAATTGGAAAATTCAGGATAGATACTTCTTCAATCATCCTGGCAGGGTACTCATTCGGCGGAGGACATGCAACAGCTTATGCAATCAGGCACAAGGAGATAAAAAGATTAATTTCGATTGCAGGCGTGGATTGGGGAATTTTCTTTGACCAGTATCGCAGCGACCCTGCCATGAAAACCAGCCTGGATTCCAGTATTCATAAATCAATCGCTGCCGGCATCTTCCGGTTTGAACCGGGGTATCTGCCTGAAGACATCGGATCGGGCCGGAGAGTATTGGATCCGTCGTTCTTCACGACAAGGAATGCGGCTTCGCTTGCGGAAAAAGACTTTTTGATCATTTGCGCCAAGAATGATGAAGGTATTACAATGGATGACTATATCCTCCCGCTTTATAATGCATTGCAGGATGCCGGAGCAGCGAATGTACAGCTTTCTTCATTTGAGGACAATCATGCTTTCAGCGTGTCGCGGGAGAAAATATCACAGACGATCTGCGACTGGGTCAAGGGAAAACATCAGGATTGATTTACTGTTTAATGGATCTGGTTCATTCTGTATCCGGTTCAAAGAATACCCACTGAACATCCGGAAGTTCTTTCTTCAGTTCTGACTCACATTTATTTATATTTAGAATCAGACTGTTAACCGAATTTGTATTTTTCATTCTTGCCTTTACAGCCACCATTATCTGCGGTCCGAGCTGAAAGGTGATCAGGTTGATGATACTGTCAATTTCAGGCCTCGACTCAAGCAGTGATTTTATCCTGGCCGTTGTCTCTTCGTCAGTGCTCTGGCCTATCAGGAGGCTTTTTATTTTAATGGCGAGGACGAATGAAATAATAACGAGAAGAACCCCGATACCTATGCTTCCGATTGCATCGAAAACCGGATTCCCGGTGATAACCGACAAGACAACTGCAACTAAAGCAAAGGTGAGCCCGAGAAGTGCAGCGGTATCCTCCCCGAGAACAACGATAAGCTCGCTCTGACGGCTGTTTTTGTACCATGTCCTCAATGGTATATTGTGCCGCAATTTCTTTATCTGCCGCAGACATCCCCACAGTGATGCCGCTTCAAAGACCATGCTGACCACAAGGACTGCGATTGCTATTCCCGGATTTTTTAAACCTTCATGAGCCCCTATCTTATGGATTCCCTCATAAATTGAGAAAAGTCCGCCCATGCTGAACAGGATCAGGGCAACCATAAATGACCAGAAATATATCTCTTTCCCATATCCCAGCGGGTGTTCCGGGTCTGGTTTTTTCTTTGCAGCTCTCAATCCCCAGAAAAGGAGTCCCTGGTTGCTGGAGTCAGCATAGGAATGAATCGATTCTGCCAGCATTGCCCCTGATCCGGTAACTACAGCTGCAACTGTTTTTGTAATGGCAATCCCGAGGTTGGCTAGTAATGCAAATGTTATCGATTTTTTAGAGGCATCCTGGTGTGACATGATTTTCTGTTTTATCTGAAACATTACCCCGGTAATGTCTTCTCAAAGGTACGAAAACCCGGCACGAAGTGGTCAATTGTTGAGGCTCTTGCACAATTTTCCTCCCCAATTCTTGCACCAAACTGGCCCCGGCCGGTATGGTTGGAATATTCAGCTTCTGCATTAAGAGCGCCTTCAAGCCGGCATATCGTGATTTGACTTAGCTGAATATTACGGTTCTTTGTATATTTATAACCTGACTGGCAAAAGATCAGACTAATTTTTACCTATTGATATAAATTGATGGAGAAAAGAGAGACACACCTGAGGGTGTTAATGATTGATGCATCAAACGGATATTACCGGATTAACAGGTATCCGGTGGGTTCATTTTTTGGTCCTGTTGACCTGGGTATTCACCTGTCGTATAAGCATAACAGCCTGAACATCGGTGCCGGTTTGCTGGCGGGGAGCATATTCCCGGGGTCGAACAGGCTGATATTCAGCGGTATTTCACCATCATGGCATGGCTTTTTCGTCTCCGCTATGGGAGGTGCTGCCCTGGTTTTTAATAATTTGGGAATTAATCTCCTTTCAATAATCGGCAAGGCTGAAAAACCTTCCATCCTGTACCTGAATCGTAATCATGGCGAAGAGGTCGAAGTGGAACTGTACCCCACCGATCCAAATACCCTGTGGGAAACAGGAAGGGGAGGCATATACGGTGTTATGCAGCATTCCCTGGATCAATATTCCATGAGATACGAAAAGGACCCCAGGGTATTGGCTGTTGGTCCGGCTGCGCTGTACACCGACATTGGCGCTATTGCTTCTGCGCCGGTAAAAAATGGAGAACTTACACCGGTTGATTGCTGGGCTGGTCGCGGTGGGTTTGGAACCAAGCTTTTGCAGCAGCATGGCATTATCGGGATCATTTACGGTGGTACATGGGTTGAGGATGACTTTCGTGACCGGAAGGTGGCCGATGAATGGTTTCAGGACCGCTATGAAAAGAAGATGGCGGCTAAAGACATTGAAGCTACCACAAAATATCGCTACGATCCCGATTTTAACACCGGAGGAACCTTTGGGGTCAACTACGCTACATTGAACGAAAGGATCATTGCGTTCAATTACCGGACAATCTTTATGACAAAGGAGGAGCGTCTTGATCTGCATCAGAGGTTTATAGTTGATCATTACCTGAAGCAGTTCAACGAGGAGACGATAGCAACGAAACAGCAGAAGAATTGCGGGGAACCCTGTGCCGCAGTATGCAAAAAGATGCATGGGCATTATAAAAAGGACTATGAACCCTATCAGACCTTGGGCCCGTTGTGCGGAGTGTTTGATCAGCGGGCTGCCGAATTGCTTAACGGCAAAGCCGACACAAATGGCTTTGATGCCATTTCTGTGGGCGGGGTGCTGGCCTGGCTTATGGAATGTATGGTTGACGGCCTTATCAGTCCCGAACAACTGGGTGTCGATACAGTACCAAAGTTCTCAGCCGAAGGTTTTGATGTTGTTTCCGACTCGATGCATAATGCTCGTATCGGTTCGGTATTAATCGACGAGATGTTAAAACCTGACGGCTTAATCAATTTGAAACAGGGTGCAAGAAAGCTGGCTCGTCGCCTTTCCCGCGAAAAAGGGGTGGGGGTAATGGATCGCTTCGTGCATATCGGATTTGCGAGGCAGGGATGGATGGTTCCTAATCAGTACTGGACACCCGGAGTTTTGTCTCCAATGGCCATAATGGGGAAGTATTACATGGTGTACGGCAAGGATTTCATTCCCCCGCGTGAGCTGGGCCGTCAGAATGCCGGACGAATGATTATGGAACTGATGATGGACAACCTCGGGTTCTGTCGTTTCCACCGGGCGTGGGCAGAAGAGATAATGCCTGATGTTCTGGAAGAACTCTATGGCATTAAAGATAAATTCATACATAATCTTAAGCTTACAGCTACCCGAATCAATAGCCGTAATGCATCAATTTTCTGGGAATCCGAGCGTACAGTTGACTTCCTGTACCGGTTTTTGCGCAGGAAAGCTGATGAAGATAATGTCCGCGATCAGGACCTTGAACGTTGGATAAAGGCTTTTGAAGAAGACAAGTTTGAAGCCGCCCTGCAGTTCTGGTTCGAAATATACAAGGGAATCCACGAAAGCCTGAGGGAGTTTCATTGAAACCATCACCCTGCAGGTTGGCCTCCCGATGCGAACCGGTTGCCCGGCGGGATGCGGTCAAAGCTTCTGGCTTTTGCAATTATGGAGTCTTTCCTTAATTGAAAATCCTCTGTTCATGCAGATCCCGGCACCAAAAAAGTGTGAGTGTGAGAGTGAGTCTTGAGGAAAAAGAACGAGAGTGATTGCAAGTGCTTACTCGCTCTCGCTCTCACTCTCGCTCTTTTTCGTGTGGGCCCAGTTGGGATCGAACCAACGACCCCCTGATTATGAGCACCAAATGGTGTTTTTCATGGGTTAACACAGATTTGTATCGAGTTTTACCAGTTTATTTTGAAGCAGAATAATTGTAAAGGATTTCTTGTTTTATACAGATATGGTGGAATTACTGGCACCAAAACTGGCGCCAGTTTTCAAAATACTCTTAAAGAGAGTTATATCAAAGCATGAATATAATCGGCTGTGTTTTTTAATCCATTCTTCCTGAAAATATCTAATATTTGATAATCATCTAACGGAGGATTCCTCTTATTCATAACCAGATCTCTAAAGGCTTGGATACTTGTTTTATGATTAAGATCAATAATATCAGTGAAAAAATCATCGGCATCCTTAACAGACAGTCCAAAGCAAGATAAATATTCTTTCGGGAAATGTTTTAAATTATTAGTAACTATTAAGTTAGCATTAGTTTTTATTGCTGCAGCTAAAACATGACGATCTTTTATATCAGGAAGGGAAATGGTCTCGATCAGTGGTTCATAGTTTACGACTAAGGCATCTGGAAATGCCTCATTGACTTTTGAAGTTCTATTTAATGCTTCAACTTCAGATATTCCACTACGGATCATTACTTCATACCATTCATTGAATATATGCTGGCTCCATTTGGGTGTATATAGTTCATGGTACGCAAACCAAAGCAATAAATCCCTAATCCATAAAGGGTATATAACATTTGTATCTAAAACACAGGTAAAACGAACACTATGTATCATATAATCCTGATTCTTCATCCAATTGCATCAACTCTTGTATCTTGGATCTTTGTCTAGATTTCATTTCTTTCTTAAAAGTTACTAAATCTTCATATTTTATTCTTCTGTGCTTCCCGACTGTAGTATATGGAATTTTACCTTCTTCAAGAAGTTTAACAATATGTGGTCTTGAACATCCAAGAAGTTCTGCTGCAGCTTGAGTTGTTATTTCGGTTGCGATTGGAACTATGGAAACAGGATTTCCCCTACTGATTTCTTTTAAGATCGAAGCTAAAAACCTCAAAGCATTTATCGGGATTCTGATCTTGTCCTCAGTTTCTTCAATCTCGATTTCTGGCATCTCCGTACGCAATTGTTCAATAGAGGAAACGAGGGCCTCATAAGACTCTCGTGCGGCTCGTTGTTCTTCCTTAGTAGGTCGTCTGATATCAATTAGTTCCATATGGTGCATAGTTTATATATGCAAACATATTCGAAATATTCGAAACAAACAAAATAAATGAAAAGTATTTTAATTAAATAGTTCTTGCGGTCCAAAAGCCAGACAGGCTGACCAATTTCGGCCGATAAGCAGTTACAAACTACAATTTACATATTAACAGTCATTTACTGTGGGAAATAGGTGGTCAATTATTTTCGGCGTGAAGTGGTCACTGCCATCGGTTTATGAACTGTATATCCTGGCATCAAACGGGTACCAAAAATAAGTGTGAGTGTGAGAGTGAGTCTTGAGGAAAAAGAACGAGAGTGCTCGCTCTCGCTCTCACTCTCGCTCTTTTTCGTGTGGGCCCAGTTGGGATCGAACCAACGACCCCCTGATTATGAGTCAGGTGCTGCTAACCATCTGAGCTATGGGCCCGAAAAAGTATTTCAATCAGCCGGGTCATTCGCTCTTTGCGGCCAGCGACCCTCCCGACACTGTGTGTCGGGATGCTGCTAACCATCTGAGCTATGGGCCCGAAATAACAGGGTGCAAATATAATATCAAATTGAATTATCTGCAAACCTTATACAATTCTGTAACCGCTACGCGGTATTTAAAGTTGTTTCATAATCATATCTATGCAATGCTTTACCCTGCGGGGTAGATATTGTCTTGTGCTTTGCATCTACAATTCTGTAACCGCTACGCGGTATTTAAAGGCATTTCATAATCATATCTATGCAATGCTTTAACCCCCACAGGGTATCGTTGTCAACACTATTGCCTAATGGCTATTGCCTACTGCCTGTTTATATAGTCAAACAGCACTCCCCCCGCTTCATCAAGATCATAACCAAAGGTAATCAGCCCACCGCGGTCACCGGCCATGACAATAATCCTCTTCTCAAATACTTCCGGCTCACTGAAGATACGTATCATCTCCCGGGCCATCGCAGGAGTGCCATACTCTACAGCCGGATCAGTTGTTGGAACCTTGTTCATCAGCTCTTCCCACAGCCGCATAGAGTGAACATGAATGATCGCATTGGTGCCCGGATCAGCAGTGTAGATGGCGGCATGGGTGAGCGACTCAGAAGAGGCTTTCAGCGGCCCGCTGCACATAACAGCATTGTCGTCTATATTAAATGACGATACCTTTACATAATGCCCGGGCTCAAGCTCGGGTATGTCACCCGTCGACGACCCGGTTATGACAAATTGGGACGACTTCCCTATCCGTATGCTGATATTCCCGAAACCCACACCGTTTTCAAATGCACCTACAAGATCAAGATTGAAGAGGATCTCTCTCCAGTGATTGATGATCTCGTACTGCTCGTCAGTGATTACCGGACCCGACTGGCTCCAGTAGCAGTTAAACTTGACAAACCCTTCCATATAACCTATGATACTGTTTTTAAAACCGACTCCTTATCTGCCCTGCAAATACCGCGGTCTGTAATAAGACCGGTAATAAGACGCGCAGGCGTAACGTCAAACCCGTAATTCGAAACCCTGATCCCTTCCGGTGCAATTTTTATGCCGTCAATTGTACTCACCTCTGTGGCGTCCCGCTCCTCTATCTCGATCTGTTCCGGACGATCAACCGACAGGTCAAATGTTGACACAGGCAGCGCCGAATAAAAAGGCACTCCGTTGTCATATGCAGCAAGAGCCTTCAGGTAAGTACCTGTCTTGTTTGCAACGTCACCCGATGCTGTTGCCCTGTCACACCCAACTATAACAATATCGACCATTCCTTTCTGCATCAGGTGTCCGCCGGCATTGTCAGTGACAAGTGTGCAGGGCACCCCGTGATTGAGCAGTTCCCATGCTGTAAGACGGCTCCCCTGGTTGCGCGGACGGGTCTCGTCAACCCAGACATGAACCCTGATTCCCTTATCATGAGCAAAGTATACGGGTGCCAGTGCCGTACCGTAATCGACACATGCAAGCCAGCCGGCATTGCAATGTGTCAGTATATTGACTGTCTCACCACCCTTCCTGCTGCTTATTTCTTCAATAAGCGGCAGTCCGTTCACCCCTATCAGCCTGCTTCTTTCAGCCTCCTCATCACATAATCCTTCCGCCGCCCTGCGCAGCGCGTCAGCGTCCGGGAAGATTTTCATCACCCCTGTCATATAATCGACTGCCCATTCAAGATTGACTGCAGTGGGCCTGGCTGACTTTAACCGCTCTGCGTCGCTTATCACTGCATTATAAACATCGCCGGTGATTGAAGGTTCGCTGTTGTCATCCGTTCTCTCTCCGCCGCCAGGTTCAGTTCTGCCAAGATATTCCTTCCTGCCGCTGTGCTCCAGGAAAGAAAGGTAAACACCCCATGCTGCTGCAGCGCCAATAAGAGGTGCTCCCCTCACTGCCATGTCTCTGATGGCCCGGTAAACGTCACTGACGTTCCTGAGGGTCATCACCTCTAAGGCAAACGGAAGCCTCCTCTGGTCAATCACATGCACTGACCCGCGGTCAGCCTTATCCTGCCAGATACTCCTGTAATACCTTTCCCCAACCTTCATCGGCTCCTCTTCCCTCACAAATTAATCACCAAAATTACTAATAATTACCCTAAATCTGATTAACTGAACAGTTACATAATTCAACCACAATCATTTTCGAATATCCGACCCGATTGTTCCATCTCGTTAGAATTAATTGATTATCTTTGCATAAGAGTAAAACATATGGTAGATAAAGAGGAATACAGGGCACGGATCATCCGGATAGCGAGCAGGATATTCAGTCATTACGGGTTCAGGAAGACAACAATGGACGAGATTTCCCGGGCGCTGAAAAAAGGGAAGAGTTCAATCTATTATTATTTCCAGAGCAAAGAGGAGATCTTCGAGGCGGTGGTGCTTTACGAGGCTAACCAGTTGCGCAGAAGGCTGACAGCTGCAATCAAGGAGGTGGACTCCCCGCCGGACAAGTTGCGTAACTATATATACGTAAGAATGAGGGAGTTTGCAAAGCTGTCAAACTATTACAATGCAGTCTTTGATAAAAACCTCGATCACTTCGATTTCATCGAGAAAATCAGGGCACGCTATGACCGTGAGGAGCTGGCTATAATACGCCTGCTTGTTTATGTGGGAAACAACCGGGGCACCTTTGCCGTGGAGGACAGTGAGTATACCGCCATGGCGATACAGACAATGCTCAAGGGGATGGAAGTTCCGCTCTTCTGGCGCAGGCGCGAAACTGATATCAATGATCGCCTCGAGGCGATACTTACCCTGATTTTCAATGGAATAATGAAGAAACCGCAATAACGGATCCCTGCCCGGGATCCGGGCTGATTCCGATAATCACTTCTATTTTTTAGGAACCCCTTTCTTGGGTGACCATGGTTCTGTCACCGGTGCTGGTGCCGGTTTCCGGTTAAATGCCCAGACGAGGATGGCAATACCTGCAATGATCAGCGGTACGCTCAGCCACTGTCCCATATTCAGCCTCATCCCTGCCTCGAACTCCACCTGGTCTTCCTTAATATATTCTACAAGAAACCTGAACCCGAAGACAAAAATCAGGAACAGGCCAAACAGCAGCCCGGGTCTTTGTTTCCCCAGGTTCTTCCAGTAGATGCGCATCAGTATGCCGAAGGTAATAAGGTAAGCCAGTGCCTCGTATATCTGCGTGGGGTGCTTTGGTGCCGTCTCTCCGTTCCGGAGGAACACGAATCCCCATGGCAAAGTCGTCTCAACACCGTAAATCTCCGAATTCATAAGGTTCCCGAGGCGTATCATTGTCCCGGCGAGCGCCACCACTATGACCACCCTGTCAATGATCCACATGAACGGTTTCTTCTCCTTCCTGACAAAGAGCCATAGCACCAGGAGAATGCCGATGGCTGCACCGTGACTGGCAAGCCCGCCGTGCCATACCTTCAGTATCTCCAGCGGCCTGGCGAGATAGTATTCGGGTTCATAGAATAAGCAGTGTCCCAGCCTGGCTCCGACGATTGTACCTATCGCCATGTAAACGGTCAGCCTGTCAAGCGTTGCGTCTGACAGTCCTTCGTTCCTGAAAATCTTCCTCATAATATAGTATCCGAAGACGAATCCTGATGCGAAGAGCAGGCCATACCACCTTACTGCGAAATTACCTATCCGGAAGATCTCCGGGTTAACGTTCCATGGAATAATCTGAAGCTCCATACTATTGCTGTTAGGATTACAAATTTATGCAAAAAAGGAACAGTTGTCCCATTTACCTGTAAAAGGGATGCCTGAGCCCCGGCCCCACACATATCATGTAACAAAATTTGATGTAAGTTTGCAGGTGGTGGATTGCGGGAGATACATATCAGGCAGCCTTGGACTGACAGTCCTGGCCACGCTTTTCGCTCTTTCGTGTGCCAAGATAAGCGCTCCCACCGGCGGACCGAAGGATACTGAGCCTCCCGTGATACTGAAAAGTCTTCCGGAGAACGGATCTGTTATGTTTGCCGGCAAATCATTCACGATCACATTCGACGAGTATGTCGTGCTTGACCGTATTACGGAAAAATTCATGGTTTCACCTCCGCTGGCCACGAAGCCCGAGGTGAAACTCAGGGGGAAGAGCCTTATTGCCACCTGGGAGGATGATCTGGCTGACAGCACCACTTACACGTTTTATTTTCAGGATGCCATCCGTGACAATAACGAAAACAACCCGATCAACAACTACCAGTATGTTTTCTCGACAGGGCCGGTTCTCGACTCCCTCTCGCTGACAGGTAACGTGTTCAATGCATCTGACCTCGAGATAGTGGAAGACGTTACGGTTATCATGTACGACAATCTGTCTGATACTGCGCCCCGCACAATGCTGCCGGCATATATATCCAGACCGGATCCCTCGGGCGGATTCATGATCAGCAACATCAGGCCAGGAAGTTACAGGCTTTTCGCCCTGAAGGACCTCAACGGCAACACCAGGTATGATCTTGACGATGAGGTATTCGCATTCTGTGATTCAATAATTGAAATCACCCCGGAAAACTACTTCGGCCTTGTGCCTGACACTGTTACTTACAGGCCTGCAAATGCAACCGAGACTACCAAGCCTGACAAGTTTGTCTTCGGATTGCACAGGATGTATGCCTTTCAGCAGCCTCCTAAGCAGCAATACCTGAAATTCACCGAGAGGAAGAGTTCATGGGGAATCGGCTTCGGCCTTGCTCTTCCGTCAGACAGCGGGCAGGTGACGGTGACACTGTCCGAAGCTGACAGCTCCGCCTGGTTCATGGAGCACAATATGGCCCGTGATACATTCATGATCTGGATAACCAGTCCTGATGTCTATAACCGCGATCTTGTGGATGCCATTCTCACATTTCCGTTTACTGACAGCACCGGTGCAATAACAGAAAGGACCGATACAATTAGCTTCAGGTATATGAAGCCCGCAGCACCGAGAGGAGGCACGGGAAAAACGCAGGGGCTGAATATCACAACCAATATTTCCGGGAAGATCAGGCCCGGCACCATGCCGTCTTTTAAATCAGCGACACCTCTGACAGAGCCTGATACATCGCGCATAAGACTCACCCAGATGGTTGACTCCGTTCAGAAGAGCCTCCCCTTCGAGATTACAAGGGATTCAGTATCATCACGGCTTCTCCTGCTTAAGGCCTCGCTCGAACCAGGGTCCACATATTCGCTGATTTGCAGAAAAGGCGCGTTCCGCGATATTTTCGGAATGGAAAGTGATTCTGTGGCATACCGTATCACTGTGGCCACTGCAGAGGATTACGGCAGCATCAAGGTCATGATTGCCGGATATGAGGGAAGGGCGATAATTCAGCTGACTGCCGATAAGGACAAAGTGATACGTGAAGCTTCACTGATCAGCCCGGGAGAGGTTTCATTCCCGCTGCTTGACAAGGGCCGGTACAGGCTGAAGGCGATCTATGATCTTGATTCAGACGGGAAATGGACCACCGGCGACTTTAACTTCGGCAGGATGCCAGAACCGGTCACTTATTACCCGACTGAGCTGGACGTCAAGGTTAACTGGGCCCTTGAACAGGACTGGGACATAGGGGAGATGTACATAAAGGATGTCTCGCTGAGGAATAAACCTGTAACAAAAAGATAAACAGATGTCGACACGCAGGAAGTTTATCATGAACAGCATGGTGGCAGGAGCGGCGCTGTCTGCCGGGATACCTTCATTTGCAACAGGCAGTGCCCGGAAGTGGCCTTCCATGAGACCCCAGAACAAACAACGCCGGTTCCGCAGCAAGGCGGTAGAAGATACTATTAAAGAGATTGAATCATTCCTGGGAGCTGATAATGAGCTCGCATGGCTCTTTTCAAACTGTTTCCCCAACACCCTTGACACAACTGTCAACTTCACCATGAAGGAGGGCAGGCCTGATACATTCGTAATAACCGGTGATATAAACGCAATGTGGCTGCGCGATTCTTCGGCCCAGGTTTGGCCCTATGTGTCGCTTGCCCCCAAGGACCCGGAGCTGAAGGATCTCATTGCAGGTGTTATCAACCGGCAGGTGAAGTGCATACACATCGATCCCTATGCAAATGCATTCAATGACGGTCCCGGACAGAGCGAATGGATGAATGACCTGACTGACATGAAGCCTGAGCTGCATGAGAGGAAGTGGGAGATTGACTCGCTGTGTTATCCTGTCAGGCTTGCCCATGGTTACTGGAAAGCCACCGGTGACACCTCTGTTTTCAATGAATCATGGTCCTCGGTGATGAGGGTTATCATCAGGACTTTCCGTGAACAGCAGCGTAAGGAGAGCCCGGGTCCCTACAAATTCCAGAGGGTCACAGGCTGGCAGACCGACACTGTTGCTGGGGCCGGTTACGGGAATCCCGTCAACCCGGTGGGACTGATAGTCTCAATCTTCAGGCCTTCAGATGACGCAACCATATGGCCGTTTCTCATACCGTCGAACTATTTTGCGGTAAGTGCGCTCCGGAAGATGGGTGAGATTGCTGCCGATGTCACTCATGACGAGGCGCTCCTGGCTGACGCCACCGCCCTCGCCGATGAGGTCGATGCTGCCCTTGCGAAATATGCACGTGCCATTCACCCGGAGCACGGAGAGATCATCCCCTATGAGACAGACGGTTACTATAACTGCAATTTCATGGATGATGCCAATGTTCCCAGCCTTCTGAGTATGCCATACCTGGGAACCATTGACCGCAGTAATCCGCTTTACCTGCGCACAAGGAAGTTTGTTCTGAGCAAAAGCAACCCGTACTATTTTTCAGGCATCAGCGGTCATGGCGTGGGGAGTCCGCATACCGGCACTGACCGGATCTGGCCCATTGCCATTATAATGAAAGGGCTTACGGCCTCAGACAACCATGATATTGTCACATCACTCAGGATGCTCAGAAACACACATGCCGGAACAGGATTCATGCATGAGTCATTCATGAAGGATGATCCCTCGAAGTTCACGCGCAAATGGTTTGCATGGGCCAACACGCTGTTCGGCGAACTGGTGCTGTATACGTACAGGACACAGCCTGAGCTGCTTAAGGAAGTTTAAAATTCATAGTATATGAAAGAAGTAGTTGCCGGAGTTGACATTGGCGGAACAAACACAATCATTGGTTTTGTTGATGCCACCGGTGTCATTCATGCCGAGGGGCGGCTCTCGACGCCCGATTATGCCTTTGCCGATGATTTTGTAATTGCGCTTGACACGAAGCTGAAGGAGATGGCGGCG
>Ga0209202_1001649_pt1 | contig 13296 bp, 10 predicted proteins | sample AD_UKC032_MetaG_FD_184416 | JGI IMG/M metagenome (GOLD analysis project Ga0209202, IMG submission 184416) | Active sludge microbial communities of municipal wastewater-treating anaerobic digesters from USA - AD_UKC032_MetaG (SPAdes) (version 2) | ecosystem: Engineered > Bioreactor > Anaerobic >... | reverse complement strand
GGGGCTGCTCCTAGTACGAGAGGACCGGAGTGGACGAACCTCTGGTGTACCGGTTATGACGCCAGTCGTATCGCCGGGTAGCTATGTTCGGAAGAGATAAACGCTGAAAGCATCTAAGCGTGAAACTTGCCTTAAGATGAGATATCCCGGAGTCTTGAACTCCTTGAAGGGTCGTCGAAGACCACGACGTTGATAGGTCAGGTGTGGAAGCGCAGCAATGCGTTAAGCTAACTGATACTAATTGCCCGTACGGCTTGATCCTATAACCTTGTAATACTGCAGCAACTCAAAGCAGTCACAACAAACAACCTTCCTCCCGTTTAACGTCTGCCGCCATCGGCGTCAGACAAACCAGTTACGCTTGGCGACCATAGCGTTTCGGACCCACCCCTTCCCTTCCCGAACAGGACCGTGAAACGAAACCGCGCCGATGATATTGCACAGTGCGTGTGAGAAAGTAGGTCATCGCCAGGCTCCCCCATCCCAACAAAGCCCCTATAGCCCATACTATAGGGGCTTCGTGCTTTTAAAAGCAGGGGAAAGACTAAAACTGTACTTGGGCCGTGATAGAATTCCTATCGGCGGGTCTCCCCGCATTGCAAGGTAGCGAATCTGGTCAGGTCCGGAAGGAAGCAGCCACAGCTATTTATTGCAAGTGCCGGGGGTTAGGCTCGCCACTTTCATTTTTTTGATCCCGTGGGGCGCATGAGTTATCAGGTTCTTGCTCGCAAGTGGCGGCCACGCAGCTTTAGCAGTCTTGTCGGGCAAGAGCATGTGGTTCGTGCCCTGACTCATGCGTTGGATAGCCAGCGTCTTCACCACGCCTATCTGTTCACCGGAACACGCGGTGTCGGCAAAACGACGTTAGCGCGAATCCTGGCCAAGGCATTAAATTGCGAGACAGGCGTAACGGCTACGCCATGCGGTACTTGCTCCTCGTGTCAGGAAATCGATGCCGGTCGCTTCGTCGATCTTCTTGAGGTCGATGCGGCGACCAATACGCGCGTTGATGAAATGCGGCAATTGTTGGAAAACGCCGTTTACGCACCGACGCGGGGTCGCTATAAGGTTTACGTAATCGACGAAGTTCACATGCTTTCGAATTCGGCATTCAATGCGATGTTGAAGACCTTGGAAGAGCCGCCCGAACATGTGAAGTTCATTCTCGCCACGACAGATCCGCAGAAAATCCCGGTCACGGTTCTGTCGCGCTGCCTACAGTTCAACCTCAAACAGATGCCGCCGGGAGCGATTTCCGCTCACCTTGAGCATGTTTTGCAAGCGGAGGGTGTGACATACGATCTCCCGGCGCTCGGACTGATCGCCCGTTCAGCCGCCGGCAGCATGCGCGATGCCTTGTCTCTTCTCGACCAAGCGATTGCGCACGGCGCGGGTAAGGTCGAGGAGTCGCAAGTACGGGCCATGCTCGGTTCGGTCGACCTCGATTATCTTTATTCCATACTTGAGGCTGTGCAAGCGGGCGAGGCCGGAGAACTGCTCCGGATTGCCGCCGACATGTCGGTGCGCAGCCTTTCGTTTGGTGCGGCACTTCAGGAGTTGGCAAGTCTGTTGACCAGGCTCCAGATCGCCCAGCGTGCTCCAACTTCGGTTGATGACGACGATCCTGATCGCGTTCGTTTGCTTCGGTTATCTGCTGCATTTTCCCCTGAATTCATACAACTGGCCTATCAGATCGTGATTCACGGAAGGGCGGAGTTGTCGATTGCGCCGGACGAGTACGCTGGGTTCATGATGACTCTGCTCCGTCTGCATGGTTTCACGCCGGATTCGGTCGCCGATGTCATTTCATCCGTTCGGCCGGTTCACCGCTCAGCATCAGTGCCTTCGCAGTTAGGAGAGATGGTTCAACCGCCCCCTAAACAACTGTTGGCCATCGCGGAGTCACCGTTGGAAAAGCCGGACAACTCAGGCAAGGACTGGCATGAAATTGTTGCCGCCCTGCAATTGAACGGGTTGGCGCGCGAACTCGCACAAAATTGCGAATTGCGGGATATGGGAGAAACACAATGTGTGCTTCGGTTGGCGCCTGCATATGCACACCTGCAGATGAAACCGGCGCCTGATAAACTTCAGCAGGCACTAGCATCGCATTTCGGACGACCAGTTTCTTTGCGCTTCGAACTGGCGCAGAACGAAGCCGATACACCGGCGACGACCGTTGGCCGGGAAAAGCAAGAGCGGCGGGAGCAGGCAATCACCTCGATCACACAGGATGCTTTCGTGCGTGACCTCATCGAGAGTTGTGATGCATCGCTGATTGACTCGACAATCAAACCCATTGAATAACGGAGATATGAATATGATGAAGGGTGGCTTGGCGGGCCTGATGAAGCAGGCCCAAGCGATGCAGGACAACATGAAGAAGGCGCAGGAGCAACTTGCACAACTCGAGGTTGAAGGACAGTCCGGGGCGGGGATGGTCAAAGTGATCATGACTTGCGCACACGATGTCCGTCGGGTGGCTATTGACCCTTCCGTCATGGATGATCGCGAGATGCTCGAGGACCTCGTTGCCGCGGCAGTCAACGATGCTGTCCGGCGTGGCGAGGAGTTGAGCAAGGAAAAGATGGCCGGCTTTACGGCTGGGCTGAATCTCCCGCCAGGCCTCAAGCTGCCGTTCTAAATCAGTGAATCCATCGGGTCTCGAAGCGCTGATCGAGGCGCTGCGTTGCCTGCCCGGGGTCGGCCCCAAATCAGCGCAACGCATGGCATATCACCTGTTGCAGCATGACAGGAATGGCGCACAACGACTGGGCGACACCATCACGCACGCCCTGGCTTCCATTCGCCATTGCAGACGTTGCAATACGTTTGCAGAGGAAGATATTTGCGAGCGTTGCTCTTCCTCGCGCCGGGATTCGTCGTTGCTCTGTGTCGTCGAGACTCCGGTCGACATGAACATGATTGAGCAGACCCATGCCTATCAAGGGCTATATTATGTTCTGATGGGTCGCATTTCACCGCTTGATGGCGTTGGTGCCCGCGAGTTGAGACTTGAGCAACTGTTGGCACGCGTCACTGACGGCGAGGTACGTGAGGTCATTCTGGCGACCAATTACACCAACGAAGGCGAGGCGACCGCGCATTACATTACCGCTTTGTTGAAGCCGAAAGGGATTGGCGTAACGCGAATAGCCCGTGGAGTGCCAGTTGGCGGTGAACTCGAATATGTCGATAGTGGCACCTTGGCGCAAGCCTTGCGAGAGCGGAGGGCATGTATCGGGTGACAGTCTCTTTTATAGAGAGTTCCGATGTCGTATAATCAGATGTTTATTTTTATTCCCATCCAATTCCTTTAGGGGTCAGCGTTATGAGCGATCAAGGAAAAATGGACTGCGGCAGGCGGCGTCTAATCGTCGCAACCGCAGCCGTTGGCGGGGCTGGTGCGCTAGTCGCACTTGTTCCGTTTGTCTCCAGCTTGCTTCCATCCGAGCGTGCCAAAGCAGCAGGTGCGCCGGTAGAAGTCGATATCGGTAAACTTGAAGTCGGTCAGATGATGACCGTCGAATGGCGTGGCAAGCCGGTTTGGATCATCAATCGGACCACCGATATGCTCGGGACCTTACCTAAGCTCGATAGCCAGGTCGCCGACCCGAAATCCGAGGTTGATATGCAACCGGATTACGCCAGAAATGAAACGCGATCCATCAAGAAGGAATTCATGGTCGTGATCGGTATCTGTACGCACCTTGGCTGCTCTCCCTCATCGAAGTTTAAGGCGGGCGTCGAAGAGGGGATGCCTGCTGACTGGCTAGGCGGTTTTCTTTGCCCCTGCCATGGTTCTACCTTCGACTTTGCGGGACGAGTTTTCAAGTCGAAACCAGCCCCGACCAACCTTGAAGTTCCGCCGCACGTGTATCTGACCGATACCCGTATCCTGATCGGCGAAGACAAGAAGGGAGCATAGAAATGGCTGCTGGAAAATTCGAAAAATACAAATCAGATGGCTCGATCGGTGGCAACGCTCTGGAATGGGTCGATGCCCGTTTCCCGGCGACATCGATGTGGAAGGAACACCTGTCAGAGTACTATGCACCGAAGAATTTCAATTTCTGGTATTTCTTCGGTTCCCTGGCTCTGCTGGTTCTGGTCATCCAGATTGTTACCGGCATCTTCCTGGTCATGCACTACAAGCCGGATGCAGCGTTGAATGCCAGTGGCATTCCGGTTGCCTTCGCCAGCGTCGAGTACATCATGCGTGATGTGCCGGGTGGTTGGCTTATCCGTTACATGCACTCGACCGGTGCTTCGGCATTTTTCATCGTCGTTTATCTCCACATGTTCCGTGGCCTGATGTATGGCTCTTACCGTAAGCCACGTGAGCTGACCTGGCTGTTCGGTGTTGGGATTTTCCTCGTGTTGATGGGCGAAGCTTTCTTCGGTTACCTGTTGCCATGGGGCCAGATGTCGTTCTGGGGCGCACAGGTGATTGTCAACCTGGCCTCGGCCATTCCGCTGATCGGTGAGCCGCTGTCGATCTGGGTGCGCGGCGATTTCGTCATCGGCGATGCGACACTGAACCGCTTCTTCTCGTTCCATGTGATTGCCTTCCCGCTTATCCTGCTTGGCCTGGTTGCTGCACATATCCTGGCGTTGCACGAAACCGGCTCCAACAATCCGGACGGGATCGAGATCAAGGCCAACAAGGACAAGAATGGTATTCCGCTCGACGGCATTCCTTTCCATCCGTATTACACGGTGAAGGACATCGTCGGCGTCGTGGTCTTCCTGATGGTGTTCTCGGCAGTGCTCTTCTTCGCGCCCGAGGGCGGTGGCTATTTCCTGGAGTACAACAACTTCTTTCCGGCCGATCCATTGAAGACTCCGTCGCATATTGCGCCGGTCTGGTACTTCACCCCCTACTACTCCATCCTGCGTGCCATGGTCTGGAATTTCCTAGGCCTCGATGCCAAGTTCTGGGGTGTGGTCGCCATGGGCGCCTCGGTCGTGATCTTTGCCTTTTTGCCCTGGTTGGATCGCAGTCCGGTCAAGTCGATCCGTTACCGTGGCCCGATCTACAAGACGATGCTGACGCTGTTCGTGATTTGCTTCTTCATTCTCGGTTATCTCGGCACGCAACCGCCGTCCCCGATGGGTGAACTGGTTTCGCAAATCTGTACTCTGTTCTATTTCGGTTTCTTCTTGGCCATGCCCTGGTGGTCACGCATGGACAAGTTCAAGCCCGTGCCCGAACGCGTGACGATGAAGTGAGGATGCGAATAATGAAAAAATTTCTGATGGCATTGCTTTTTGCACCGCTCACTGTTCTTGCCAGCGGTGGCGCGCACCTCGACCACTGGCCAGGCGCGGTCGGCGACAAGGCAGCATTGCAGAATGGCGCCAAGTTATTCGTCAATTACTGCCTGAACTGTCATGGTGCTTCCCACCTGCGTTACAACAAGCTGACCGAGATCGGCTTGACGGAACAACAGGTCAAGGACAACCTGATGTTCACTTCCGACAAGATTGGCGAGCAGATGCGCGTCGCTGCACGTAGCGATGAGCAGAAAGTCTGGTTTGGTGCTGCGCCACCCGATCTGACCGTGATTTCGCGTGCCCGTGCATCGGCAGATGGGTCGGGGGCCGACTGGCTCTACACCTATCTGCGCTCCTTCTACCGCGACGAAAAGCGTCCGACCGGCTGGAACAACGTGATTTTCGAAAATGTCGGCATGCCGCACGTGTTGTACGAGTTGCAGGGTATGCAGGTGTTGAATCATGAAACACACAAGTTGGAACTGGCCGTTCCCGGCAAGCTGTCCCCTGCCGAGTTCGACAAGGACGTTTCCGATCTCGTTAGCTTCATGGTCTGGATGGCCGAGCCGAATCAGCAATTCCGCAAGACCCTCGGGGTCGGCGTGCTTGCCTTCCTGTTCGTCCTCTTTATCCTGGCTTACGCGTTGAAGAAGAACTACTGGAAAGACATCCACTAAGCTGTTCCGGATTAGCGTCAACGGCATCGTGGGTTTGGCTCAGGCCTGACTCCGATGCCGAATCTCATTTTAAGGGTTAGCACTAATGATGAACCTTTACTCGGGCACAACCTGCCCGTTCAGCCATCGCTGCCGCATCGTCCTTTACGAAAAGGGCATGGACTTTCAGGTCATCGATGTCGATTTGTTCAATAAGCCGGAAGATCTGGCGGTCATCAATCCACACAATCGGGTGCCGGTTCTGGTCGAGCGCGACCTGGTTCTGTTCGAGCCAAACATCATCAACGAGTATATCGACGAGCGTTTTCCGCATCCGCAACTGATGCCGGCCGACCCCATCATGCGTGCGCGCGCCCGCCAGTTGCTGGTTGGCATGGAGCGCGAGATATTTTCGTTCATGGAAGTGATCGAGAAGAACGGTAAGACGGCCGACAAGGCGCGCCAAGAAATCCGTGCACGCCTCACCGAAATCATTCCGATCTTCAACAAACAGAAATTCATGCTTGGCGATGAGTTTTCCATGCTCGACGTGGCGATCGCTCCGTTGCTGTGGCGTCTCGATCACTATGGTATCGATCTAGGCAAGGCGGCGGCGCCGTTGATGAAGTATGCCGAGCGCATTTTCAGTCGTCAGGGTTTCATCGATGCCCTGACGCCGTCCGAAAAGGCGATGCGCAAGTAAGGCATGGAACTGCCGTCTACAAAACCCTATCTGTTGCGGGCGATCTGGGAATGGTGTTGCGATAACGGGTTCACGCCGCATATTGCCGTTCAGGTCGATGCTCGCACCCGGGTTCCACGTGAATTCATCCGCGATGGGCAGATCGTGCTCAATATCGGTCCGGAAGCCAGCAACAAGCTGGAAATCGGTAACGATTACATCGAGTTTCAGGCCCGTTTCGGCGGTGTGGCCCGCCAGTTGTCGGTGCCGGTCGAACAAGTAAGCGCGATCTACGCCCGGGAAAATGGCGCCGGGATGGCATTCGAAATCGAAGGCGACTCCGGTTCGACAGCGGGTGCCGAGGCAGATGAGGTAGGGGAAGTCCTTTCTGAAGAGACTCCGGAGCCGCCACGCCCCGACGGAGGTCGCCCCAGGCTACAGCGCATCAAATAGGGACGAACGTTGCGGTCGACGCACCAAAACAGGGAGATTTCCAACGGAAGTCCCCCTGTTTTTTTATCTGAATCGTGGTTTTCCTGCATGGCATACCTGTTGCTCAGGACTGCATGGAAGGAAAAACATGAAGAAGCAAGTCAAATCTAACTGTTGTTACTGTGGCGTTGGTTGCGGTGTGCTCATTGAAACCAATAACGTTGTCATTACCGGCGTTCAGGGCGATCCCGACCATCCAGCCAATCGCGGGCGCTTGTGCACCAAGGGGGCGACGCTCGCCCAGACCGCCGACCGGACCTTTCGTCTCCATCATCCCGAGCGGCGTATTGCGCGTGGCGGTATTGGCGCGCGGCTGAGTTGGGACGAGGCGCTGGATGAGGCCGCCGAACGCTTTGCCGGAATCATTCGCGTACATGGGCCGGATGCGGTCGCTTTCTATATTTCCGGTCAGTTGATGACCGAAGATTATTACGTCTTCAACAAGCTGGCCAAGGGATTGATCGGCACCAACAACGTCGATACCAATTCCCGACTATGCATGTCGTCGGCAGTGGCAGGTTACAAGCAGACCTTGGGTGCCGATGCGCCACCCTGCAGTTACGCGGACATTCCAAAGGCCAAGGTGATCTTCATTGCTGGCGCCAACCCGGCGCTTGCCCATCCGATCGTCTTTCGCATGATCGAGGATGCAAGGGCGGCGAACCCCGATCTCAGGATCATCGTTGCCGACCCGCGTCTTTCCGAGAGCGCCCAGATTGCCGACCTCCATCTGGCGCTCAAGCCTGGCAGCGATATCGCCCTGTTCAACGGCATGCTGCACGTGCTGATCGAAGAAGGGTTGATCGACCAGTCATACATCGCCGCGCACACCACCGGGTTCGCCGCTCTGGCCGAGATCGTCAAGGCCAGTACGCCAGCCGTCACGGCCGAACTATGCGGTGTTTCCGAGACAGACATCATCCAGGCCGCACGCTGGTTTGGCCACAGCGATGCGTCACTTTCGCTTTATTGCCAAGGTCTTAACCAGTCGGCGCACGGCACGCACAACAATGCGGGAATCATCCACCTACATCTGGCGACCGGCCAGATTGGCAGGCCGGGTGCCGGCCCGTTTTCGCTGACCGGGCAACCCAATGCGATGGGCGGACGGGAGGTCGGCGGTTTGTCCAATCTGATGTCGGCCCACCGCGATATGGCCAATCCGCAGCATCGTGCCGAAATCGCCCAATTCTGGGGTGTGCCGTCTGTTCCCGACAAGCCCGGAAAAGCCGCGGTCGACCTGTTCAAAAGCCTGAAAACCGGAGAAATCAAGGCGGTCTGGATTGCCTGCACCAATCCGGCCCAGTCGCTGCCGAACCAGGCGGCAGTCCGCGAAGCGCTGGCGGCTGCCGAGTATGTCGTGTTGCAGGAGACCTACGGCAATACCGATACGGCGGACTATGCCGATCTGCTGCTGCCGGCGACGGGCTGGGGCGAAAAATACGGCACGGTCACCAATTCCGAGCGCTGCATCACGCGTGTCATGCCGGCAGTTGAAGGACCCGGCGAGGCGCGCCACGACTGGCAAATCGCCGTCGACTTCGCCCGTCGCCTGGGGCGCAAGTTGGGCCATCCGGGCGCCGAAGAACTGTTCCCGTATGCCGATGCCGAAGCGATCTTCAACGAGCATCGCGAAACGACGCGCGGCCGCGATCTCGATATTACCGGCCTCAGTTACGGCTTGCTCGAAAAGGATGGCCCGCAGCAATGGCCGTTTCCGGAAGGTGCCGTTTCCGGCAAGCAGCGCTTATACGCGGATGGCCGTTTTCCGACTACGGATGGCAAGGCGCGCTTTGTCGCAATCGAGCATCAGCCGACCGCCGATGCGACCTCGCCGCGCCTGCCGATCAGCCTGCTTTCCGGACGCATGCGCGACCACTGGCACGGCATGAGCCGAACCGGTACGGTGCCGCGCCTGTTCAATCTGGAGGACGAGCCGCTGCTCGACATGCATCCCTGCGACATGCGCCATCGCGGGCTTGAATCCGGCGATCTGGTCAAGGTCAGCAATCGCCGCGGCGAAATGGTGGTGCGTATCGGCGAGGGTGGTGGCCCGAGAAAAGGCAGTGCCTGGATGCCGATGCACTGGGGCAGCCAGTTCATGAATTCGCCGGGAGCCAATGCACTGGCGTGCGATGCAACCGATCCATTCTCCTGTCAGCCGGAACTGAAACACGCCGCAGTGCAGATCGAGCGACTCGATCTGCCTTACCCGCTGGCCGTCATTCGCAGTTGCGCAACGCAATCCGAGGCGCTGGCGATGCTGCAGCGCGCGCGAACGCTGGTGGCGGACTATCCGTACGCCACGCTCGGCCTCTATGGGCGCCAGCGTCCTTTAGTTGTCTTCCGGGCGGCGCTTGCCGCATCTCCGGCACCCGAAGTGCTCGCCGATCTTGACCAGATGTTCGCCATGACGGGTGAGGACGGGGCCATCGTGTACGTCGATGCTGCCCGGAGCATCAGCAAGAAAGCCATTGCGCAGGATGGCCGCTTGCTCGGTGTTCGCCTGGCTGGTGAATCACTGGCTTTAGGCTGGCTCAAGCGGGCGATGGCGGAAGATGAACTCGATGCCGGCATGATCCGCTTTGCCCTGGCGCCCAGCGCCAAGCCGCCCAAGAATATCATTGCGCGCAACATCGTCTGCAAATGCGCCGATGTCAGCGACGTCCAGATCGAACAGGCGCTGGCCGATGGCGCTGGATTGCCGCAACTGCAGGATGCCTTCAAATGCGGCACCTTCTGCGCTTCCTGCCTGCCCGAAATCAGGCGCATGATCGCCCGACAGACGACCGAACAGGCCGTTGCGTCCTGAACGGCGCCAGTGCAAACGATGGCTTACGGGCAATACATCAGGAAAATCGGTCGCGGCACGCATGGTTCCTGCAGTTTAGAGCGCGATGAGGCCCGGCGGCTTTATGCCGCGATGCTCGATGGCGGCGTTCCCGATCTCGAACTGGGCGCGATCGTTCTTGCCCTGCGCGTCAAGGGCGAGTCGCTCGCCGAGATGCTCGGCTTTCTCGATGCCGTCGACGCGCGAATCGACCATCTCGAAATGCCGCCGGGTCGGGTCCGTCCGGTAGTCTTGCCGACCTACAACGGCACCCGCAAGCAAGCCAATCTGACGCCCTTGCTGGCGCTCCTGCTTCAGCGCTACGGCGTGCCGGTGCTTGTTCATGGCCTGCTCGAAGGTTTTGGCCGGGTAACCAGCGGCCTGATATTCCGCGAACTCGGCATCGTGCCGCAGGCCTCGGCGGCCCAGGCCCGGGCCGTGCTGGAAAAGGGCGGTCTGGCTTTCCTGCCGTTGAACGCGCTGTGCCCTGGTCTTTACAATCTGCTCAACCTGCGCAACCGGATGGGCGTGCGCAACAGCGCTCATAGCGCGGTCAAACTACTCAATCCTTTTGCCGGCGATTCGCTGCTGGTCACCGCGGCGACGCACCCCGGGTTCAATGAGCTGATGCGCGAGGTTCTTCTCGAGCGTCAGCAGGCAGCCATATTGCTGCGTGCGACTGAAGGGGAACCGTTCGTCAATCCAAAGTGCCGGCCACGGCTTGAGCATATCCATGATGGTCTGGCCGATACCCTGTTCGCAGCCGAGTATGAAGGCCCGCGGGCAGCGCCCGATCTGCCTGCGGCGATCGATGCAGCAACGACCGCGCAGTGGATTCGCAGGATGCTCGACCGGCAGATTCCCCTGCCCAAGCCGATTACCGATCAACTGGCCTGCTGTCTCCATGCCAGCGGTTATGCCGAGAATCTGAACCAGGCCAAGGCGGTGGTTGCAGTCGAGGCGCATAGCCTGGCTCTGGCTTAGCCGCCGCGAAATCTGCACCAGTTCGGAAAGTGGCGCCTGATGTTGGTGCATGATTGTTGCGGTCGACGCCAAAAAATCGTCAAAAATCATGTCATTGCCTTTCTGGCACGGTGATTGCTAGTTCTGGGTCGGTACAGCGAATCAACTGCCAACGGCGGCAGTCAGATGGCAACGACGTCATGCGCTGAAATAGATTTTGCACCTGCGGGTGCGCGCAATGTTGGAGCCAAAAATGAGCAACCCCTCCGTCAAGCCCAAGCTTGTCCTGATCGGCAACGGCATGGCCGGTGTCCGCACCGTCGAAGAACTGCTGAAGATCAAGCCGGACCATTACGACATCACGATCTTCGGTGCCGAGCCGCACCCCAACTACAACCGGATTCTGCTGTCGCCGGTGTTGGCCGGTGAAATGACCATCCAGGAAATCGTCCTCAACGAACTCGACTGGTACCAACAACACAACATCACGTTGCACACCGGCAAACAGATTTCGAAGATCGACCGCGTCAAGCGCAAGGTCATCGCCGAAGATGGTACCGAGGAGGCTTATGACCGCCTGCTCATCGCCACCGGCTCGACACCGTTCATGCTGCCGATTCCCGGCAATGACCTGCCCGGCGTTATCGGCTACCGTGACATCAAGGATACCGACGAGATGATCGAGGCCGCCAAACAGCACAAGCACGCGGTGGTCATCGGCGGCGGCCTGCTCGGCCTGGAAGCGGCCAACGGCCTGAAATTGCGCGGTATGGACGTGACCGTGGTGCACCTTGGTCCCTGGCTGCTCGAGCGTCAGCTCGACGATGTGGCCGGCAAGATGTTGCAGAAATCGCTAGAAGACAAGGGCCTCAAGTTTCTGCTCGAAACCCAGACCGAGGCGCTGATCCAGGGCGAATCCGGCCGCGTCGCGGCAATTCGCTTCAAGGGCGGCATGCAGATTCCGGCCGACCTCGTGGTCATGGCCGTCGGCATCCGTCCGAACTACGCGCTGGCCGAAAAGTCCGGCATCTACTGCAACCGCGGCATCGTGGTGAACGACACCATGCAGACCTACGATCCGAAGGTCTATGCTGTTGGCGAATGCGTCAGCCACCGCGGCATCGCCTACGGGCTGGTCGCGCCGCTGTTCGAGCAGGCCAAGGTCGCCGCCAATCATCTGGCCGGTTATGGCATCGGCCGCTACACCGGCTCGGTGACCTCGACCAAGCTCAAGGTGACCGGCATCGACCTCTTTTCGGCCGGCGACTACATGGGCGGCGAAGGCACCGAGGAAATCCTGCTCAACGACCCCTACGGCGGCGTGTACAAGAAGCTGGTGATCAAGGACAGCAAGCTGGTCGGCGGCGTCATGTATGGCGATACGGCCGACGGCCCATGGTATTTCCAGCTGCTCAAGGATGGCCGCGACATCCACGATATCCGCGATCATCTGATCTTCGGTCAGTCGCTGGTCGGCGACGTCGGCCATGCCGGCAATAGCAAGGCCGCCATGATGGCCGACAGCGCCGAGGTTTGCGGCTGCAACGGCGTGAGCAAGGGGGTTATCGTCAAGGCGATCAAGGAACACGGCCTTTTCACCCTTGATGATGTCAAGAAGCACACCAAGGCGGCGTCATCCTGCGGTTCGTGTGCTGGCCTGGTCGAACAGATTCTCGCCTCGACCATCGGCGGCGCCTACACCCCGGCCGCTTCCGACAAGAAACCGGTTTGCGGCTGCACCGATCATTCGCACAAGGTCGTCCGTGATGTCATTCGCGAACAGCATCTGATCAGCAAGGAAGCGGTCTTCAGCTACATGGAGTGGAAAACGCCGAACGGTTGCGACAAGTGCCGCCCGGCGGTCAATTACTACCTGATTTCGACCTGGCCGCACGAGGCGAAGGACGATCCGCAGTCGCGCTTCGTCAATGAACGTTCGCACGCCAATATCCAGAAGGATGGCACCTATTCGGTCGTTCCGCGCATGTGGGGCGGCCTGACGACGCCGAACGAACTGCGTGCCATCGCCGATGCCGCAGAAAAATATAACGTCCCGACGGTGAAAGTTACCGGCGGTCAGCGCATCGACCTGCTTGGTATCAAGAAGGAAGACCTGCCGAAGATTTGGGCGGATCTCAACGCCGCCGGCCTTGTTTCCGGCCATGCCTACGGCAAGTCGATCCGTACCGTGAAGACCTGCGTTGGCGCCGAGCACTGCCGCTTCGGCACGAAACTGGCGATGGACATGGGGGTCAAGCTGGAAAAAATGCTGTTCGACATGTACGCGCCGCACAAGGTCAAGCTGGCCGTTTCCGGCTGCCCGCGCAACTGTTCCGAAGCCGGCATCAAGGACGTCGGCATCATCGGCGTCGATTCCGGCTACGAGATATACATCG
>Ga0209202_1001645_pt1 | contig 13309 bp, 6 predicted proteins | sample AD_UKC032_MetaG_FD_184416 | JGI IMG/M metagenome (GOLD analysis project Ga0209202, IMG submission 184416) | Active sludge microbial communities of municipal wastewater-treating anaerobic digesters from USA - AD_UKC032_MetaG (SPAdes) (version 2) | ecosystem: Engineered > Bioreactor > Anaerobic >... | reverse complement strand
CCCGACGAACGCCGCACTGTCGGCATTGGTTGGCGACTCGTGAGCGTCATTTCGTGTCTCAGTTTCTGAAGCTCTCTGTCGTACCGGACAACCTGTGCATCAGAGTGTCGGCGACTTTCGCGGACGTACCTGTTAAACCAATCGAAGGAGTTAATTGTGGAAACGTCCACTCGAAAAATGCGCGGCCCACTGGATACGTGTGCCCAGCACCAACCCAAAATGGAAAGTGCGAAACCTGTCGAGCTTGTTGGGACCGATCAGTTGCCGTTGTTTCCTACCGAGAACACTAAGTGGGGTTTTCAAATCAAGCGCGGCGAACACTGGCTGTGGGTTTGTAGCTCCAGCGGTGTTCGCTACGCCTTCGCCACTGCTGATGAAGCGCATAACGCAGCCGACATGTGCTACCCCGACCAAAGACGTGGGCAACGTCTTGGTGGGGAAATAACCATACGAATTAGGGAAATAAATCATGAGCACTAGATCACTCACTTTCGTGAAAGACGATACAAATCATGTCGTACTGAATATGTACCGCCAGTGCGACGGCTATCCTTCCGGTATTGGTACGGAACTCTATGAGTTCCTGAAGGACATCAAGATGGTCGATGGCATTAGCATCACGAAAGACAACGGCAAAGTTGCCAACGGTGCCGGCTGCCTCGCTGCGCAGATTGTTGCGCACTTCAAAGACGGCCCCGGCGGAGTGTATTTGTGCCACCCGTCGTCGAAGGACTGTGGGCAGGAATACGAGTACCACATCACTGCCGACCTTTCCGGTATCACCGTCAAGGTTGTGGAGACAGGCTGGACCGGGCACCGGGCGAAGACCTTGTACCAAGGTGACTTGGAAGGCTTCGGCAAGTTCTGCGCGAAAGACTGACATGCACCCCGACGAAGACTATGCGTATGAGACGCAGCGTCAGCGTCGCCTCGACGAGGACTGGACGAAGGCGGAAGACGAAGCTACAAAAGAGCTATCGACTTGCCAGGACCAAGAATTGAAGGAGGTAGAACATGATTGACGTTCAAAGTGTGGCCTGCACGGCTACTTTCATGATGGAAGGGGCGCTCGCCGTCGAACAAAAGCACCGGCGATACGGCATTGACGGGCGCTCGACCCATGACCTTTATACGGTCTGGGACAATGGCGGAGTGGAGCTGCATCTCGAACTGTGTCAATACGCCGAGCTGGCAGAGAAGATTTGTCAGTTCGTAATGTCCGACGAAGAGTATTCATTTCCCGGCGTATTCGATTATGAAGTTTCGGAGCCATTCGGTAGCTGGTTCGCTGAGCAGTTGTTTATGCATGGTGCTGCGCCGGCAATTCGCGATGCTACTGAACGACTGTTGCGCGACATAGCCTTTTTCTTTACGCAATGCAAAGACGAAAAAGAATTTGCTGCTGGTATCTTGTTTTGCAAATTGAAAGGGCAGTTCAATGTTTAAGCCCATGCTAGCCTGCAGCGAAAGCTGCCACCACTTCTTCGACCAGCTGAAGTTCCCTTTGCTGGCCAGCGCCAAGATCGACGGTATCCGGGCAACGGTGCGTAATGGCGTGGTTTACGCCCGAAGCAACCAGCCGTTCCCGAACGTCAATGTCCAGCGCAAGTTCAGCCACCTCGAACACGTCGATGGCGAGTTCGTGCTGGGCGATCCAACACGGCACGATTTGTGCCGGGCGACCGGTGGGGTGACCAACAGCAAGGACAAAGACGTCGACGACCTGAAGCTCTACATGTTCGATCATGTTCAGCATCAAAACGACTCGTTCATCGACCGACGGAATCGCTTGTTCTCCGATGCGTTACGTACCGAGGACGCGATCATTCACGAACAACGTACCGTGCTGACGCTCGATGATCTGTTGACCTTCGAACAGGAATGCCTCGACATAGGGTACGAGGGCGTGATTGTGCGCAGCCCGAACGCCGCATACAAGAACGGCCGCAGCACCGCGAAGGAACAGGCACTGCTCAAGCTCAAGCGTTTTACCGACGCTGAATTCCCGGTCGTCGGTTTTGAAGAAAGGATGCACAATGGCAACGAAGCCACGACGTCTGCCCTCGGGCGGACAAAACGCTCTTCCGCTGCTGCCGGTAAATCAGGGCGTGGCGACCTTGGCGCACTCATTTGCCAAGGCGAGGGGTTTACCTTCAATGTCGGCACTGGTTTCAGCGATTCAGAGAGGGCCGAAATCTGGAACAACAAGGCTCTTTATGAAGGGCGGCTTGCCAAAGTGAAGTTCTTCGCCATCGGTATGAAGGACAAACCGCGGCACCCGGTGTTTCTCTCTTGGCGCGATCGGATCGACACATGATCACACTTTCTGATATCAACCGGATGCACCACAGGTACATGTCCGAAACTGGGCGCGCGCCCACGCGGATATACCTCGGTCACGAGGAACACCGCGAAATGTGCCGTATCGGTGAAATCTATATCTACGGGTCGATTCTTGAGGATCGTGGTTTTACCCAAAAGATTATGGGTATGCTGGTGTTCGAAGTCGCTGCAGATCGCCACCTGTTCGTGTGCTGACATGACCGAACGCAAAAAAGCAGAGAGTAGCCGGTACCCGTGTCAAATTGACTCGTGAGGTCTGCGCCAAACCATACTTTAGAGGGCGTCAGAGCGGCAATATTTGCCAGCGGGTGCCCTTTCTTTTGTTCGATCCCAACTCGAGGAGCCAGAGAACCCTGAAAAGACAAGCACCTTCGGGTGCTTTTCTTTTTCTGACTGTCTCTGTCAGTCGAATATAACTGGCAGTGGCAAATATAATTTGCAAACGGAAGTGCCGTACCTTTCCTTCCGACTGGAACTGGGCCATTGTTTTTCATTGCAATGGTATATTCGGCGGCGCTAATTCTGTTCCACTTGTTCCCTATCTCGACCGCCTCGAAACCTTACACGAAACTTACAACAGCAAACGCTTATATAGGTTCGCAAAAAAGGCCCGACACGGATACGGAACAGATGACACGCTAAGTGCTTGTTTTATATACTCTTTATTATTTATAGAAGAAGAAGAAATATATTCATCTAAAAAATAAAAAGAGAGATAAGAAGAGAATATAAAATGCTGCCGCCCAACTGAAAATTAGAGAACCTTACACGAAACTTACAACCCACGTGTCATACAGCGCACTGTATGACATGTGAGATATCAGTTCGTCATAGCGTCGATCGCATTGCCGTTGTGCAAGCCACGGGCAATGTTCCCGAGTCGCTCCGCTGTGGGGCCTAGCAGCGCCTCCACAGGGCTGCCGCCCCGGTCCATGGCGCCTTCGATGTCTGCTGCAAACTGTCCTCGTCCGAGGTGCCCGGCGCGCTCTGCAAGATGTTGCGCCTCGTCCAGCGCGCTGGTCGCCTGATACCCTTCCGTGCCTGTCAGCGTGTTGCGCAGACCGTCTGCCGCCATCATCCATGGCATGGCTATCGCCATCGGTGCAATCGGGAAGGCGTTGCCCTTGAACAGCTCGGTCATCCCCCGGCCCAGTACGTATTTGGCGTGGGCGAAGGTGAACCGTTTCATCTGCGAGATCATCGCGAAGCGCGGGTCGTTCATCCACATCGGGTTGCTGCCGGCGTCCGGGTGCGCCATCGCCTCTTCCACGTACTGCACGACGGCGCTTTCGATCTTGTCGTTGAGGATCAGCTCGCCGGCAGCGTTGAATTTGACGTCGGTGTGCTTCAGTCCTAGTTCGTCCAAGAACCGCTTGCTCCGCAGGGTACCGTCTTTGTCGACGCCGCCCATCCCCTTGGCGACGTTCTCCGAGTGCTCGCGGAGAAACTCGACCGCGTGCTTGGTCGCCTCGACGTGCATCGAACGGTTCCATTGGTCCATAAAGTTGTACTTGAAGAAGGTCTCGTTCAGCTTTCCGACGGTGCCGTTGATCTCCATGCCGTTCATCAGGTTCGCCATCACGTTGGTGACGATGCGGGTCGGCGCCGAGCCGACTTGATTCGCCAGTGTCTCCCAGTAGTCCTTGGAGTAGTTGCCCCTGAACTTGTCGAACGATTTCGGCATCTCCGACACCCCGCGCCACAGCGCGTCAATCGAACCGTGCATGCTGTTCTTGCGCATGGCCATGTTCATAGGATCGAGCATCTGCGAGAAGACGGCCATCGGCAGGATGGTGACGTTGTTGGCGAAAAGCATGGTGCCCATCAGCTTCTTCATGGCCGGCGACATAGTCCCTTCTCCGAGGCGACCTTCCATGGCCTTCGTGTAGTCCTCGACCAGCTTGCGCCCCTCGGGCGTGGAGTTGGCCCCGCCGGCCTCGAGTAGCGCGTCGAGCTTGCCGCGCATAGTCTTGCCGTCGCTGAATGCCCGGGTCTGCTCCGCCAGATAGACGGCGCGCTCGATGTAGCGCGTGATTCGTGCTTCCGGCGAACGCTCGAGCCACTTGTCCTTGACGTCGTCGTGACCCTTGAACAGCTCTATGTCATTGTCGTAGAAGTAGCCTCTGTCAGCGATCTGGCTGGCGATCTTCCGGACCGCGCCCTTGTCTGTCAGGCCGCCGTACAACTGCAGATCAGTGATGAATTCTTCCATCCGGTCGCCGACCTTCTCGCCATTGAACGACACCAGCTTCTTGTAGAGACCGAGGATGTCCTTGTCGGAGACGCCAGCCTTCTTCATGTAGCCCTCGAGTTGCCCCCGGAAGGCACGGTACGCTGTCGAAGACAGGAAGGCCAGCTTTCCGGCGTCGTCCATGCCCTCCACCAGCGCGTCGGCCTTTGCCAACCACTTGTTGATGTTGCGGTTGTACTCGTTGCGGTAGCCGCCCTTGCCGCTCTGACCGGCGTAGAGGTTCAGGATCTCGTTGTACTCCGGCACGTCGAGCTTGCGAATACGGGTGTCGCTGTGCTGGAGAACCTTCTCGAACATCTCGACGAAAGGCTTCAGGTGGGTCGCAGCGCTGTTCATCAGGTTGTCGCCGTTCTTCTCCCCGAGGCCCTGCCGCACCGCCGTGGCATTCTCCATGTCACGGGCGAAGGAGCCGTCCTTCACGTAGTTGAAGAAGTTCGTCGCCCGTTCGCCAGTCGTGGTCGTCTCGATACCGAGCTTGCTGGCGATCTTGGCGATGAACGCTTTGATCTTCTCCCACCGGGTCTTCGTGGCGGCGCCGAGCGGCATCCTCTCGCCGGCCATGAACTTCTGGAAGGCAAACGCTGCCCGCTCCTTCTTGTCCGTCAGCTGGCTGGCTACGCCGCCGTCGTCGAGGTACTGCGTCCGCAGCCACGCCTGCATTTCCTTGCTGCTGGTGTGAGCGTAGATTTCGTCGAGCACCTTCTTGCCGTGCGGACCCATGTCACCTAGCAGCTTCTCGATGCCGTGCCACACCTCGTGGTGCAGCGTGCCGAGTTTGTCGGATGCCTCTTGCGACACGAGAATCTTGTTCAGCTCCTCGATGAACCCGCCGGAGATGTCCTTGCCCATCGTCTCTGGCATTTCAAGATCGAAGGCGTCCTTCACCAGCCGGGTCATCTCCTTCTTCAGGAATTCCTTGGTCTCGGCGGGAGACGTGCTTTTCTCCCCAGTGCGCTGCTTGCTGAATGCTGCGTCGCCCGGGCCGCCTTCCGGCGCCACTTCCTCGAATACCCCGGTGCGCTGATTGAGACGGATACCCGCACGGTCGCGCTGCTGCTTGGCCCATGCCGCCATCGGGCGCATACCGAACTCGCCATCAGAGCCAAGAACGTTGTAAGCCTGTCGGGCCAGTGTGCCTTCGGTAGTCCGAAAGCGCGGCAAGGCCAGCGCGAAGTCACGCAGCTGCTCGTCGCTTAGCTTGCCAACCAGTTCGATGGTCTCGCGTCCGGTCTTCGGCGGCGTAGCGGCGAACTCGTCGGCCTTGGCGAAGGCGTCGAACTCCTCCGTTGCGGGTGCGACCTTCTCGGGCACCGGTTTTTCGATGCTGGCCTCGGCGCGTTTGAGGGTTTCCAGCCCCTCCTTCTCCTTGGCTTGGTCCCGAAGTTGTTGTGCCACGGCCTTCTTGGCGGCTTCCACGTCCTCGATACGCTTCGCCTCTGCGGCGGCAAGCAGATTCGCCTTGTTGGTCACGACGTCCTTGGACTCGATCTTGGCCGCGCGCTTGACAGCGGCGGGGATGCGCGGAGCTTCGTACGGGGTGCTCGGCGAGTTGAGCGGGGCTTCTTTGCTGACCTCCCCTTCTACTGCTTCCGGTAGAAGCTTCGCGTTTTTACGCATTGCCTTGTCCGCCCTGACCACGCCGCGTTCGCTCAGCTCGGTCTTACGCTCTGCCATATCCGCCACGTGCGAAGGCATTCCGCGCGTTACAGACACGGCCGGCGAAGTGGTGTTGTTACGCACCGCCTCGGCTTGCTCTGCCATCTCTTTGATTCGTGCCTCAAGTTCTTTGGCTTTTCTTTCAGCCCGTTCCCGCAATGTCCCCTGCACCCGTGGAATAGCGCGTTCGCCCTCTTTCGTCGGGGCACTCGCTTCGAGGAGTTCCCGTACCAGCTGCAAACGCTTCGGCAGCGACGCCGTGCTCTCTTCGTTCGTGTCCCCCGAAGTATGAATGATATCTGCGGTGTCGAGGAACAGCTGGTTCGCGCTTCTATCGAACAATGGGGCGTCGCCTTTGCTTGCTTCCCCGAACTCACGCAGCAGGCTGCCCAGACGGAAGTTGTCGATCTCAGAGACGGAGTAGGCGAGCGCTTTGTCCGCTTGCTCGCGGCCGATCCTTGTGCCAGCTTCTACTCGTGCGGGCACCTCGCTCATTTTTCCTTTGGCATTGCGCACGTGAGTGCGTGCTCCGCCCTCAGTCGGCACCTCGATCGTGTTGCCAGAGGCATCCATCCGTTTGTCGAACCCGCTCAACGCATTCACCTCGGTATAGCGCTCTGGCTGCCCTTTGGCGAACTCGGTATTCTTGAGACCCTTGGTCACGGCGTCTGCACGGGTCTTGTCGCCGAGTGGGGTGTTGTCGTCATCCCGTGCGGCACCGCGTGCGGTCCGCGCTTTCGATTCGTTCTCCACTTCCTCGGCTGCTTTCAGCAGGTTCAGGGCTTCGCGCAACTTGGCATCGCGCAAGTCACGCTCGAACATTACCGGCTCACCGCGCTCCGCTTTGTACCGGTCAGTCGAGATGTGCCACTTGATGGCCCCAAAGGTAATGTTCTCCTTGCCTTTCGAGCCGTCATCAGCCGTGAACTCTCGGGTGAAGAGCACGAGGTTATCGAACCGCGTCTGCGCCATGTCCATCAGCGGGCCGTCGAAGCCCATGGCCTTCAGCTCCTCGAGTGCCTCGTACAGGAAGTGCCCGGCAGTCTCCTCCGGGATGTCGCCTTTGTACAGCGCCTCGAATGGGTCTATGCCGTTGCGCTCGATCATTCGCGCCAGCAGCGCCCGCACGTCGACCGTCTTCTGCACACCGTCGAACGTCAGGCCACGATACGCCGTGCCGCGTTCGTTCCCTGCCTCACGGGACTTGGCATCACGCCGGCCCTCGACGTCGCGGCTGGTCTGGCTGACCTTCTTCAGGACAGAGTCGAGATCGCCTTGCGAGAACACGCCCGGGGCTTTCGGGGTCTGTGGGGCATCCTTGCCGTCAACCTTGAGCATCAGCTTCGTGGCGCTTTGCTCGGTGCGCAGCGTGCGCCCAGTCTCGACGTCGACGCCCTGAATATCCATCAGGTCACCAAGGGTGAAGAAATTGCGCACCGAGGCCGTCTTGACGTGCTCGCCAAGCTCCTGCAGGACACGCCCGGTCGGATCGCGGAAGACGACAAGCGACGGGTCGAAGTGTTCGCCGAAGACGTTCTTGGCATCTTCGCTGGAGAACACGCGACCGGTCGCGTCCTTGGTGCCGAGTGGGTCAGTCGCGTGCATGCCGTCGCCGGTCATCAGCGCAGCAACCACGGTATGGAAGGCGGTCAGGATTTCCTTGGCGAAGCTTGCCTCGGAGGCCTTGTCGCCTGCCCCGGTAATGTCGCCGGCTTGGTGATGCTTCATGGCGTTCGTCACCAGTTTGGCGACGTCGACCTCGATGATCTTGCCTTTGGCAGTAGTCACTGGCAACAGGCTGTTCCTGTAGACCTTCTTGTCGAACACGCCGCCGTCACGCACGCCCTCGCGCTCGGCGTACGCTGCTGCAGTCTCGCCTTCCTTGACGGAGTACGCTGCCTGCAGTTGCTCGGCGGAGTACGACAGGTTGGAGGCGTCGTGTTGCTCCATGCGGTAGTAGCGGTAGTTCCGGTTCATGCTCTCGGCGAAGAAGTGACCGGCGGCGGGGAACTTCTCGATACCGCCCTTCGCTTCTTGCTGCGCCAACAGGCGCGCGGCCAACTCGGCGCGGTTGCCGATCCACTTGCGATCTTCTTCAGTCAGCTTCTCGTTCTTCAGGCGCTTCTGGTCTTCGGCGAGCAGGGCCTTCATGGCATCGTCGAGATACGCATAGTCGGACTTCTTGCCCTCAGTGCGCGCCATCTCTTCGGCCCACGCCAGCGGGCGGACACCGTGGGCGCGCGTGACGCGGTGCCCGTATTTGGCGTGCGCCGCCTCGATGGCATCGTTGTACTGGCTGCCCGGGATGTCGCCCTTGGCGTGGTCGCCAGACGGGTGGCGGGACAGTGGCGCACCTATGGCGCCGGCTTTGTGCCCACCGGCTTCGAAGGCGTTGGTACCGAACCAGATCGGCGCTGCACGGTCTTCGCCGCCCTGCACGCCGCGCTCGGCGTTTCGTGCGGCTTCGACTTCCTCGGCTTCCGACTTGTCCTTGCCCGGACGGCTCTCGTCGCCGGCCTCTTCTGCCGTCGCCCGGCGGGCTTCCACGTCATCGAGGTCTTCAGCGGCGTGGTTTGCCTCCGTCGCATGACCCGCCTTACGGCGTTCCGGCTTCGTCAGACGGTCTTCATGCCCGGCATACTTCGAGATGGCTTCCACCAGCGCGTCGAACTTCTTGGCGTCGACCAAGCCGTCGCCCACCCACTTGCTCTTCAGTCCTTCAAGGCCGCCGGCCATCAGCTCGTCTTCGGCGTCGCTGGCCTTCTCCATCAGCTGGAAGCGCAGCTCCGGGTCATCTGTCTTGGCGGCGCGCTGTCGCATGCCCGCAATCGCCTTTTCATAGCTCTCGCGGTTGGCGTCGGTGTCGCGCACCATTTCGACGTCTTTGACCAGTTCGTCAAGGCTGGCTTCCTTGTTCTTCAGCAGGCTAGAGCGGATATCGGCGCCGATGGTGTGCATGCTGGAGATAGAGTCGCGCATGCCGGCCACGCGCTCGGCGCGTTTGCTGTCCATGCCGAACTCGTGGTCGCCGGCCTTGATGATGTTGTCGATAGCGGCCTTGCCGGCATCGCCGAAGCTCCCGACGATGTTGGTCGCCATGCGAATGGCGGCCTTCGTGTCGTAGCCCTTCTTGCCGGCTGCTACGTTAGCCATGAAGTCAATCATGCCATCGATCTCGCGCCGCGCTCCGCCTTCGCGAGTGAGTAGTTCGCGTCCGACCTCAGACGAATTGAACATCTCCGTGATGTACTCGTCGACACGGTTGCGGAACGACTCCGAGGTGCGGGCCTCCAAGTCCTTGACCCATTGGTCTTCAGCGGCCTTGGTCTTCTGGCGGCTGAACTGCGTCGGGAGCGCCGTGTCCTGTGCTTCCTGCCCGGCCTTCAGGCGTTCGTCGAACTTCAGGACGTGCGCCATATCCTCGGCGGTCTGGTGCGCTTTCGAGGCCAGCTTGAACTGCGCGTACATCCGGGCGATCTCTTGGTCCGTCAGTTGCTCGCCCGCCTTCGTGCGCTCGGCCAGCGAGCGTACTTCGGCAGCGCTCTGTCCTTCCATCGGTACGCTGTCGAGAAGCTCGAGTACGGCCTTGGAATACTTGGCTTGCGCTTCCGGGCGGTTCATCATTGCCTTGATCTGCCCGAGCTTCGTCGGGGTCATCTTTTCGCCTTCGTGCAGCCACTTCGCCGGGTCGGACATGATCTCGGCGACCTTGGTCAGGCCGTCGAGTTTGTTCTTGGCCTTCCCGAGGAAGTCCTTCACCGGCCCACCGATCGCGGCGATGGCGGGGTCGTCGACGAAATCCTTGACGGCCGCTGCGCCCTCGGCCTTCGCCTGCGCCCCGGCGGTGACAGCGTTGGCGTACAGGTCGGTGGCGACATCCTCAACACTCGGCCCCATACCAATGTCGGCGTCTGCGCGATACCCGTCGATATCGCGTTTGGTGTCGTTGTAGAAGTTGCGCACTACGTCTGCCACCGCAGAACCAAGATTGTCGACGTGCGGCGCCAGTGCAGCAGCGGCATCGGCGGTCATCTGTCCGGTAGCTGCGACCGCCTTCAGCGCGTCCTGCGCCTGTGCCGGCAACGAGTCGTACGCCTTGCCGCCGAGTTCCCGGGCGACCTGTACGATCTGCTCCGCTCCTCCGAGGGCCGCGCTGCCAGCGCGCTGCGCCCCGGCGTTTGCAGTGTCCAGCATTTCCACGCCGGCCGCGTGTCCGATGGAAGTCGGGCCAGCACCGATGAAGCCGGCAGCCGCCGCCTCGCCCGTTTGCTCTGGGTTGAAGCGGTAATTCGGGTCATACTGCATCTGGTGGGCCTGACCGATGACGTCTTCCGCTGCTTCGCCGAAGCCGCTCAAGCCGGCCGTCTTGGTGGCGCCGGCCCCGATACGACCGATCGACTGCGCCACGCCCCCGGTGACAGGCGCACGCACAAACGAGCGTTCGACCATGTGCGCCGGAGCAATGGCGTTGGCCATGGCTTGCATACCCCCGACCGCGTTCGCCCGCAGCGCCCGCTCGCCCACGCCCATGTGGGCAGCAGCCGGGTCGTCGCGCAACTGCGCCGCCACGTCGCCGGCCATGACCGGGTGGAAAGCCGCTGCGGCGCCGGTTGTGCCGGCGGTAGCTGCCCGGGCGGCTAGGGCGTCGCCCGTCACTCCCGCGCGCATGCCGGAGACCAAACCCGCCCCTCGCCCGACCACGCCGCCGGCCACGCCAAGGGCGAGGTACGGCACGGCCTGCCCGACGACACCGGCGGCATAGTCCAGCCCGTCGTTCAGGTAGTCGCCGCCTTCCATGACCTGACGCACCGTACGGACGCGCGGGGCCTGCTGTTCAGCCAGAGCAGCATTCTCGACGGCGCTTTGGTTCATCGCCTGCGCGGCTTGATCGGCACCGACTAGCTCTGCAAGCTGTCCGCCGTAGCTTTGTATTGCCGACTTCGCACCGGTCAGTGCGCTGCGGAAACCGCGTGCGACCTGTGAACCGCCATAGGCATATGCGGGCGCAGCAGGCGGGGCGGCCGGTACCGTCGCCGGTCCTTCTCCCGCGTACGGGTCCGTCAGCATCCACGAAGGGGCGTACGAGAGGCTACCGCTGAGTCCTGCCATGGTTATTTTCCTTGGGTGAAGTGCCGGGTATAGCGGTCAGTCGGGGTGCCAGAGAGCGAAGTGGTGAAGTCCAATGCACCGATCGGGCCATCTTCAAAATTGAAGTCCTTCAGCTGTGCGCGTACGGCCTTCTTCTGCTTCGCAGACAACCCCGGGAAGTAAACCATGTCGCCCTCGATCACGCCCGCGTAATCCATGAGGTCGAGAGAGTCGCCCTTGTCGGCGTACCCCGGCAGGGAACCAGCAGAGTCCTTGAAGCGGCGCTTGACGTCGTACAGCCCAGCGAGCATGTCGAGATCAGTCGCCCCGAGGTCGCCCGCCCCTTTCGGCTTGCCCGTATTGCGGTTGAACCAGCGGTTGTGTTCCGGCGTACCTCGCGTCTTCTTCTCCATCTCCGCGACAGTGGCGTCGGCGTGAGTCAGGAAGTTGGCGGCGACCTCGGTGTTCGGGGTCGGGTTCCCCTTGGCGTCTTTGGTCACGAAGCGAGCTGCGAGACGCTTGATCAGGGCCTCTTCACGTTTCATCGCGCCTTCGCCGGCCTTCTCTTCGTTCTCGAACCGCTTCTGTTCGAGGTCGCGCTGCGCGGTCGCCCGTCGGATCGACAGGTCTTCCTTGCGGATACCGATGTCGGCGGCCTTCCAGCCGGCCTCGTTCTCGGCCTTCGCGCGTTCGACGGCCAGTTGCTCGTTCTGCTGTTTCACGAGTTGGGCGCGGATGCCGCGCGCGACGTCCGCCGGGTTGTTCGACGCCATGTCGCTCTTGATGGCTTCGCCTTCGAAGTACGCCTTCTGGCGTGCCAAGTCCTTGGTCATGCGTTCGGCCTCTGCAGCGCGCTTGGTCTCGGCGTCCGCCGCCGAGTCATCGAGGCCGGCGGTCACTACGAGCTGCCCACGTGCATCGCGCCCAGTATTCACGTCGCCGTTGGCAGTGCGGATCGTGCGGCGATCCGCCGTGCCTTTCATAGCGGCGTCCGTGGCGGCAGTGCTCGGCGCAGCAGGGCCGGCAGCGGCTGCTGATTTTGCTACCGCTGCGGCGACCTCTTTGTCGAAATCACGCGGCGCGGCGGTGACGCCGCCTGCGAGGTTTTCTGCCATGCGCTTGTCGCGCATGTCCTCTTGCGCGTCGGTAGACAGTGACGGCTGCGACGGGCGGGAGATCAATCCCGTTTTTTCAAGCAAGCTACCAATGACGCGGTTGGTAGCGCGGGCACCCCGTTGTATCTCGCCTTCTTGATAACCCGGCTGAGCCTGTTGGAAGTCACGAGATTTACGGACTAGATCGTCTGCGCTTTCCCAGTAATTCGGGGCACCGCCAAGTTTTTCATTGGCCCAATTCAAGCCGCGTCGCACATGTCCCATGCCTGTGTCAACGCCTGCGGCTCCTGCTATGCCGCCTGCCACTCCACCTGCAATACCGCCCGTGAGCGTGCCCGCTACTGGTACCGCAGAACCGATAGCGGCGCCACCGGTGCCACCTATGATCGCGCCGGCTGTCCCACCGACGACCACGCCGGCGTCACGCAACAGTATCTGTGCTTTTTCCACAGGGGTCAGCCCTGTGTTATTACCCGCTCCAAAGCCGTACCCGTCGTCTGAGTTGAAGGCGTCGAAGTGATCGCCCGTTTGCAGCGCAGCACCCGCCGCCGTGCCGTACCGTCCAACGCGCGTGTTTGCTGCGTTTTCAGCCCCCGCCGCGGCGTTCTTTGCCAGTCCCGTTACCCCCTGCTCCGCGAACTGTTTTCCTGCCGCGTACGCCCGCTGCGTGGGCGTCGGCGCGGGCGGCGTAGGCGTGGGCGTCAACCTCGCTTTTACGGAATTCCCGGCGTCTACCAGTGTCTGCTGCAGGCGCTGCATGCGCGACTGCGCAGGGGCAGGGTCAGGGGCCGCAGTCGGCTGCACGAGGTTGTCTGGTGCCATCTGTGCAGGGGCAGGGGCAGGGGCAGGGGCAGGG
>Ga0209202_1001642_pt1 | contig 13341 bp, 16 predicted proteins | sample AD_UKC032_MetaG_FD_184416 | JGI IMG/M metagenome (GOLD analysis project Ga0209202, IMG submission 184416) | Active sludge microbial communities of municipal wastewater-treating anaerobic digesters from USA - AD_UKC032_MetaG (SPAdes) (version 2) | ecosystem: Engineered > Bioreactor > Anaerobic >... | reverse complement strand
TTACCGCACCATTTGAAGAAATAGCGTCAAATAATTTTTTGTTTTCCGGTGGATAAATCACGTCCAGACCACTGCCCAGGACGGCTATCGTGCGTCCCTTTGCAGCGAGTGCGCCGCGATGCGCGCAGGAATCAATTCCCCGCGCCATGCCACTGACAATCGTAATACCCCTGAGCGCGAGTTCCCGGCTGATTCTGTCTGTTGTGTATCTGCCATAAGTGCTGGCATTTCTCGAACCCACGATGGCGAGAGGGACATCCTCGTTATCCAAACGACCCAAAACGTAAAAAAAGGCAGGCCGATCATAAATATTGAGAAGATTGTGCGGGTAAAGCTCGTCAAGACAGGTAACGACGCTACTTCCCATTTTATCAAGCGCATCCATTTGACGAAGAATTTTATCCCAATCTTTAAAGGAAACAATGGCTGCCGCGCTTTTTTTACTTATGCCGGGGATAGCTGAAAGATTGTGAACAGTTGTCGAAAAAACACCGGCCAGTGAGCCGAAATGATCCAGTAGCGGTTGAAATGAAGCGTTACCGATTCCATCAATGGACTTTAAGGCAATCCAGTATTTTAAATTTTCATAATTCATAAGGTAATTTTCGATGGGGCATCTATATTTCGCACCCCGTTATTACTCACAGGTGTTTTAAAAAAATTGGAGCGCAAGTTACATCTTCTTTGTGATCTCTGTCAAGTGTTTTAAAATTATTGCGTAAAATTCATCTTTGAGCTAGTAAGCCTTAAATAATTTTTAAGAGGCAACTATGTTTAAAAAATTAATTTATTTTATTGCGATGTTTATGGTTGTGAGTTTTTGTTCAATCGACGCATATGCGCAGTCTGGTTCAACTCATAAAATAAAAAAACAACCCTCTTCCATTATGGTCAGTTCGACAAATAATAACCAAGAAGAACAGCGTCCTGTTCTTACTGTTACGCCGAGGGAAATTGATCTGGGCGCCATTAAACCAGGTGAAATTGCATTTGGAGAGTATGGTTTAAAGAATCTAGCACCGGGAGAACTGAAATGGTCAATATCATGTCCGGATGACTGGGAGAGTGTCGCCGACAAAACTCTTAAAGGTACGGCGTCACAAGAACCGACTTACTTGCGTTTGGAATTGGCGACCATAGAAAATAGTGGAAATGTTACAGGGGAAAAAGCAAGAATTGCCACCTATCGGACCAGCATGAAAATGGAAGCCGCGGGTAAAGAGCTTGTCTGCCAAAAAAACTTAAGAGCCGGCCAATACCGAGAGGGAATCTTGATGACGTCAACCGGCGGTCAAAGAACTGTTTTTTTGGATTTCCGAATTCATGCGTTGCAGGAGATTCCCTCCATCAGCTTAAATCCACAGCGTCTGGATTTGGGCGTGCAGCTACCGGGTAAAATCATATCAAAAAGAATAGAGCTGACCAATAGAGGTAGAGAAATGTTGAAATGGTCAGTGGTTTCATCAGAAGCCAAGTCCAATGAATTAATGAAAGAACTACAAAAAGAAAGATACTTCTCATTTCAAAACGAAGAACCGCAGGAACCGGGCAAATACGTTACTCCCGAACATCTGAAAGATGCCATGGAATTGATGGGAAAATGGACGGTGAAAAACGGTTACCCCGTAAGCAAAGGCGCCGCGAGCGCGATCAAATTTCGGTTTAACGGCACCGGCCTCAGTATCTTCTTACAGTCTCATACAGAAGACGGCAGTTGTTCCATCTATCTTGATGAAGTCAGGCTGGATCTGCCGGACGTCTTGTCCGGAGAATGGGACAAGAAGGAATTGCTGATTGCCGAGGGACTGACAGACGGTCCGCATACCGTCACCGTTGTCGTCAAAGAGGGCAGTTTGGAGCTGGAGGGCGTGAAGGTATTCGGTAAGGCGATTACCCGGGGACCCAAGGGTTGGATCACCGTCTATCCCGTTTCAGGCACAACGATGCGTGAAACGGATTATATCAATGTTAAAGTAGATACGTCCTATTTTGTCCCCGGTTATTACGGCGATCAGATTTTCTTTAAATCAAATGTTGGAGAAGCCGTTGCGGAAGTATTTGTAGATGTACTTCCCGATGCCGGGAGCAAAGTCATTGACGTTTATTTATATTCAAAAGACCATGACTATCTTTTGACCATGGATCCCCAGGCGGAATCCAGAAGATTGATTCAGAATGGTTATATAAAAGAGGGCATCGCCTTTCGTCTTTTCGCGCCGCAAACTCCCGGGACAATGAGTTTTTACCGTTGGTATAATCCTCGCCTCAAAGATCATTTTTACCATTATGACCGAACCGGCGGCGGGAAAAAACTAGACGGTTATGTTTACGAAGGCATCATTGGTAATATTGCGACATCCCGCATGACCAATACCCGGGAATTGTATCGTTGGTTTAACCCCTCAACAAAAAAACATTATTATTCGACAAATCCTAAAGGAGCGACCGGAAAAAGAAGAGGCTACCGTTTTGAAGGCATCGCAGGTTATGTCAGGTAAAAATAAAGTCTCTGAGCATTAGATCTTGACAAAAAAAGGAAGAGGGGATATTAGGCTACTTCTTTTTTGGTGCAGGATTAAAATGCGCCTGTAGCTCAGCTGGATAGAGCAACGGACTTCTAATCCGTGGGCCGAGAGTTCGAATCCCTCCAGGCGCACCAAGGCGATAATGGTGGGTGTAGCTCAATTGGTCAGAGTGCCGGGTTGTGGCCCCGGAGGCTGAGGGTTCAAGTCCCTTCACTCACCCCATTTTGGATTTGAAACTACGCGTCCGTAGCTCAGCTGGATAGAGTCGCAGACTTCGAATCTGTTGGTCGTAGGTTCGAATCCTACCGGGCGCGCCAAGAAATATTAAATAGGGGCCCTTAGCTCAGCTGGTAGAGCAACTGACTCTTAATCAGTAGGTTGTCGGTTCGACCCCGACAGGGCTCACCAAAACATAAAGCAATTCGAGTAGTTAGCGAGTTGCTTTTTTCTTGCCGTTCTTTTGTGTTCTATATGTAGCCACCATGTAGCCACGCCGGACATAAAAAAGGCGGATGCTCAGGACGTAGCAAGTATGGTCATTTATGCTGAGGCACGGCTGGGGGAACTGCTGAGAGATACGCCGCGCATTTATGTTGGTTCACCAAAGACAACCGACAATGCACAAAGAAGGTCACTTCCCCCAGGCATATCAAAACAGTTTTCACATCAAGATGCAAATTTGCATCTTGATCTCTGGCTAAATGTTAAATGTTGTAAAGTAGCCCAGCAGGCCTTTTCTAAGTCGGCAAATTTGCCTACTTACTCCAGTGTCGCCTGCTTAAAAGTTCTTCAAGGGGAACTTTTAAAAAAGGTGGTGAAATATCTTTGCTGCTTCCAGCTGTGAAATGGTATGGCCTCTGCAAATTTGCAGACCCTCTATTCTTCCGGGTGTTCATCCAAGAAAGCCGCAATCTTGCCGTCACGCTTGATTGTGGCCGGTGATACGCCGTGTTCTTTAGCTAGGCGGTCGGCAGCGTTCGGGGTATCATTTTGACACCCCGATTTCTGATCGCCATGCCCGCCGTGGTTTTTCTTTGCCCTGTTATATCTACGGCCTCGCAACAAACTCATTTGATCTGACGTTCTTTATCCGCCGCCGTAATGCTTGCGGTTCATAGCCCATTTTGTCCGACACATAATCAAAAAAGATATTTTGAGGATCGAATAGAAAATCCTCAGCGGCAATGCTAGAAAATTTGTTGGCGTGAAGATACTCAGTGACCGATATAAAAAGTATGTGCAGCCATAGACCATATACGCCGCTTTTCGCGTGAGGATCGTCCAGGTTGTAATCAAAATCTGTCTCAATGAGACTCACCATAGTTTTACGGCAACATCAATATTGCTTTTATTCCAGGATCACACCGTTCATTAACAGTGCAGTTCCACTTTGCCGGGGTTTGATATTTCCTCTCGATCCGCCGGGCCATTGCCTTAATGTTAATTTTATCAATCGGTGTTTCGATCATGGGTAAAACACTTTTCACGTTGACCGCCGCTGCCGTTGCCCATATCTCGCCCATAAAAAAGACCGCCGAAAAGTATTTTAAAATGACCGGGAGCGAAGGGTCACCCCCGGCCATTGCCGCTTCACGGGCGGAAACCCGCTGCGGCTGCCAGTGTTGTTTTGATGGATGCATGGACACTTGCTGGCTTGTCCAGGCTCGTTTTGCGGTAAAGAAACTAAACCCCCAGGCACGCGCCACACCTGTTAAAACTACGACGTTGCAATCTTCAAGAACTTCAGCGCTTCATAATTGGAAATTCCGCCTGCAATTCTTTTTGTCACATAAAAAATCACAAAACCCTTAACCGTGAAGGGATCACGCAGCAACCGCACGCCGGAAACATGGTCAACGATGGTATAGGCCCGCTTGAAGTCACCAAAAGCGATAGGGTAGGTATCCGCTCCGATGTCCGGCATATTGTCATCAATGGCAATCGGTTTTCCTAAAAGCGTATCAGCCGCGTTTTCTAACAGGCCCGGTCTCCACAAATAGTTTCCGTCTCCGTCCTTAAACTTGCGGATCACGGAAAAGGTTGTGTCATTCATCAGCCAGGTGCCATTCTGCCGGTAAACAGGCTTTAAGGCGTGCTGAAGGTCAACCAGTTTGTCGGCATTGTTCAAAAGCGTTGCACTGCCGCCCGCAATGTAACCGGTTTTCCCGTATTCCCATGACGCATTGGCAACCATCAAAGCGCTGTCAATGATTCCCTTCACCCTGGAAACACCATTGCCCGTAATAAACCCGGTGCCTTCAGTCGTGACAAAAACATCGTTAATCTCTTCCAGCAACCAGGCTTCGACGTCAAAGTCGCTCATATCAAGCAATTTCTGCGTTGTGCTGGGCATTGCGTAAATTTCGCACATCGGCGGGGAAAACAAGGTAAGCTCCGGCGTGTCCGTCTCCGGGCGGGACGCTTTTTCAGCAACCCATCCGCCAGTGGCACCGCCCTTGCTCAATGGCTTTGTATATTCACCCTTGCTTTTGACGATTCTTGCCAGCCGACGCATGGCAACCGACGCAAGCGCCAGCCGCTCGATGTTTTTATCAATCTCAACCGGGACCAAATAACCGCCGTCCGGATCACTGAGCGTTGACAAATTTGCCTGCACTTCAAGTTTTCTGAGGCCTTCTGGATCGGTGCCTTTACGCGCCCACGCATTGAAGGCTTTCGCGTGATCTTTTGCCGCTGCTGTCATAGCCTCGCCGTCCGACGATCCGCCGCCGGGAAATTCCCGTCTTGCAAGAATTTTCTCGATGTCATTTAAGCGCTCGCTATAATCGGCCTTGAACTTTAAAACTGCATTTCCTATCTCTTCAATCACTGCACTTGTTTCACTCATAATAAAAACTCCTTATTTTTAATTTATTTTTTACTTCTTAACTCTGCCGATCCTGTTGTCAGCATCACGCCGATCAAGAATCTTTTTGTCATACCATCCGGCAATCCGCCCCCCTGCGTCCGCAAGGCATAGGCTTATTTGCCCCCTGGCATGGCCTCCACTGCAAACATCCGCAAGCAGTGGCATGGCTATATTCAACCGGTCTCCCGGTTAATCTTCATAGGTAACTATTTCCGGCTCCAACAATTTAGGGTGTGAAGCCAAATATTTCTTTTCTTGTGGCGTAAGTAAATCATGCCGCTGTAAATATGCCGCTTCACTCTCGAACGTCGGCGGATCATTCGGATCAATCGGAAAAACATTCTTGCCTTTAAAAAAATCCGCGTGGTGTTTCATATCGCTTTCATCAATCCAACTTTTAGGAATCCCTTTGCAAAAATAAGGGACATAAGCCAAAACCTCATAAGAAGGTGTCCCTATGCCGCCGATCCGTTGCCGTGGCTCCGGCATTTTGCCGTGAAAATACCAGCCTTCAAAGCGGTCATTCCAACGTGGCGCGTCGTATTCCCACCATCGAAACGGCCTGGTGCATGGTTTTTTTTGTGTCCACCAGGTCAAGACTTCATCACGGTATGACTTCCATAAATTGATTATTTCGTTTTCATCATGGAAAAAAAGATAATTATCCTTGTCATCAGCATAAAGCCATTCGCGCTCAACCTCTGTTAGCGTGCTTATTTGTCGCGTTCTTCTTGTCCTGTTTGTCGGCATGGTTGTCTCCTTATCGTTCGGACGGACGGCCCGGTTTATCTCGTAACGGCTCTAAATCAAGGTTTAATGCTTTCATCCCGGCCAGGAATGCCGCCCGGCTGTCTCGTTCCGTGGCAAGCAGCGGGTGAGGTTTAGGACAACCAAAACGATCCTTGAACATCATTCCTATTTTGTCGATGCTGGCCCTGGCCGCCTGCGCCCGGTCATACGCTTCAAGTGCAACCCTGAGAATCCGCAAACCGGCTGCGTCGTCAATGGAATACTCTGTCAAAATCTCCGCCCAAATCTTTTGTGATTCCTTGCTCAGATGGTTAGGTGCCTTTATTTTGCTTGCCACTTTCAAACCTCACTTTTTTTTAAAGGAAATCCTTATTTTCATGCCTGCTACGTTGACCATCCGGTTACCTCACTGCTTGCGCTAAGGATGTCGAGTAGGGGGGGTTAACGTCATCACTTCACCAGCTTCAAGGGGGCCCTGCCTGGTGCAAACTTCCCCGCGCCTGCTATCTTTGCCCGGCTTATCTTGTCTGCCTTGCCGTTGCCTTCACCCTTGCGAATATGACAGAAGGGACACGCCGCGATTGCCATACGCGCCCGGCGGTCTGAATCCTCGCGCGGATCACGCATCACCTTGAGCATATATTCAAGAGGCGTCATGTTTTCATAAGCTGCGGCGCTCTGTATGTCCGCTGGTGTCTCATACCTTGTTTTATTCCTTGATCCTTTCGGCCTTCCGGCTCCGACTCGATAACCACCCTTAGCCATTTTTGATTCCCTCCCGTTGATTCTTTTTCAAAACAGGTTTAATTCTCCGACTGAGATACCAGGCGGTTACCAAACCGATAGGTGTTGCCAGGATTAAAGGGACGGGGGTGCTTGCCCTCATCGTCATCACATCATCCATTGCACGCGGGGAATCTCTGCGTTAAGCATTGACGAGCGCTGCGTCCAAAGCCAGGTCTCTTGTGCTGCAATCAAAACCTTCAGCGCCTTGATCCGTTCAGCAATTTCGGCACCATCGCATCCTGTGGTCAGCATCAAAGCAGTGTCTGCTGTTAATTCATCAGCCAGCTTTTTCAATTCTGCTTGAAAGAGTTTGTCTGTCTTCCAGTTTTTAGACAGTGTTGACAATTCATCAATTCTGCTTTCAAATGTATTCATGTCGTGCCTCTCTTAATTCTTTCAGATATTCATCGTGATAAGGTTTGCGTATTGCTACTCGCTTGCCGCCTCTGTTTATCTTGCTCCATGAATCCTTTTTCTTGCGCGGCTTCGACTGTTCTTTTTCAAACCGTTCTATTGCCTGCCTGACCCTCTCCGACAAAAGTTCCTTTTGTTTTTGTTGGAGTTTGAACTTTCGCATTTGATAAAGTTCGATTAATTGTATCTTTGTCCATTGTTTAACATTCTCCCATTCTCTTAATCACCGGCTCGCATATACAGTCAGATAAATTCCCAGACACTTTCGCCGGACATTCGTCATCATGTTTAACTTTGATATGCACCACACCAGGTTCAAGTTTCCCTGCAGCTTCGACTATTCTTTTCAATTTCTCGTTCAGTTTGATTTGCATTATTTCCCCTCACGGTTGTCACCGGACAGACCGGACAGACCGGACATATCTAAAGATATATGTCCGGGTGTCCGGCCGGACATTGACCGGACAAACCCGGACAAAACCCGGACAAAGCCGGACATTTTCTTAATAACGGTCTTGTAAGTCATTGTAATCCTTCATTTGTCCGGTGTCCGCCTGTTTTGACCACCAAAGATCGTTCCGGGCGCTCACAATTCCGTGATCTCGCAGCTCCGAAACGGCCCGCTTGAATGCCTTCCTTTTTGCCTCTGTGTTCGACGTGGGCGATATGCCCGCCTCGTAACAGGCAAGACGCCATTCATCGACGTCAACACCGTTTCCGCCTAGTTTAATGAGGCAATCGTAAGCGATTCTTTTGGTACCTCGTAGGGATATAGATTTGTCCGTTGTGGACAGATCAACACGCTGCAGGATGCAAGACGTCATCGGTTCGCCGTTTTCATCCAGCCAATCTAAATCAACTGGTTTTAATTCAAATGACAGCGGTTCCGGTTCAGAATGATCCTTTGCTTTTGTGCAAGTCAAGGTCCTGGTGCCGTCGGTGTTTTTGGTCAAACGGTATTCCCAGTCAAGCGCTGCCCGTAATGCCGACGCGCCCCGCGCCCGTTCCGTGGCGGATAATCCAGAATGATGAATAATCAGAATTGCGCAATGGTAACGCGCCCGGATTTCATCAAACCCACTGATAAAGCGGGTCATGTCTGCTGTTGAGTTTTCGTCACCTGGGCCAAAGTTTCTATTGAGGGTATCAATTATAATTAGGGCCGGTTCGCCGTGGTCTGCAATAAGGCTATCAATGGCGTTTTCGACTTCCTTTATGCTGTCACGATCAAGGATTCGCGCCGGACGGTCTGATATATAAAAGGGGATTCCGGCAAGGTCATATCCGTAGGAATCTGAATGTGCTTTCACCCGGCGATTAAGTCCGCTGAATCCCTCACCGGCAATATAGAAAACAGTTCCCGGTTCATTAACTTCATAACCATGCCAGGGCATTTTGGTTGCGACGCATAAGCCAATGTCAACGCCCATGAATGACTTGCCGCTGCCAGCATCCCCGAAAATCATTGAAGGGGTTCCTTTGTCAAAATAAGGTTTGATTAGCCAAGTGGCCGAACTGGGTTTGTTGCAAAGTTCATCGGCTGCGATAAAATGAAAATGGTTTTTTGTTTCTGCTTTTTGCTTGCCCTGATCCGATGTCCTGGCCCCGCCATTCATCTTTTCAAATTCGTCAAGCTGCTCTGCCGATAGTGGTTGCGCTATCATGTATATTCTCCGCCAAAATGTTTTTTTGATCTTCAAAGGTGCCGGTGAGTAAAATGTCGAGCTTGTGATCCACTTCGGCAAGCTCGCCCATTTGCCCGGCAAACAGGACGGCCCCGATCGGCGTCAATCCGCCGGGATTCTTTTTTACCTGCAGGCATACCTGGTGAAGGTGCCGCGCTCGATCACACAAGCCGTCATAGACTTCCTTGATTGCTTTTTCGTAATTGCGTTGGATTTCGCGCCGCCGCTGGATTGCTGGATCGACCGGCACCGGACGGCCCGGACGGATTCCCAGGTAAGAAATTGCATCTTTAAAAGATAGACCGTGTAGTTTTTTTATGAAGTCAATCGCGTCTCCGCCCTCGCCGCACCCCCAGCAGTACCAACTTTGCGAATCAGGATAGACTGTCAACGATCCGCTGGTTTTGCCGCCGTGCATCGGACATTTGCCGCGATAGGTTTTCCCGGCCTTGTGCAAGACAACACCCTCGCGTTCCATGACGGCCATAACGTCCGGCTGCTGTTCGTTCATCGGACGGCCCCGGCAAGCTCCCGCGCCTGATTTCCCGGCCATAGCAACCGATGGTTCGGCAGCTTCAATGGCTTCAGCCCCAGGTAATGACCGTTGACACATAAGGCGCGACGTATAGTTTGTGGATCGACACGAACCAACGCGGCAAATTCTCTTGTGTTCAATGATTCAGTGTTCATTATGAAACCTCCTTGTATTTTTCGGCTTCACTTTGAAACAATTTATTTCTTTTGTCATATGGACAAAAAAAGAAGGACAAAACTTTTTTGTTTTGCCCTTCAAAATCAAGCTGTGACTAGATTTACTGTGATATATAAGATTATTTAGTTTTTGATTTATTGTCCATAAGCTCACCTATTTGACGAAACTCTTTTGCAAGATCACTCCCCAAACCCAAACTTGGCCCAAGTATTCTGGCTGCCTTTACCAGTTTTCCATCTTCACGCCCGGCATATTCATTCCATACACGGCCCGCCGGTTTGCCGTGGGCCTTCCTGTAAATTTCCCATAGACAAAAAGCCAACGCTCGCTGTGCTGTATTGGTCGATCCCGGTTCGCGTCCTTTTTTCGGTGTTTCGGCTCTTTCACTTGCGGGATTTATCTTGCACCTGTTTTCAAGGATTCTTAATTTTTCTTGTAGGTCAATTGTCTCAGGAATAATATCATGGATATTATAATATTCTGATAAATGCAGCCGGACACGCTCAAGTGCTGAACTACTTTTCTTAAGAAACTGTCTCAACTCCCGCGCTTTTTCTGCTATCTCAATTAATATCCGTCCGTCCTCTGCCATGCCTGGCTTTTTCTCGGCGGTATCATGTAGGTAACGACGGCAGGCTGCTTTGACCGCGTCCATGTGTTGTGGCGTGAATATCTCCGTCAATTGTTGTTCGGCTTCAACTGGTAAAATAAATTCCTTTGTCATTGCCTCCCCCTAATCTTATCAAAATCAATAACCTTATTTTCTTCTTCACCGGATGCAATTCTGTTTAAATGGCGCTCCCATTTAATTAATACCGCGTGTTTTTCCTTTAAGTAGTCATAGCGGTCATAGTGTACCGCCTGGACGCCGGAAATGCCGTGACTCAATAGCTGAGCCCGGATGTCGCGGCTCACGTTCAAACCGGCCAACATAGTTTCCACTGTGCGCCTAATGTCTCTCAGGTCAAACTGATCTCCGCCCATAGCTGCTGCAATCTCGGTAACACGCGGCCCCGGCATGGAATCGTGAAGTGGTGTTTTATTCGTTTTTGAGGGGAAGAGTAGGGGAGTTTCCTTTGCCTTTGACTGCTTAACGAGTTCCGTAACAATAGACGCGGCCACCGGGCCAAGTGGTAGAAGATGCTCCCGCGGCGTCCGGCGCTTTCCCTTTGGATCAAGCAATCGTAGCGTTTTCGTGTCTTCATTCCAATCAGTAATTTCCGCCCTCAATATCTCCGCCATGCGCTGCCCGCCGGAATAGAGGGCCAGCTTCAGCGCCATATCAATGGTATTCTCGCCGAGTGCCGCCATGTAGCTTTTCAATTCATCCTTGCTTAATGTCCTATTGCCAGCCCTAACCGGAATTGTGGAAATAGGGCCAACGGGATTATTTTCAATATTGAATTTTTTAAATTCCACGGGAATCGCAGAATCAAACCTTTTCCGGGCACAATTATATGCAGCATTGATTGTTGACCGCAAGACGCCTGCCGTTCTTTCTTTTCCCGCCTCACGCGCTTTCTGAATCAAATCGAAAATATCATCGGATGTTATTTTATTTGCCGGTTTTGCTGATAGGGTAGGGGAAACTTCCAGGATATGCACCTTGACCACGGATCGCGCCGCTTTTGCTGATTTCGCCTTACCCCGTGCATCAAGATAATCGGTATAAGCTTCCAGAAGGGCTTTCAGTGTATATTTCTGATTGGCTTCAATAGCGGCCTTTTTTGCGGCTTTTTCGGCCTTCTGCTGCTGTTCTTGCTCCCGTGGGTCAATACCTTTGTCAATCAACGTTTGAAGGCGTCGAGCCTCTTTCCGTGCATCCTCAATAGTCCAATCACCTGTTTTACCGATTGTCCATCTGATCGTTGACCTATCAAGTTTTCCCTCAAAGATGAAAGCCTTGACTCCCGATGATGTTACTCTGACCGCAAGGCGCTGAACGTCTTTATCCCAGATAAAAGCCTGCGATTTTCCAACTGGACAACTAAAACGCTTTATTCTTTCAATCGTCAAGTTTTCGCGCTGCATATGGCCCCCTTTTATTTTTGGCTACTCAGGGGCTACATGATATTTTACCCTATTTTTATCAGTAGGTTTCCCATGTAGCCACTATGTAGCCAATTTATTACAATATGATTCAATGGAAGTCAACTAAAAAAATGCTATGAAATAAGATAATTAGTAGGAATGCTTGAAGAATACAATTGTTTTCAATTTAAGTAAATATAGGGTTTTATTGACTCTTAATCAGTAGGTTGTCGGTTCGATCCCGACAGGGCTCACCAAGTAAATTCAAAGAGTTAGCCGTTAACGGTTAGCTCTTTTTTTATTGGTGAAGGCGGGTTTTTGACATTGTTGAAAAAGTGGTTAATCCATTCAAGAGATTTACCGCTTTCTTTTTGTGCTCCTGAGACAAATGAGAATAGCGCATGGTCATACTCATTGTCTTGTGACTCATGATCTCCTGAACATCTTTTAATCCTGCACCATTCATTACTTTATGTCTTTGCTGCCCTTTGGTATGATTTTTCGTGATCTCTAGAGAGGTTGTCACCACGTTCAGGGACGTGAAACTTTCCCTATGAAATATGCACTTCAGCCGACTTGCACGGATACATCTATCCTCATATCTCAGGCAGGCATTGACGACATCATTGTCATAAAGAACCCCCTTGTGGCTTGCGATCTCTTTCAGAGCTTCCTCAATGCCCAGAGACGGACGATAGGGACGATGGGAAGACATGGCTTCCACGACGTCGGCCACGGCGAGAATCCGGGACTCTATGAGAATGGCTTCCCCTTTCAGATTTCTCGGATAACCGGAACCATCCATCCGCTCGTGGTGTTGGTATATGATTTGCGCCAGCGGCCATGGAGATTCCACATCCTTCAGCATCTCGTACCCTTTCCGGGCGTGATCTTTGACCAGAGATAATTCAAGGGTATTCAATTTTATGGGCTTGCCCAATATATCTGCCGGTATGGATAATTTTCCTATGTCATGGATCGAAGCTGCTATCCGGATTCCATCGATTTGTTCCCGTGATAATCCCATCTCTGTGGCAATGGAACGGCATAAATCCGCAGACCGTAGTTGGTGACCAGCTGTATAGGGATCTCTTGCCTCCACAGCGGACACCATGACTTGAATGGTTGTGCCAACTGCTTTCCTGAGGCTTTCAAGTGTCCGCCCAAAATCCTGCTCCATTTGCTTGCGATCAGTGATGTCCCTGATATTGACCATATCGCAATCAGAGCCCTGGAAATGGACTTTTATCCCCTTGGCTTCCACCCACTTTTCCTGACCGCTTGCCGTGATGATTTTGTATGTTTCCGTCACGCCTTTTTGGCCTGCTTGGATCATAGCCAAATCTTCAGTAGCCACCGGCAGAGCGTTTGGACCAATATATTCAGTAATATTTCTGCCAAGAACTTCTGTATGCGAGTCAACCTCCACCAGTCTCAAGGCAGTCTCATTGGCAAAGCGGATTGTTCCATCCCAGTCGATAATGATCATACTGTCTGTCATCTGATCCACCAGTAAATGAAAGATCTCCTCACTTTCCCGATGTGTCGCATTACTCTGTTTAAGACTTG
>Ga0209202_1001641_pt1 | contig 13341 bp, 20 predicted proteins | sample AD_UKC032_MetaG_FD_184416 | JGI IMG/M metagenome (GOLD analysis project Ga0209202, IMG submission 184416) | Active sludge microbial communities of municipal wastewater-treating anaerobic digesters from USA - AD_UKC032_MetaG (SPAdes) (version 2) | ecosystem: Engineered > Bioreactor > Anaerobic >... | reverse complement strand
GGTGCGATAGGATTCGCGGGCTTGGGACTTGCCGTTGCGAGGCCGGTTCGGGTTCCGGCGCGGCAACGCCGACAACCACAGAGCAGGCTTGGTCTTGCGTTTCATGGCGAGTTGAATACGTAGAGGCGTTCGGCCTTGCCTTTCCTCCGAAGCACCATGATGCGTTGTGTCACCTCAAACCGCAGATACCGAGCCGCCCGCCGGATGTGCTTGCACTCGTACCGGAGCGCGGGCATCTGGCCTTTGCTTAACTCGACCTCGCGCCGCATCTGGAAATCCATGCAATCGCACTTCCCGTTGCCGTGGTAGCACGTCAGGTCAACCCGGTACGGTTGCTGGCCCGAGTCGCTCGCCACCCAGAACACCAGCGTCTCATCCGCGTCCGGCTCCACGCCCGGCACCAATCGCCGCAACGGTATCACAGCGTCTTGTTTATCACTTCCTGCGCGTTCACGTTGACCTGCAATATCCGCCCATGCAGGAATCCAATGGCACTGAACACCCGCGCCATCGCCTTCGTGTATTGCGATTCCGAATAAGAATCTATCCCGACGACGTAAATGTTCAGGGCCGTGCGCACGTCCGAGGTGTCCAGCGTTTCAACCGTGGAATTGTGGTTCGGGAAGATGGCCTTGGTCAACTCATCCGCCAGCGCCACAATGTCATCCCTCGGCCAGAACTTCTTGGGCTTGAACGGGACGCGGCTCTCCGCCGGTGAACCGTTCGATTCCACCCGCCCGTAGCTGACGTATTGCTCCTCGTTCCTGAACAGCATCTTGGTCAACTGCACCATCGAAGCTATCACGGTGCCGTTGGCTCCTACCAATCGCCGGGCGTCGTTCGGGTGCGCAACAATATCGATGTCGGCCCGGTTGCGCGTCACCGCCACCTTGAACTGCACTTGGTCAGGATAGCGCGTCATGCTCCGCGCCACCTTCGCCATGAGCTTGAGCTTGTCATCCAGCGTCGTCGGGTTCGGTATCATGCTCATTCGCCGTCTCCTTTCCCACGCGCCACAACCTTGCCGTAGTCGTCATCCTCATCCAGCAACGGCATCTGGTTCGGGTCGGCCAGTTGTTGCGAGAGTGAATCCGATACACTGTTGGCGAATCGGATGGTCACCTTCACTATCGGCGCGGCTCCGGCACAGTCTATGTCCGCCGAGAACCCCACCACCAACCGCTGGCTTTCGTTGAAGCTGATGAAGTCCTTGATTTCGCGCGCGTGCGAGTCATACAAGTCGCCCACACACCGCAACACCGTGTCGCGTATTTGTTGGTCTAGTTCTTTCATACGATTTTGATTACATCCGCCAACGGGCCAAGCAGTTCGTTCTTTTCCAGCAGGTGCAACAGCGTGTCAAACCCAATCAGCACCTTCTTCTTCGACGAGTAGCGTTTCTTCACCAAAATGCCTTCCAAGGACATCTCGATGACATACTGCCCGTCCAACGCCCAATACTTCACCCGGCCCGTCACTTTATAGCGGCGCGGCTTCGTCTCACCGCTGTAATAGGTCGCGTAGCCTTTGCTCTCAACCATGCCCGTTTTAGTTTCGGCTTTCTCGATTGTCATAGTCAACTTTCTGTGTCAAACCTTTTCGCGGTAGGATGCCCAATCCGCCTGAATGATTCCGCCCGTCTCGCGCAAACGACTGACGATAGCCGGGCCGAGAGACAACTCGGCCTGCCGGACATCCTGGTTGGAAATTAACAGCGTATCGGTAAGGTCATTGTAGCGGTGGTTCAGCAGTTCGTAGAGCAACAGCCGTTCCCACTCGCTCTCCCGCCTCTGGGCCAGTTCGTCTATGACCAGCAAGCGCGGACGCCGATACTGCGCCAGCACCTTGGCCTCGGGCTTGCCTTGGCCGTCGTAGCCCGCCTTGATTGCCATGAAAAACTGGGTCGCCGTGCTGAACAAGGCCGACCCGCGCCGTTCGGTCAGGATGAACTGCCTGATGAGTTCCACGCCGAGTTGCGTCTTGCCGTTGCCGCGCAGGCCGGCCAGAACAATCGTGAACCCGGTGCCGAGCTTGCCAAGAATCCGCTCGTAGGCCACATTCCACGGCCCGGAACGGTCAAGCGGTTCCCGGTTGGCATGGCGCAACGGCACATTCGATGCCGCCAACGCCCCGGAAATCACCACCTGCCGAGCCTGCTGGCGAGCTTCGATGTCGGCCTCGGACGGCTCGCAAACGCCAGGGCCATCCCGTAGCGGCCCGCCAAAGCACGACACGCGGACATCGCCGGCCTTGACGACGTTGCCGGAAGCGCCTGAAACGGTAATCTTTACCTCGCGCCGCCGCTGTTCAAGCCGGCGCTGACACTCTGCCAGGGTAGGTTCGCTCATAGCTTGATGATGGGGATGGTCAGGTGTTCTTCGATTTGGTTGCCGTCTGAGCGTCGCGCACCAGATGCCTCGTTTCGGGCCTTAATTGCCGCCAGGTTGCGTTGCAACAGCGAAAGGGTAGCAGACTGCCCCCGGAACGCCGGGAAGCTGCTAATGGCATTTGCGGCGCAAAGAGACACTAACCCGTCAATCGTCTCGCCGGACGCCAGCATTTCCTCCCCGGCAACGAGTTCCTGCTGGATCTGCTTCGGGGCGGATACGCAGTAGGTTCTCGGAAACTCATCCTTGAACCGCTTTACCAACTGCCGAGCTTCATCCGAAATCTTCTTGGCGGAGCCGTTATATTTTCTATGACGGTTATTGGTAGGTTCATTGTAGGTTAATATGGGGGTGCCATTTTGACACCCCTGGGGCGTCAATTTGACACCCCTGGGGTGACACAGCTTTGACACCCCTGGGGCGTCAATTTGACACCCCTCAACTGGCTCTTTCTCCAACGGGATGTCTTGCTGCGTTTTTGTGTCGTAAGTCTCATCGTTTTCGTAGTTTAGGCGATAAACTGTGCTCTGTCGTCCGTTTCCGACTCGTTTCAAGCTGATTTTGCCAATCTTTACCAGTCGTTGGAGAGTGCGCTGGACTGTTCTGGCACTCATACGTGTCTTTTCTCCAAGGCGGCTCTGCCCCGGCCACGCAATACCGTCATCATTGGCGTGGTCTGCCAAGGCCAGCATCATGGACAAGTCAGAATGCTTCTTGATGTCTTTATCCTTCCAAACGTAGTAGCTGTATTTAACACTCATAATGTAGTTTTATCAGTTTATGTTTATTGCCTTGAACCACTGATTGCCGGACAGCGGCAGATAGTCCTCGGCGGTGATGTCTATGATGAAAGCCTGGTGTATGGTGCCGTCTCGGATGAATTCGTTGAGCCGGAGAATGAGCGGCGGCTTGGAGTCCGGCTCGGCCAAGGACATGTCGGCCATGACGATTTTAGCTGGCAAGGCTTGACAGAGCGCAATGGCCAAGGCAGTCTTGAAGAGTGCTTGTTCTGTCAATGTTGACTGAGCATAAATCTGCAACCATGAGCCGACCGTGACTTCGCTTGTCCAGTCGCGCTCGGTTGCTACCCGTCCGAGGACGCCGCGCTTGAAGTCCAGCGGCGAGTTAATCAGACCGTCAAGAAACCGATTGGCGGTGGCAAGGAACTTGCCGAGGGTGGCTTCAACGAGCGCGTCCCGTTCCTCCGCAAAGATTTTGCACGCGGCGAGCTTGACGTTCTGGCGGCACCTGTGCTCGTTCAGGCGCAGTTCGAGATTGATGATTTCGGCTTGAAGCCGCTGCCGTTCAAGGAACAGCGCGTTCACCCGTTCGAGTTCGGCAACTTCCTTGTTGGCCTTGAAGATGTCCGGCGAGGCTTGGTCAATGAGTGTGGCGAGCCGTTCACGGGCGGTGGCGAGTTCGTATGATACGTCCCGGCAGATGGGCAGTTCCATGCTCCTGGCAATAATCTGGTCATTGAGCCAGTCGCCGTGCTTGTCCTGTGTCTGCATGTCATCAAAGATATTCATGCAGAGACTCATCAATGCTTTGTGTGCGTTGCCATGCTCGTTGAATGTCTGCGTGATGTCCTGAGCGATGGCGTCAATCGCCGCCTCGCAAATGACGGCGGGTTCATGGTTTATCTCGCCCAACCGGCGTTTCAGTTCTTCCACCAGAAGGCAACAATCGCCTCTGGGGCTGAACAGTGGCATGAAGTGCTTGTGCAACCATGTGTCCGGGTTATCGCAGACCATGCGCGTGAGCAGCAGGTTCACCGTGGCGATTTTGTATTCGCCCAGTTCATCCGGGTTGTCGCCGTCATCTTCAAACAGGCAGTCCACGTTCCGATAGCCGCCCGACTTCCACACCGCTTGATGACAGGAGCCGTCGTCAAGGGTCAGGTTGATGGTGGCGGTTTGGGTGGGTGCGGCTCCGGCGATGAAGTTGCCGAACGCTTTTTGGATGGCTTCCCGCACGTTGATGCGGCTCTTGTGCTTCGGCGCAACCAGCAGGTTGACATCCGAACAGGATAACTCGAAGTTGTGCGGTTCGAGTCCGGTTGATTTCAGTTCAGTGATTTTCATTGTTTCGCTTTCGTTTCTGGTTTCGTTGGAATCCACACCACGGCCCGGCGCACGCCGAACTTCTTGGCCGCAGCATGGTCATTAAAGTAGATGTCTATCCGGTTGTCAAACCGTTTGGCGAGCCGGTCGGTCACGATGCGCGTGCCGATGCCCTCAATGTGAATCTTGGTTCCGAGCGGCACCCGGCGCGGCCCGGCGCAGGTCACACCTTCGACTGGGGGTTTGCCGTTCGCGGCCAGTCCGCAGGCGTTCGGCCCACAGCATAGTTTGCAGGCGCAGTAGGCGGTGATGACAAGGTTGGTGAACATGGCTTTAGCCTCCGGTTGGAAACGCCGCCGCCCCGGTGTGCGACAATCCCACGAGCCGTGGAGTGTAGCCTTTCGGCGTTCCGGGGCGGACGGCAAATTGATTCGTATTGTCGCACGCGCTGAACATAACACTTTAACCCATTGCGTCAATCAGTTCCTGCCCGAGTTGGCGGACGTATCGCCGGCAGATGCGCCGTCCGAGAGCCGCCTGCCGGTCGGTCAGGTCGTTCTGACTGGCGAGTGACCTGCCAATGTAGGCGTCCACCATGTTAAATCCGCAACCGTCCAGACGCCTTGCGCCGTCACACACCGCCGCCAGTTCGCGCAGGCCCCGATGGATGGACTGTCTCTGCGCCGTGGTAATCAGCAGGCCCTCGGCTTCGAGTTGTACCCGGGTGCCGTTCTGAGGCGCGTGCGGCACCAGCACCGGCTCGGCTACCTTCAACGGGCCGGGCTCGTCGTCAAGGGCTTGGTCAATGATGGTTTGCTTGTCAACGATAATTCCAATCATGCGGGCGTCCAGTGACCCGGGCACCAACCAATGCTTCACCAATACGTTTCCGCGCTGCCCCAGCCGATGTGCGCGGTCTTCGCATTGAGACATCTTGGCCGGGTTCCAGTCCAGTTCGGCAAACCCGACCATGTTGGCCGCTTGCAGATTCAGGCCCTCGCCGGCTGCCCGAATCGAGCCGATGAACAGGCGGCAGGCCGGGTCGGTTTGAAACCGTTGCACGGCGTCGTCACGGTCGGCTTGGGACGTTGCGCCGGTCAGCAGCACGGCTTGTTTCTCGAATGCGGCGTGGAGCGCGTTCAGAACGTCCAGGTGATGCGCGAATACGATTATCTTGTCGGCCTCGTCTAAGTCCTCGCGTATGGCTTCGATGAGGGCAGGCAGCTTGGCAACGGCGGTGTCGTGGCGAACCTTGGCGATCTCGCGGAACGCCACGGACGCATCCGACCGGAACCGGGCGACGGCCTTGGCAAAGTCACCGTTGTCCTCGCTGGCCTTGGCAAGTTCAAGCTCGGCCTGTATCCGCATGAGTTGCGCCTCATGCCTGGCCCACGTTTCCTTTTCGGCTCGCAACGCATCCTCGGTTCCTGCCGGTTCGAGTTCAACCAGCACCCGGGTCTTGGGCGGCAGTTCGGCCAGCACATCCCGTTTCATGCGGCGAATCATTAGCGTGCTGCGGAGTACTCGTTGCAGGTCGGCAAGGTTGGACGCTCCGCTGGTGACGTAGCCCCACCGCCCGAAATGGCCCCCGCAGTACCGGGCGGCGTAGCGGTAGAAATTCGGCCATTGTTTCGGGTCAAGGAAATGCAGCGTTGTCCACAGTTCATCGGGCCGGTTCTCTATAGGGGTGCCGGTCAGGGCCAGCTTGCGTTTTGCCACCAAGCCCGGTTCGACTTGCTCGCCGTGTTGCTGCGCGCGTTTGCTTGGGGTGTGGCCGATGATGGCTTTGGCCCGGGCGGTATTGCGGTTTTTGATTTGATGCGCCTCATCAAGCACAACCAAATCCCACGTTCTGGCCCGCAACCGTTCGCGGTGCCTGGTCACGATGCCGTAGTTAATCACAACCACGTCCGTTTCCGGGAATTCGGCTCCGCTGGCAATCCCGATGGACATGGGCCGGGCCAGCCACTTTTCGGCCTCGCGCGACCAGTTGGTCTTGAGGCTGGCCTTGGTGACAATCAGCACGTTCTGAACCGCCGGGTCGGCATTGATGACGCCAAGGGCCTGAATCGTCTTGCCAAGACCCATTTCATCCGCAATCAGGCAGGCCGGTTTGTCCTTGGCAAAGGCGATTCCGGCGAGCTGGAACGGCATGTATTGGCATCCGTTCCCGGCGGGGATTTCAAGGTCGGCGGTGGTGGCCTTGGACGCGGCAAGGGTTTGCTCGCGGTTGGCGGCGTCCGGCACCGGCTGCCACCATTGGACAACCCATTGTCCGCCGTCGGCTTTGGTGATGGCGATGCCGGCGGATTTCAGGTCGGACTTGTAATCCGTCCACGCCCGCCAGAAGTCGGCCTCGGGCCGGGCGGTTCGCAGCAGGCGCGGGCCGTGCTTGGTGAACACCTCACGCGGCGCAGACCAGTCGGCAAGGGCTTCAATGAACGTGGTCATGGCGTCCTCCTTGTGACGAGCGTTTCCACAACCGCCTTGGCGATGCGTTCAACGACGGGAACCACAACCGAATTGCCGAACTGCTTGTAGGCTTGCGTGTCTGAAACCGGAATCACGAAGCTGTCCGGGAATCCCATCAGCCTCGCGCACTCTCGCGGTGTCAGGCGGCGCGGGTTGCGTCCTTCCTGAGAAATCAAAATCTCAGAGCCGTCATTGCAATACCGGGAAAGCAAAGTCCTCGACGTATTACTGTCACCCATAGCTTACTACGCTGCTAGCGTAGTGTCCAGCACCATCTTTCACCATTTTACCTACGTTTTTTTGCCCAGATATTTGCGCGGGGACACCAGAACTGGCAGGCCGGGGGGCAATCCCCTGTGCGCTGGAATGGTCTGGCTATGCCGGTTGGACCGCAGGCCGGAGCTGGTGGAATAGTCGCCCCACAATCTGCTTCTTGAACTCCTTATTCACCATCCGCTTGAACAGGTCGCGTTGTTTTCGCTTCGCAGCGTCCCATGCAGCGTCCCTTGCAGCGGCCCTTGCAGCGGCCCTTGCAGCGGCCCATGCAGCGGCCTCTGCAGCGGCCCTTGCAGCGTCCCTTGCAGCGGCCCTTGCAGCGGCCCATGCAGCGTCCCTTGCAGCGGCCTCTGCAGCGGCCCTTGCAGCGGCCCCTGCAGCGGCCCTTGCAGCGGCCCTTGCAGCGGCCCTTGCAGCGGCCCATGCAGCGGCCCATGCAGCGTCCCTTGCAGCGGCCCTTTTTGTTTCATCCCCTGTTTTTAGGTATTCGACTACGACCTCTGGCGCTTCTAGCCAATATCGCTTCACAGCATCCAGAGCAACCCGCCGAGCAAATGACCGCATCACGCATTCTGCATCAATAGTTGCGACAATCCGGCGCTCGCTGGCGCAGTATTTGTCCACCGGGTTTCCGTGCGGTGTTATGTTTCCTCGCAACCGGACCTTGTGCAGCAGGTTCCCGGGCGCGTAAGCGAGAGCGTCAAACGGGTGTTCGCTCGCGTGCAGCCCTGATTTGCATGGAATAACCGGCCCGTCATGCTTGAGCCACACTCCGGGCTCCGGGATTGGACTTCCGTCGCGTAGGGTTGACCCTGTAAAATGGTACAGTGAGCGTTTCATTATCGTATTTCCTTTCTATGTTTCGTTGTTCGTTGTCGGTTTATGTTCCATTCTCCGTGAACAGTCCAAACCCAAACCCATTCCCCTTGTTCTTATGCCGTTCTGCATGTTTGAGTAGAGTTTGCCACAGATTGTCTGACATGGTGTATTTATCGGGAACATTCTGTTCAAGGATGCTTCCGAGCTTCGGATAGCTCCCGGTTATTTCGGGGAAAAACCCAACAATGAACATCCGTTTCCGCTTCTGCGGCACGACCGGGCTGGAATCAATCACCTTGTACTGAATGTGATAGCCCAACCCGACTAGTGTGTTTCGGATTATGTCGAAGGTTCGGCATTTGTCGTGGCCTTTGAGATTCTTCACGTTCTCCAGTACGAAGGCCGCTGGACGTTTCTCGCGTAGCACACGCACAATCTCGAAAAACATGTTGCCTTGGTCTGGACACGCGAATCCGTGCTGGCGGCCAAGGCTTAACTTCTTCGAGACCCCGGCGATACTGAAAGGCTGGCATGGGAAACCAGCGCATAGAATATCGTGGTCAGGAATGTCGGCGGCGTCTATTTGCGTGATGTCGCCGGCAGGCTCCTCGCCGAAGTTGGCCGCGTAGGTCTTGCGGGCGAACTTGTCTCTATCGCAGGAGAATACGCACCGGCAACCGGCTCGCTCGAAGGCCATTCTGAACCCGCCGATGCCGCAGAACAGGTCAATGAATCGCAGTTCGCTCATGGCGTCCTCCGCACGCGCCACACCGCCACGACCCGGCCATTGGCCTCGGGCCGTTGACTGGGCCGATACCCGACCCGCTCAATCCGTTTCTCGGCCTTGAGCTTGGCGAACAGCACGCCGTAGAGTTTCAGGTTGGCCGGTTGTTCCGTGACCAGTCCATGCACGTCGTCGGTGCTGAACTCGCATCCCCCGACCCGGGCGAGGACAACCGGAGCCTGTTCGTTAACCCAGGCGCGGTCTAGTAATGATAGTTGCGTTGGCATTGGTATTCGTAGTGTTCATCCGTGTTATTCTTTCAGCAGTGTTCCTTGCTCCGAGCGTTTGCCTCTTGGCGCATACTTTGGCGTTGGCGAGTAGTTGAGCTTGATGACTCCGGTCTCCGCAAGGCTCGCCGCCGCCTCCCGCATCTTGTCCAGTTCCTCTTTAATCGTTTCCGCCGGCGGTGGTTCCGGGCGTGGCAGCCTGAACTCGCCGCACGCTCGCTGGTTCACGTCCACTCGCGGGTAGCGCGTGAAGCCCGAGGCGAATACGGTGGGGGGGTATCGGTAGCACTCCCCCGGTGGCTGGAAATGCTGACATTGGCAGCATGTTTTCATGGGCGGATTTTGGTTCGGTTCGGTTTGCATGACAAGCATTAATTGCGGCTTCGAGACAAGCCGCGCTCGCGCGCTAACACCTCGGCCACGGTGTAGTTGGGCCGGAGCATTTGCGACGTGGACAGGTAGTTCAGGTTCAGCAACACCCCGTTGCGCATATCGCCTACCGGGATTGACAGGCGGTCGTGGAACATTCTGCCGCCGTAGCCGGTCACTCTCTGGCGCAGTTCCAGGGTCAGAACGGAGCGGTTCGGGCGTTGCCCGAGCCGGATGCCGCAGTCCGGCGCGGGCAGACGCACGAGGATGTCATCCAGCAGCACACCGCTTCGGCTGGCGACGGGCTGGCCGACGTATTCGACCAGCACGTTCCACAGCGGCAGGCGGATGCGGTTGTAGGCGTAGTTCAGGCAGTTGCGTTCCCAAACGCGCTGCTGGATTTGCGGCATGGCGGCAATCATGGCTCAGTACCCCTGCTGGATTGCGTACCGGCGCAGTTTCCGCATGTAGGTGTTGGCCTCGGCTTCGGCAACGCGCTTTGCGAGTTCCATTTCCTCGTAACCTGGCCTCGGCAGCAAAGCAATGAATCCAGACGCAAGATTTAATGATAAGAACAGAGTTTCTGCTTCGAAGGCGACTCGTTTAATCGTGTCAAAATCACTGCTATACTCAAGTACGACGCGGTACTCTGTCCAGTCGTGGCCACCGCAGATGAACACCTCAACCTTCCTCGGGTTCGACTTAGACGGTTTGTTGCACCAACCCAAATCGCAGCGTGCAATCGGCACATGCGAGCCGTGGGTTAGTCCGTTCATCTTCACCGCCATCTTGTAGATTTCAGCGTTGTCTAGTTCTCTTATGATTTCAGCGTTGTCTAGTTCTCTTATTTTCATTGGTTCTCGTTTCCTTTCGTTCACTCGTTCGGTTTGTATTGGTTCACATACTGCCACAAGCGCAGGGCCGGGACAAACCCGTCATGGTACACCTCGCGCCAGTCCGTCTCATGCTCGCACCACCGCCACTTGCCAACCTCCTCAGGACTAGTCGAAATGTAGCAGTTGGCCGTGCGAATGGTCTTTCTGGCGTTGTCCCGCGCCAAAGCCGCCGCGTAGGCGGACAGTTGCATCACGTGGTCAGGCCAGGCTTTGGCCGGGAGACGCTTAGTCGTTTTCCAGTCCACGACTAATAGACCGTCCTGGGTTTCCAGTACCAGGTCTGTCATCCCAGCATAGCCGTCACCAACCAGCACCGTCTCGGTGGCGTGAACTCGGCCACGGCAGGACATGGACGCAATCGCCTCTCTGGCGTATTGGTAGGCCAGGTCGTCAACGACCGGCCCGCCGGACACACCCTCGGCGCAGGCCGCGTGTATCCGCGTGCCCAAGTCCGCCGCCGCGTCCCGCTCCTGCTCATGCACCTTCTCAACCGCTAAGACTCGGTGGACGAAGGCGTCATCCGCCTCGCCGTCGTTGCGCGGGGTGGTCATCACGGCCAGCACCGCTTGCTCGACCTGCCAGGCGAATAATTCCGGCTTGGCCAGCACGCGCAGGACAGTGGTCACACTCGGGAGCGCGTTGACCTTCCGTGCGTCCCGCAGCGTCACCGGGCGCATCTGTCCGGCCCGAGCTTTGTCGGCGTAGGGCACCTCGAAAAACGGTGTGCCGTCCGGCAGATACCAATGCGCCGATTGGTTCGTTGAAAGTCGTGCTACCGTGCTCATGCTACCTCCAGCGAGTTCAGGGTTATGCCCTTTGCCTTTCGCGTGACGTAGGCCACGACCTCGTTATGTTTGAGTGCCTCGGCGGACTTTCCGAGAGCGTCGTCAAATGTGTTCGCCCACACACCGCCAATCTTCACCCCGTAGAGTGTCCAAACGCCCTTCTTGCTCTGTCCGGTCTTGGTGGACACCGCCTCGAGTACTCCGCGCAGTTCCTCGCCAGCGTCAACTTCGGCCTCGGGCTCGCCCGATTCGCGCAATGAGAACCGTGCAATCCGCTCCGCCAGTTCCTCCATTTGCCGTACGGTTCCCGGGACGTGTTGCAGCGCAATAGACTCAATTTCATCATGCGCCCCGAGCATCCCGTTGACGCGGAAATAGGCCGTCACGGTGTCCCGATTCGCGCCTCCCACTCCGGCTTGCAGGGCGTCAATCATTTTGACGCGACTGGCGGCGGTTGCGGTCGGCTTCTCGACCGGCGCAACCGGCTTCTCGACCGGCGCAACCGGCTTCTCTAGCGGACGTTCGGGCAGGTCGTGTGGCATCTCCTCAGCCGGGGTTGCTTCGTATCCGGCCAACGACATAATGAACCCGAGCGGCATCCGCAGGCACTTGGCGGTTGCCCGCGTCTGCGCCATGCTCCGCAGCGCGTAGTCGTCGCGCTTCGCCCATGCGCTCTCTGTGCGCAGGCATTGGGCTTCTGCCGCACCAATGATTGCACCGCTGATGGTTCGGGCTTCCACCCGCGCTTCCCAGCCATGCTCGACTGGCCGTGACCACACCAGCACCGGGAATACCCCGAGCATGGAGCCGAGGAGTGTCCACGCCTCGCAGCGCGGGTACTCTTTGCCCTTGATATTCGACAACAGCCCTTGCTTGGCAACGACTTCTTTTAGCGCGGTTGCCATGCCGGTTGCACGCTCGATTATTTCTGTGGGCTCAGCCGTTCGGAACAGGCCGACCGGCGATTGTGGGATGGTGGCGACTGTGGTTTCCGGCCCCGCCACCGTGAGGGCCATTGTTTCGTTTTGCGTTGTCATTGTTTCGTTTTGCGTTGTCATTGCTCGTCCGGGGCTTTGCGCATTTCCTCCGCCACCCGGTCAAGCGCGGCGCGGATGTATTTGTCCATCAGAAGCTGAACACCCTCTGGATTGGTTTTGTGCTTTGGCATCGTGTCCTCATTTCACCTCTCGCACTCTTATGGTATCTCCATATACATTGTCACTTACATACTCATAGCGTTCGATCACAAACGGGCGAACACCACCAGTAGGAGTTTCTGGTAGATCTTTGGCAAACTCTCTTGCCTCCCTTAGCTTCGTGAATGACTTTGCATCCCACATATGTGAAGCATCGGGGCCATATCTAACAAACCATAAAATCTTGCCCCTACGTTTTAATTGTTTTATTTCCATTGTTTCCTCCTAATGGTTCGCCTGTACGACACACCCGCTGCTCACGGTCTTGCCAGCGTCTATCGTGGCCTTCCACTCGACCCGCGCCCACCGCTCCAATGTCGCCCCGCCGCCGACCTTAGCATTATGGCTGACGTAGGCTCCGTGGAGCAGGATGCAATTAGCAGCAATGTCAGACTTGTCTCCGATATACACATAATTCCCAACCTTCGTTCTCGCGCCAATGCTGGCATGTGGCCCTATTTCGCACCCCTCGCCAATAGTGACGTTATCGCTGACAAGGGTCTCATTGTAAAGTGCTACGCTTTTTCTGATGTTGGAAAAGCTGCCAACTTTTACTGCCTTTCCGATATAGCAACCGTTCCCGATATCGCATGATGGTGCAATATCCGCATCTTCGAGAACGTGACAAAATTCGCCAATCCTTGACAAAAATCCGACCCGAGCATACGCGGACACCTTTGTCCACTTGCCAACCGTAGCCCCGGCCTCAATCATCGCTCCGCCGCTTATTATTGTGTGTGCACCGATTCGTGCCATAGGATGAATGACAGCTTCTGGGTGTATGTTTATCCGCTGCCGGTTAAGCTCGCGCTCCAGTTCCTCTCCGGCAAGCTGACGCCACGCGCCGTCAACGTGCAGCGTCATCCGCCGTTCCTGTTCGTTTGTTTGCATTGCTTCGTTTCCTTTCTCTTTGGTTCTCGTTTGGTTCCGTTCTCTAAGCTGCCTTCTGGGATGGCGTCGTTCCTTTCTGTTGTTCAGGCGTTGATGCCCAGGATCACGCGCGGCGTGTATCCGAGGCGTCGGCACTCGGCGTTGATCGATCTGCGGATCGGGCTGTTCGGGCGGTT